>JACCDH010942811.1_pt1 | contig 51088 bp, 47 predicted proteins | sample 7442481 | NCBI WGS metagenome assembly JACCDH01 (sample SAMN15323433, study PRJNA562643) | freshwater metagenome | isolation source: river surface water | place: USA:Blue River Watershed | collected 2017-08-15
GCTGGTGTCTGGCCGGTCGCAGGCAGCGACGATGGTAGGGCTGCTGGTGTACTGGGTGGAGAACGGGATGACGCGGGTGCAGGCGGATGTGGTGGGCGATAACCTTGCTCCGCTGGAGCTGATCATCCATGGCGCCCAATCACTGAGTGCAGCTGATTTTGTGATGTGATCGCGCCCATGCCGATCTGCATGACTGCTGCTGAGGATCGGGCGGCAGTCACGGGTCAGACCGCGACCGGTGCCTTGATCGGCGGATGAGACTCATAGCCGATGATCTCGATGTCGTCATAGCGGTAGTCGAAGATCGAATCCGGTTTGCGCTTGAGTGCCAGCTTTGGCAGCGGGAAGGGCGTGCGCGAAAGTTGTTCCTGCACTTGTTCGAAGTGGTTCGAGTAGATATGGCAGTCGCCCCCTGTCCAGACGAAATCGCCCACCTGCAGTCCGGTCTGTTCTGCCACCATGTGCGTCAGTAATGCATACGACGCGATGTTGAACGGCACCCCGAGAAAGATATCCGCGCTGCGCTGGTACAGCTGGCAGGAGAGCTTGCCGTCGGCCACGTAGAACTGGAAAAACGCATGGCAAGGTGGCAGCTTCATCTGCGGAATGTCGGACACATTCCAGGCCGAGACGATCAGCCGTCGCGAGTCCGGATTATTCCGGATCTGTTCGATCAGCTGGCTGATCTGATCGATATGCCCGCCATCCGGCTTGGGCCATGAGCGCCACTGAAAACCGTAGATCGGCCCCAGATCGCCGTTGGCATCGGCCCACTCGTCCCAGATGGATACGCCGTTCTCTTTCAGGTAGCGGATGTTGGTCGAGCCGGCGAGAAACCAGATCAGTTCGTGAATGATGGATTTCAGATGAAGTTTCTTGGTCGTGACCAGCGGGAAGCCTTCCTGCAGGTCGAAGCGCATCTGATAACCGAAGACCGAGCGGGTGCCCGTGCCGGTACGGTCGGTCTTGACGGTGCCATGTTCATACACATGGCGCATGAAATCCAGGTATTGGCGCATGAGTTCACTCCGGGGAAGTGCGTATTGTAGCGTGGTCGGCGGGTTAAGCTGTCCGAGTGAGCCGGCCGTGGATTGCGGGTGTCCGTTGGGGGGAAGTGTTGCGGGGTTGCGACCGAATGTACCGGGATATGGCGGGGCGTGTAAATCGGGGTCTACAATTTTTATTCCTGACGTCAGATCCCTTCCTCACCTTTTCCGGATGACCCGAATGAACAAGATCCATGCTTCCTCTGCACTGAATACCGAGATGGCTCCCCGGGACATCCCGGCGGCTCCTGCACGTGCCCCCATGAGCGCGCCGGAACTGACCCCCTTGGTGCCTCCGGGCGCCTCTCGTGCAGCACTCGCAACGACTGCGTCCCGTCCCCAGGAAGCCTCGCACTGGCGTCAGGCGATCTTTGATCGGGCATTCGACGATCTGCAGCAGCGGCTTGCCGACAATCGCCTTGCCGGTCAAGCGTCTGGCGCAGCGGCGACGGGCGGCCTTGCGGATGCCGAGCGCCGCGACTGCGATGCCGCGCTGCAGTGGATCTCTGCCTGCGTGATGGCTACCGGGGCACGATGATGGATAGCGCGCAGTCACGCCAGTGGTCGACGCCCGAAGTCGACCAGATCGTTGCTCTGGTCAATCAGAGCCTGAGCGAGCTACCGGACAAAGTGCAGCAGCTGCAGGACACGCTCGCGCAGGGCATGATGCGCACCCTGCTGAATACGGTCGATAACGACCTGCTGGAACAGGTCTATGGCCGTGCCTACGAGCTCTACCAGCACAAGCAGTATCGTGAGGCGCTGCCGATGGCGCTGTACCTGTCGATCAACAATCCCAAGGATGTGCGCTTTCTCTTCATGGCGGGGATGATCCTGCAGTGCATGGAGGATCCGCTGATGGCCGCGACCTTTCATGCATGCGCATTGCAGCTCGATCCCGGCTTCGTGCCGGCGGCTTTCCGGCTGGCGGAGTGCTACACGCGGCTGGGCGAGAATCGCGAAGCCCGCGAGATGCTGGAAGCCACGCTGGACATTGGCCGGGAGTCGGAGGAATTCTTCGCACTGCAGCGTGAGATCATGAACAAGCTCTCACAGACGAACTAAGACTCATCAGTGATGGTTGAACTGCAGTGCCGCCAGCTGCGCATACAGCCCGCCCGACGCCACGAGTTCCGCATGGGTGCCGGTTTCCACGATACGTCCCTGTTCCATGACCACGATGCGCGTTGCGCGCTGCACCGTTGCCAGACGATGCGCGATCACCAGCGTGGTTCTGCCGACCATCGCGGCTTCCAGCGCATGCTGCACCAGCCGCTCCGATTCTGCATCGAGCGCGCTGGTCGCTTCATCCAGCAACAGCAGCGGCGGGTTCTTCAGCAATGCACGCGCAATGGCGATGCGCTGCCGCTGACCGCCTGACAGCCTCACGCCGCGCTCGCCAAGAAAAGAGCGGTAGCCCTCCGGCAGTTTTTCAATGAACTCGTGCGCAGCGGCTTGTCGGGCGGCGGCGATCACATCGGTATCCGTGGCATCCGGCCGGCCATAGCGAATGTTTTCCATCGCATTTGCCGAGAAGACCACCGTATCTTGCGGCACGATGCCTATCGTCTCGCGCAAGGTCTGCAAGTTCAGCTCGCGGATATCGATGCCATCGAGGCGGATACTCCCGGACTGTGGATCGTAAAAGCGCAGCAGCAGCTGGAACAAGGTCGTCTTGCCTGCACCGGATGGCCCGACGATAGCGATGGTTTCACCGGGCTGCACCTCCAGCGAAAAGTCCGACAGTGCTGGCTGATCCGGGCGGGAAGGGTAGCGAAAATTCACCGCAGCGATCTGCAGCCGCGAACCATTCGAGGTGCTGCTCGGCAGCGCGAGCGGATGCGCGGGCGATATGATGGGCGAGCGTTCCGCCAGCAGTTCGAGCAAACGTTCGCTGGCACCCGCCGCGCGCTGCGCATCGCCCAGTGTTTCGGACAGGGCACCAATCGCCCCGGCGACGATGGCGGCATACAGAATGAACTGTCCCAGCTCGCCCGCGCTCATGCGGCCGTCGATCACTGCATGCGCGCCCAGCCACAGCACGAACACGATCGCGCCAAAGACCAGCAGTATCGCCGTCACGGTCAGCAGCGCCCGCGCGCGCACGCGGTCGATGGCGGCGCCGAAAGCACGCTCCACCGCATGGCCGAACTGCGCGGCCTCCAACGCTTCGTGCGCGAAGGCTTGCACGACATTGATCGCATTCAGGCGTTCACCGGCGAGGCCGGAGGCATCAGCGATCCTGTCTTGCGATGCGCGCGAGAGCTTGCGCACGCGGCGGCCTATCATCACAATGGGAATGATCACCGACAGCAGCATCACGATGATGATCGCTGACAGCTTCACGCTGGTGAAGAACATCATCAGCAAACCGCCACCCAGCAACAACAGATTGCGCAGCGCCATCGAGATGCTGGTGCCCACGACCGTTTGTATCAGTGTGGTGTCCGTGGTCAGCCGCGACAGCACTTCACCGGTCTGTGTCACTTCATAGAATTCCGGACTTTGCCGCAGCACGTGCGCATACACCGCACTGCGGATGTCCGAGGTCACGCGTTCGCCCAGCCATGACACGGTGTAGAAGCGCGCTGCGGTCGCAACGGCCAGCACGCAGGCAATGCCGAACAGCGCGAGAAAGGTCAGGTTGACGCTGCTGGTCTGCGCAGCGCCTGCAGAGGAAAAGCCGAGATCGATCAGCTGACGAAAGCCATACGGCATTGCCAGCGTCGCACCGGCGGCGATCAGCAGCGCAACACCCGCGACGATCACACGGCGACGGTAGGGCGCAAGAAAAGGCAGCAGGCCTGCCAGGGTTTTCAGGCCGCTGCGGGACTTGGGGCGGTCGGCCAGTGGGGTTCTCATAGTGTCAGGGCTTTCAGGTAGCCGGTCATTTCAAAATAGCCTTGTCCCGCAGGCTGGCCGTTGCGCAGCACACGCACCGCGCCTTCCCAGTAGACCGCGCCGGTCGATTGTCGCGAGTCGAGTTCCTGGTCATCTTGCAGCGGTTGCAGCGTCCATTGGATCTTGTCGTTCTTCTTGCCGGTATCGCCCGTATCAATCTGCATGCCCACAGGATAACTCGCGCCGGTGCGTGGCGAGCGCCAGCGGCGCAGTGGCGTGAAACGGATCTCGTCACTGCGGTACTGCCGCAGCTTGCCATCACGAGTGCGCAGGGACGCATGCTGCCACAAGGCGCTGCCATCGGTGCCGCGTATGCGAAAGGCCATCAGCGCGCTGCCATCATCGAGACTGGCGCCCACCCAGTCCCAGCCGACCGCGTGCGCATCCAGCACAGTCGTCGACCATTCATGATCCAGCCATGCCGTGCCAGTTACCTTCACCGGTTGACCCTTGCGGGTGACCGTGCCGCTCACCTTCAGGTGCGGTTCGCTGTAGTAGTAGCTGGCCTGCGAGGCTTGCGGGCCCTTGCGTGAATAACCGGCGTCCCCTTGCAGCATCAGCGGCTGTGTAGGGGTCAGCGATAGTGACAGCGTGAACTCTCTGGCGGGCAGAGTGACGATATAACGCCCGTCATGCTGTCTTTGCATCGTCCATTGATGCAGCCTCACGTCGGTGGTGGCCTCGCTGGCTTGCGCGCGTCCGAAACCCGTACGCGCGATTTTCTGGTCATGCACCAGCTTGCCAATCTCAGGGTCCGACAGTGCCGCATGGGCGACGATCAGTTGCTTGGGAGCGAAGCGGCTGGGGTTGTTCGCATCATGCTCGGTGGCTGAACGAAAGAAAGTCACCTGAAATCCGAGCGGCTTGTTATCGGGTGTGTTCAGCCATCCGGTCACGTACCACCATTCGGTGCGGAAGTCCGGGTGCGCGCCGTAGTCGCGCGGGAAGCTCAGTTTTGCTGGCGGGCGGACTTCGGTGAATACGGGTGGCGCTGCGTCAGCGGCCGGCAGGAAGAAGGACAGCAGAAAGGACGACAGCAGAAAGACGACGACCGGGGCGTGGATTCCCGCTTTCGCTGGAATGACGATGTTAAGTGGGGCGATGTTTCGTTGAACGAGGTTGTGTGCGATGCGTCCGAAGGATTCACACCAACGCGAGCAACGCATGGCACTTCGCGTCATCCCCTTCAGCAGGTTGGAGCTCAGCATGTCACCAATCCTCCCGCACGGCGCGCACCGCGCTGCCCGAGACGGCGATGCGTCCCGAGGTCAGTGCCGTCAGTGACGCGGATACCAGCAGCACGCCGGCGACGGTCGCCAGCAGGCCATAGGGCAGGTGCAACTCCATCGTCCAGTGAAAGGATTGCGGGTTGACGATGAAGACCAGGATCAGGCTGATGCAGGCACCGAGCACGAAACCCGCAATGATGGCCAGCGCGGCCAGCAATGCGCCTTCGCCTGCCAGCAGTGCCAGTATCTGCCTGCGCGTGATGCCGAGATGTCGCAGCATCCCGAATTCTTTGGCACGCGACAAGGTCTGCGCAGAAAAGGTCGAGGCTACGCCGAACAGACCGATCACGATCGCCACGCCTTCGAGCAGATAGGTGATGGCGAAGCTGCGGTCGAAAATCTTCAGGCTGATCGCGTGTATCTCTCCCGGCTCGGCCTGCTCCAGCGTTGCCGCAAACGGCAGGGTATCGACTTGCTGACGCAATACCGCTACCGGCGTATCGCGTCTGACCCAGAGCGCGACATCATTCGCACTGTCATCACCGCTCAGCTGCCGGTAGTCTTCGATACGCATCATCACCGCGCCCGACTGCCGTGCATAGTCGCGCCAGATCCCCGCGACCGTGAAGGTCTGCACGTTGCCGTTGACGGGCAGTTGCACCGTCTGCCCCGGCTGCCATCCGTACACATCCACCATTGCCTCCGACGCCCAGACCGGTTTTCCGTTCACGACCACCGTGTCGCTCACCATGGGCAGCGCGCGTTCCGGCGCATGGGCATCAATGCTGCGCGCGATCAGCGCCACCGTCGGGCGCGCAGGATCCAGCGTGATCGGCTGATGCCGCGTGACTTCCATGCGCGCGACTGCCGGCAGGGCAGCGATGGCTTGCTGCTCGCTGGCGGTGAGTCGTCCTGCTTCGCCGCCATTCATCACGCGCACATACAAATCAGCAGACAGCAGATGTCGCAGCCAGTCATCGACCGACACGCGAAAGCTCGACACCATGATCGCCATCGCCACCATGAGCGCAAAGCTGGCCAGTACACCGCCGAGCGCAATCGCTGCCTGATTCGGCGCGTTGGCCAGTCGCGACAGGGCCAGCGACGCCAGCGGCCCGGCACGTCGCCGCGCCAGCCTGGCAAAGGTCAGCGTTGCAAGCCGGGGCATCAGCGCGATGCTGCCGATCAGGAGTAGTGCAATCGAGAGATAGCCAAAGACAGGCAGGCCGGCGACGGGCGGCAGCTGCGTGAACACGATGCCGGTGAAGATCATGATCAGCGCGGGCCAGGGTGCCGAGAGCGGTGCCAGTGCGAGATCTTCGCTGCCGGCTTTCAGCGCGGCCGCTGGTCGCGCGCGAGCCGCTTCGAGCGCAGGCGACAGACTGCCCAGCAGGGCCACGCCTACGCCCGCAGCAAAGAACAGCAGCGCGGCGACGGGATCAAAGCTGAGCGAAGGCTGCACGCCGGGAAAGTAGCCACCGCCCAGATCGCCGCCGAACAGGGACAGCGCAAGCGCCGCCAATCCGTATCCGATGAAAAGTCCGAGCACGGAACCCACCGCCCCCAGCACCGTGCCTTCGGCCAGTACCTGCAGCACCAGTTCATGGCGAGTCATGCCCATCGTGCGCAGCAGCGCGAATTGCGGACGCCGCCGCAGCACAGACAAGGCCTGTGTCGAGAAGACGAGGAAAGCCCCGGTGAACAGCGCCACCAGCGCCAGCACATTCAGGTTCACGCGGTAAGCACGCGACATCGTCGACGTGCGGCGGTCCTGATCTTCCTGCTCGATCACGGTGAGCGAGGGATCCAGTCGGGCAATCGCCGCCTTCACCGCATCGATCCGCGCACCGGGCTGCAGTCGCAGATCGATGCGCGAGATCTGGCCAACGCGATGAAACTGCCACTGCGCGCTGCCGATATCCATCACGGCCAGCCGCTGCCCGGCACGTGCGCTAACCAGAGTGCCCGCGACACGCAGCTTCACCGCTGACGCACCAGCGATCACGGTGAGGGTGTCGCCCGAGTTCAGTGTCAGCCACTGCAAGGCGGCAGGCGACAGGAACACGGTATCGGCCATCAGGCTGTCAAAAGGCTTGCCTTCCTCAGGAATGCCGAGCAGGTCAGGCGCGATCTCTGCCGAGCGAAAACCATCGATGCCCAGGATTTTGAGTGGCGTGCGCTGTCCGGGGATACTCAGATCCAGCTCCAGCACCGGAGCTGCGATATTGACCTCGGGCAGCGCCGCAATGTCGGCATACCAGCGTTCATCGACGCTCACGCCCTTGCCGCGCACCTGCAGGTCGGCACTGCCGGACAGGCTGCGCGCTGCTGCAGAAAATTCACTGAAGGCCGCCTCATTGATCAGGTGAATGCCGAAGCCGAGCGCGATGCCGAGCGCAATCGCCGCCAGCGCGATGACGGCACGCACCGGATGCGCGCGCCACTCGCTGGACAGCAGCCAGCGATGCAGGGCGCGGACGCCCGGCGCTTGCAGATCATGGCTCATGCGCTGCGCACGGCGGGCGCATCGATCTGCCGCAGGCCCGTGCGACTGAGCAGCAGCACGCGGTCGGCGCTGGCTGCGGCTGCCGGTGAGTGGGTCACGATGATGGCGGAGGCGCCGCTGTCGCTGATCTCGCGCCTGAGCAGCCGAAGGATGTCTGCTGCGGTCTCGGGATCGAGATTGCCGGTCGGCTCGTCGGCCAGCAGCAGGCGCGGGCGGTGCGCGAGCGCGCGCGCAATGGCAACGCGCTGCATCTCACCGCCCGATAGCTGCCGCGGAAAATCTTGTCCGCGTCCGGCGAGACCGACCGCTGCCAGCAAGCTCTCTGCGCGCTCTGTCGGTAACGCGTTCAACAGCAGCGGCAGTGCGATGTTCTGTGCCACGGTCAGGTGCGGCAGCAAATGGAAAGCCTGAAAGATGAACCCGAGTTTTTCGCGTCGGAGCAGCGTCGCTTGCTGGTCGTTCAGTCCGTTCAGAGAAACGCCGTCGATCCACAGTTCGCCGCTGTCGGGAGCATCCAGCCCGGCGATCAGATTCAGCAGCGTCGACTTGCCGACGCCGGATTCGCCCATGATTGCCACATACTCTCCGGGCGTCAGCTGAAGATCGATCGCCGAGAGGACGGTGCGGCCGCCATAGGATTTGGCCAGTTGCCGGCATTCCAGCGTAGGGGGGGTGAGGATAGTCATTCAGCTTGTTCGAGTCGCCATGCAGGCAGTGTAACAACCGTTCGCCGCTCATGCAGGCATTGCCAGCCTGACGGCTGGTATGCGCCTTGCAGCTCCTGCGGGTTTGCCACGCAGATATTGGCCAGCATGAGCGTACGCCTAATCATTGATCCTCGACGGAGATCCCCTGAGCTGAGTGAAGCATCACGCCGGCAGCTGGCGCAGGGACTGATGCAGCGGCCTGCTTCTGTCTCCTCCAGCTACTTTTACGATGCGCTGGGTTCACGCCTGTTTGCAGCGATTACTGAGCTGCCGGAGTATTACCCGACACGTGCGGAAGCGAGCTTGCTGTCGCGGCATGCAGCCCAGATTGCCGCACGGATGTCACCGGTGGGCATCCTGATCGATCTGGGGGCAGGCGATTGTAAAAAAGCGTCGCCGTTATTGTCGTTGCTGCATCCTGAGGACTATCTCGCGGTCGATGTGTCGCAAGCGTGCGTGATGCAGGGTGCGCAAGCGATAGCGCGTGATTTTCCCGATATATCGGTCACCGCCTATGTCACAGATTTTTCGTCCGGCCTGCACTGGCCCGACGGTGTTCATGGCGAGCCGCCGGTATTTTTTTATCCGGGCTCATCGATAGGCAATTTTGCCCCTGATCAGGCACGTCACTTCCTGCGCAGTTTGTCCGACACCATCAAGCCATGGACTGACGACAGCGCACGGTTGCTGATTGGCGTCGATCTGGTCAAGTCGGTTCCGGTACTTGAAGCGGCCTATGCTGACGCGCTGGGCCTGACCGCCTGCTTCAATCTCAATCTGTTGAAGCACGTGAATCAGGTGCTGGGTGCTGATTTCGATGTGAGGCAGTTCAGACATCGCGCTGTGTTTGACGCTGACTACAGTCGGATCGAGATGTCACTGGTATCGCAGCGCGCGCAGGAGGTGCATTGGCAGGACGGGCATCGTCATTTTGATGAGGGTGAATGCATCATCACGGAACACAGTTACAAATACACGATCCCTGGCTTTGACCAGCTGCTGAGCGCGTCGGGCTTTGAGACGCTGCAGCGATGGACGGATGATCATGAGAGCTATCTACTCTGCGCTGCGAGATCGGTTCGCTGAGATCCGTGGGCGTTCAGTCGCGCTCAGAGCCGGGCTGAGCGACGAAGATTGCGCGGCGCAGGCTATGCCAGAGGCCAGCCCCGTTAAATGGCATCTGGCGCACACCACCTGGTTTTTCGAAAGCCTGGTGCTGGAGCCGCACTGTGAAGGCTATCAGCAGTTCGACCCCACGTATCGGATGCTGTGGAATTCGTATTACCAGTCCGTCGGCCGGCCGTTTCCCCGCGCGCAGCGCGGCGTGCTGACGCGGCCGGCCATGGCCGAGGTCTTGCGCTGGCGCGAGCAGGTCGATCATGTGCTGCTGGACTGGCTGGGCACGGAAAACGTGCCGCCCGAGGCCCGGGTGATGATCGACGTCGGCCTGCAGCATGAGCAGCAGCATCAGGAGCTGATGCTCACCGACGTGATGTCGCTGATGTCCATGAATCCGCTGCGGCCTGCTGCGCTCTCGCCGCTGCCGGGCGCGCGAGTGCCACGCTCGCTGCAATGGATTCAGATCGATGGCGGGCTCGCGCGTATCGGTCATGCGGGGCTCGGCTTTGCCTTCGACAATGAATGTCCGTCGCATCAGGTCTGGCTGGAAGACTTCCGGATGTCCTCGTCACTCGTGACCAACCGGGAATATCTCGATTTCATCGAGCGTGGCGGTTATCAGAATCCGCAACTCTGGCTGGCTGAAGGATGGGACTGGGTGGAGGCCGGGCGGCGAGAGCATCCCCTCTACTGGGATCACAACGGCGGCCACTGGAAAGAATTCTCCCTGCACGGCATGCAGGCACTGAGGCCGGAGGCACCGGTGTGTCATGTGTCGTATTACGAAGCCGATGCCTATGCGCGGTGGCGCGGTGCGCGTCTGCCGACCGAGCAGGAATGGGAGCATGCAGCGCGCACGCAGCACGACAATTTCGATGATCTGTTTGGTGAGTGCTGGCAGTGGACGTCGAGCGCATACACGCCGTATCCCGGATTTCGTCCGATGACGGGCGCGGCCGGGGAGTACAACGGAAAATTCATGATTGGCCAGCAGGTACTGCGTGGTTCATCGGCTTTCAGTGCGCCCGGTTATGCACGAGTCACCTACCGGAATTTTTTTCATCCCGATGCCTGCTGGCAGCGCACCGGGATACGTCTTGCTGGTTTCAGGCAGTTACCTCGACCGCCGGCGAGCCCTGGGCAAGCGAACCAATGACTGCGGCCTGCATGAAGCCAAGCTGATGGAATACTTCCAGCACCTGCGAGGCCGATGTCGGTGAGCAGGCGACCAGCAAGCCGCCCGAGGTCTGCGGATCACACAGCAGCGCTCGTCGTGTCTCATCGATGCTGGCATCGAGTGTGACGTCCTTGCCGTAGCCTGCCCAGTTGCGGTTCGAGGCACCGGTAATGAAACCTTGCGCCGCGAGCGCCTCTGCCTGCGGCAGGAACGGCACACGCGAGGACGCGATTTTTACGGTCAGCGCCGAGCCGAGCGCCATTTCGCGCGCATGGCCGAGCAGACCGAAGCCGGTGACATCGGTGATCGCATGCACGCCGTCGATGGACGACAGTGTCTTGCCCGGTGTGTTGAGCTGGGTGGTGCTGGCAATCATTGATGCATAGCCATCGGCGTTCAGCGCGCCTTTTTTCAGCGCCGCTGACAGAATGCCGACGCCGAGCGGCTTGCCGAGGATGAGCACATCACCGGCTTTGGCATCGGCATTGCGCTTGACCTTCGATGGGTGAATCAGTCCCATCACGACCAGCCCGTAAATCGGCTCGACGGAATCGATGGTGTGGCCACCGGCGATGGGAATGCCAGCCTCGGCGCAGATAGATTCACCGCCAGCGAGGATCTTGCCAATCGTCTCGACAGGCAGTTTGTCGATGGGCATGCCGACCAGCGCCAGCGCCATGATCGGTGTGCCGCCCATCGCATACACGTCGGAGATGGCGTTGGTCGCGGCGATGCGGCCAAAGTCGAACGGATCATCGACGATGGGCATGAAGAAGTCGGTGGTGGCGATCAGCGCCTGTTCATCATTGAGCTGGTAGACCGCTGCATCATCCGACGTTTCGATGCCGACCATTAGCTGTGGCGGCACGGGGAAACCCTGGCTCTGCTTCAGGATGTCGGCAAGCACGCCGGGCGCGATCTTGCAGCCGCAGCCGCCGCCATGGGAAAACGAGGTCAGTTTCAGAGGAGCGTTCATAAGCGTGGTCGAGGTGTTACCAGTGCGTGAAAAATATCCAGAGGTGAATTATCTCGTGATCTTGCGATTTCGTAGTTGTTGCAAATGACATGGGCTCCCGAAGGAGCCCATGAAATCAGCATGTGCGTCGATCAGCCGCGACGCGAATCGCCGCGCGTGCCGCGATCACCACCGCTGCGTTCGCTGCGATAGCCGCCGCCTTCCTTGCGCGGTGCGCCGCCCGGCTTGGCGAAGCTGCGCTGTCCCGGCTTGCCGGGTTTGCCACCGCGACCGTCGCCCGGACGCCAGCCCGGACGGCGTGCTGCCGGTGCTGCGGATTTCTTCGGCTCGAAGCCTTCGATCACATCCACCGGTATCGGTTGTTTGGTGAAGCGCTCGATACGTTTTACGTGCACGCCCTCGGCATGATTCACCAACGATACCGCGATGCCGTGGCGGCCGGCACGACCGGTGCGGCCAATGCGGTGCACATAGTCTTCCGGGAATTTCGGCAGATCATAGTTGAACACGTGCGTGATGCCAGGCACATCAATGCCGCGCGCGGCGACATCGGTGGCCACCAGCACACGCACCTGACCACGGCGCAGGCTGTTCAGTGTGCGATTGCGTGCGCCCTGATGCATGTCGCCATGCAGCGCGGCCGCGGCAAAGCCGGCGATCGTCAGACGGTCAGCGATGGTGTCGGCATCGCGCTTGGTCGCCGTGAATACCACGGCCTGATCCATCGTTGCGTCGCGCAGCAAATGATCGAGCAGGCGGTTCTTGTGTGACAGGTCGTCGACGAAGTGAACGCGCTGCTGAATGTTCTCGTGACGCGTGGCTGAGCCTGCAATCTGGATCAGCTGCGGATCTTTGGTAATGCGGCGCGCCATGGTGCCGACCATGCCATCCAGCGTGGCCGAGAACAGCATGGTCTGGCGCGTCTCGGGGGTCTTGCTGATGATGCGCTCGATGTCGTCAATGAAGCCCATGTCCAGCATGCGGTCGGCTTCGTCCAGCACCAGAATTTCCAGCGCCGAGAAATCGATCTTGCCCGATTCCATATGATCGATCAGGCGACCGGGCGTGGCGACCAGAATTTCCGGATTGCGCGCCAGCAGTTGCATTTGCTTCGGATAGGGCATGCCGCCAAGGATCGACACGGCCTTCACGCGACGCATATGGATGCCGTACTTGTCGGTGGCGGTCGTCACTTGCAGCGCGAGTTCGCGGGTGGGCGTCAGCACCAGCATCTTCGGGCGTGCCGGCATGAAGCGCGGACGCTCGCCGCGCGAACGCGCAGCCTGAGCGGCCTGATTCGGCGTCTTGCCCGAGGATTCGGCGGGGGCATCAGCCAGCTTGTGCAGCGAAGGCAGCATGAAAGCGGCCGTCTTGCCCGAGCCGGTCTGCGAAGACACCAGCAGGTCGCGCCCGGCGATCGCGGCAGGCAGCGCCTGCTGCTGCACCGGCGTGGGCTGGGTATAACCCGCATCGGTCAGTGCCTTGAGGATCAGCGGATGCAGGCCTATGGATTCAAATGTCATGTTTCGTCTTTCAAAAAGTCGGCGCGCAGGCGAAAGCCCGCGACGGGATACGTAAGAAAAAGAAAAGCAACGCCAACCAGCGAAACAAACGAAACGGGTAACAGTTTCGGCACAAAAGCTTTGCGCCGGGACGGTGCTCAGGGAATCGGCACCAGGAGGCGGGAGGGCTTCATGATATTGCTCAGGGTGTGCGTGCAGCCATGCGCTTATTGTTGCAGCGCGGGGCGGATTGTACAGGAAAACGGGGAAGGGTGTGGGGCGGGGGCTGGAGGGGTGGGATATTCAGGGCAAAGACGCTGGACCCCGGCATGCGCCGGGGTGACATTTTTTTAAGTGCGGCAGGCCTCAACAGCGTCGTTCCGGCGCAGGCCGGAACCCATGATCACGCTGGCAGTGAATCGCTTTTGCTGAAGGCACTTACCCCTCTGACCCCATCCCCGCCACTACCTGCGAGAACCCGCCATCCACATACGTAATCTCGCCCGTGATGCCCCCGGCCAGATCGGACAACAGGAAAGCTGCTGCATTGCCCACATCGTCAATCGTTACGTTGCGGCGCAGCGGCGCGTTCTCTTTGACGAAATTGAGGATCTTGCCGAAATCCTTGATACCCGAGGCGGCCAGTGTCTTGATCGGGCCGGCCGAGATGCCGTTGACCCGCACACCGCGCTTGCCGAGGGATTCGGCCAGATAGCGGACGCTGGCTTCCAGCGAGGCCTTGGCCAGTCCCATCGTGTTGTAGTTGGGCAGCGCGCGCAGCGCACCGAGATACGACAGGGTCAGCAGCGCGGCATTGTTCGACAACATCGGCAGCGCGGCCTTGGCCATCGCCGGGAAGCTGTACGCTGAAATGTCGTGCGCAATGCGGAAGTTCTCGCGCGAGAGGCCATCCAGAAAATCGCCGGCAATCGCCTCGCGCGGCGCAAAGCCGATCGCATGCACGAGACCGTCGAGCTGGTTCCATGACTTGCCCAGCTCGGCGAACACGGCTTCAATCTGTTCATCGCTGCCGACATCACAATCGAACACCAGCGAGCTGCCGAAATCGCTGGCAAATTCGGTGATGCGGTCCTTGAAACGCTCGCCCACGTAAGTGAAGGCCAGTTCAGCGCCTTCGCGATGGCAGGCCTGCGCGATGCCATAAGCGATGGAGCGGTTGGACAACACGCCGGTGATCAGTATTTTTTTGCCTTGCAAGAATGCCATCTGAGACTCCCTGAAATTCGCTGGATTCCGACGACCGGCGACGGATAGCCGGCCAAAACGCGCCATTGTAGGCGTTCCGGCATGTGCCGGGCAAATGGGCATGACTAGCGTTGTGGCAGGCACCGCTCGCCCGCCGATGTCCGAAAACCGCTATCCTTGACGCGTTTTTGCTTGCGCTATCGGACTCATGATCAAGATCCTGGCCAGTGCCGTCCTTGCCGCCGCTTCAGCAGTCGCGCCCGCCGCATGGGCGGCGCATGCGTTTTCGCTGTACGACACGCCGAAATACCCGCCCGGCTTCGCGCATTTCGAGTATCTGAATCCGGACGCGCCCAAGGGCGGCGAGCTGTATCTGGCCAATCCCGGTGCTGCCAGCAGTTTCGACAAGTTCAATCCGTTCTCGATGAAAGGGGTGGCCGCCGCCGGCGTGTCCAACCTGATGTTCGAATCACTGGCGATCAGCTCGGCGGATGAAGTGGCGACGATGTACGGCCTGCTGGCCGAGGACATGACGCTCGCGCCCGACCGAATGGCGATGACTTTTCGCATCAATCCCAAAGCCCGCTTCAATAATGGCGACCCGGTGCTCGCCGCCGATGTGAAGCATTCGTTCGACACCCTGATGGCCAAGGGCGCGCCGCAGTTCAAGATGATCTTTGCTGACGTGAAGCAGTGCGTTACCGTCGATGATCTGACCGTGCGGTTCGACTTCAAGACCAATAACCGCGAGCTGCCGCTGATCGTGGGCGGCATGCCGGTGTTCTCGCGCAAATGGGCGCAGGGAACGCCGTTCGACAAAATCCAGCTGGTGCCGCCGGTTGCGAGCGGCCCTTACCTGATCGAGAAATTCGATCTGGGGCGATCGATTGCGTACAAACGCAACCCTTCGTACTGGGGCAGTGATATTCCCGCGCGGCGTGGCGCGTTCAATTTCGAGCGCATCGTCTATCGCTTTTACAAGGATGATGTCGCCCGGCTGGAAGCCTTCATGGCCGGCGAATTCGATGTCGTCGTCGAGTACCGCGCAAAGAACTGGGCGCGCATGTACAAGGGGCCGAAGTTCGACAAGGGCGAGATCATCAAGACCACGCTGAAGCACTCGAACGGCGCGGGCATGCAGGCTTTTGTGATGAACCTGCGCCGGCCGCAGTTTCAGGATGCGCGCGTGCGCCGCGCGCTGGGGCTGGCGCTGGATTTTGAATGGATGAACCGGCAACTGTTCTACAGCCAGTACACCCGCATTGATTCCTTCTTCAGCAATTCCGAACTCGCCGCGCGCGGCACACCGTCGGAGGCCGAGCTGAAGCTGTTGGAACCTTTGCGCGATCAGCTCGACCCTGCCGTGTTCGGCCCGGTGCCGGTACCGCCAAGGACGGACGCGCCGTCGTCGCTGCGCGAGAATCTGCTGCAGGCGCGCGAACTGCTCAAGCAGGCGGGCTGGGTGTACCGCAACGGCGCGCTGCGCAATGCGAAAGGCGAGGTGTTCAGCTTCGAGATACTGGATGATCAGTCGGCACTGTCGCGCATCATTGCGGTCTATGTGCGCAATCTGGAGAAACTGGGGATCCGGGTCAGCCAGCGCACGGCCGATTTCGCGCTGGTGCAAAAGCGCATGGAAGAATTTGATTTTGATATGACCAGCCAGCGGTTTCCTGATGTGACCAGCCCGGGCAACGAGATGTTCGACATGCTCGGCTCGAAAGCCGCCGATGAAAAAGGCTCCAGCAATTACTGGGGGCTGAAAGATCCTGCGGTCGACAAGCTGGTGACGGCGCTGGTGCGCGCTGAATCACGGGCCGAACTGGTCGCGGCCTCGCGTGCGCTGGATCGTGTGCTGCTGCACAAGCACATCGTCGTGCCGCACTGGTATTCGGCGACGCACCGGGTCGCGTATCGCAACCGGTTCGGCATACCGAAGGTCGCGCCCAAATATTATCAGGCGGATCCCTATGTGATTTCGAGTTGGTGGCAGGTGAAGGCGCGTGGCAAGGATTGATCCTCATGAATCTCTGGTCCTACATACTGAAACGAGCGTTACTGATGATCCCGACCCTGTTGGGCGTGATTGCGATCACCTTCGCGGTGATTCAGTTCGTCCCCGGCGGGCCGGTCGAGCAGGCGCTGATCGAGCTGAAAAAAGGCCAGACCGGCGCGGGCGAGTCGTCCGGTGGGGGCGCGTCGGAATATCGCGGCAGGCAGGGCGTCGATGCCGAGCGCGTCGAAGAGATCAAGGCGCTGTATGGCTTCGACAAGCCGCCGGTCGAGCGCTTCTGGAACATGCTCAAAGGCTTTGCGAAATTCGACCTTGGCCAGAGCTTCTATCATCACAAGGATGTCTGGGAGCTGGTGAAATCCAAGCTGCCGGTGTCGATCACTATTGGCCTGTGGACCTTCTTCCTCACCTATTTCATCTCGGTGCCGCTGGGGGTCGCCAAGGCAGTGCGCGAGGGCAGCCGCTTTGACAGCGTCACCAGCACCATCGTGCTGATCGGGTATTCGATACCCGGTTTTGTGCTGGGCGTGTTCCTGCTGGTGGTGTTTGCGGGCAGCAGCTTCGTGCAGTGGTTCCCGCTGCGCGGACTGACTTCTGACGATTGGGAGACCTTGTCCTGGTTTGGCAAGGTCAAGGATTATCTGTGGCATATCACCTTGCCGGTGACGGCCTCGGTCGCCGGCTCATTCGCAGTGATGACGATGCTGACCAAGAACACCTTCCTCGAAGAGATCCGCAAGCAGTATGTGCTGACCGCGCGGGCAAAAGGCTTGTCCGAGCGCGCGGTGCTCTACAAGCATGTGTTCCGCAATGCGCTGATACCGCTGGTGACGGGCTTTCCGGCGGCGTTCATTGGTGCTTTCTTTGCCGGCAGTCTGCTGATCGAGACCTTGTTCTCGCTCGACGGACTAGGGCTCTTGTCCTATGAATCCGTGGTGCGGCGCGATTATCCGGTCGTGCTCGGCACCTTGTATCTGTTCACGCTGATCGGTCTGGTGGTGAAGCTGCTGGGCGATCTCTGCTATGTGTGGGCTGATCCGCGCGTGCAATTTGAAAGCCTTGCCCGATGAAGCCCGATTCTCTACCGACACTCGCGCCTTCCGTGTCGCCGTCGCGCCGCGTCTGGCTGCGCTTCCGGCAGAGCCGTCGCGGCTACTGGAGCCTGATCCTTTTCGTGGTGCTGTTCGCGCTCAGCCTGTGCGCGGAAGTGATCTCGAATGACCGCCCGCTCGTCGCGCGCTATAACGGCCAGCTGATGTTCCCGATCGTGACTGATTATTCGGAAACCGCCTTCGGCGGAGACTTCGATTCTCCGGCAGATTATCTTGATCCTTTCATTCAGCAGCAGTTCAGCAAGCCGGGCAACTGGGCGATCTATCCGATTAATCACTATCGCTATGACACGCTGAATTATTTTGCGAAATCGCCCAACCCCGCGCCGCCGACCGGCGACAACTGGCTGGGCACGGATGATCGTGGTCGCGATGTGGTTGCGCGCTTGTTATATGGATTTCGCGTATCCATCCTGTTCGGACTGGCGCTGACCATTACCGGCGTGGCGCTGGGCGTGATCACGGGCGCGATACAAGGCTACTTTGCCGGCAGGACCGATCTGTTGTTTCAGCGTTTCATGGAGATCTGGGGCTCGATGCCGGAGCTGTACCTGCTGATCATCTTTGCGTCGATCTTCGAGCCCAGCATTCTGCTGCTGTTGTTGTTGCTCTCGCTGTTTGGCTGGATGGGCTTGTCCGATTATGTGCGCGCCGATTTTCTGCGCAACCGCAACCTCGATTATGTTCAGGCGGCGAGGGCGCTCGGCTTGTCGAACTGGCAGATCATCTGGCGGCATGTGCTGCCGAACAGTCTGACGCCGGTGGTCACTTTCCTGCCGTTCCGCATGAGCGCGGCGATTCTGGCGCTGACCAGTCTGGATTTTCTGGGTCTTGGCGTGCCGCCCTCCACGCCCAGCCTCGGTGAGCTGCTCGCGCAGGGCAAGAACAATCTTGATGCGTGGTGGATTGCGTTGTCCACCTTTGCCGTGCTGACGATCACGCTACTGCTGCTGACGAATATTGGCGATGCCTTGCGCAACTCGCTGGATGTGCGGAGGAAGGCATGAGCCTGTTAAGCGTGCAGAATTTGTCCGTGCAGTTTGGCGCGGCCACCGTGGTCGACAAGGTGAGCTTCGAGATCAACCCCGGCGAGAAATTTGCGCTGGTGGGTGAATCTGGTTCAGGCAAGACGGTCAGCGCGCTGTCACTGATGCGCCTGCTGCCCGATGCGCAGATCAGCGGACAGCTGATGTTCGAAGGCGAACCGATCTTGCAGAAATCCGAGGCCGCGATGCGTCGTCTGCGCGGAAAAGATATCGCGATGATCTTTCAGGAGCCGATGACGGCGCTGAACCCGCTGTTCACCATCGGTAACCAGATCGCGGAAGTGCTGATGCTGCACGAGGGGCTGTCGGCGCGCGATGCGGCGAAGCGGGCCGTGGAGCTGCTGGAGAAGACGGGCATTCCCGAGCCGGCACGGCGAGCGTTGTCGTACCCGCACCAACTGTCCGGCGGTCAGCGGCAGCGCGCCATGATCGCGATGGCGCTGGCCTGCCGACCGAAGCTGCTGATCGCTGACGAGCCCACCACGGCGCTCGATGTGACGATACAGGTGCAGATACTGGAGCTGTTGAACCAGCTGCAGCGCGATGAGCAAATGGCCGTGCTGATGATCACGCATGACCTGAATCTCGTTAAAAGCTTTGCCGACCGCGTCGGCGTGATGCAACAGGGCAGGCTGATTGAAACAGCCGAGACGGCGACCTTGTTCGCACAACCGCGCGAGCCCTATACGCAGCGTCTGCTGGCCAGTCATGCGCGGCGCATGGCGTCCGAGCCCGAGCCGGGCGCTCGCACGCTGCTGGAGGCAAAAGACGTGCGCTGCCGCTTTTTCATTCCGCAGGGCTGGTTCCGCCAGCGCGAGTTCGTCGCCGTGGATCGGACCGATCTGTCACTGGGGCGCGGCGAGACGCTGGGTATCGTGGGTGAATCCGGTTCCGGCAAGTCCACATTGGGCATGGCACTGCTGCGGCTGTCAGTCGCGCAGACCGAGGGCGAGATTGTGTTTGATGGTCAGCCGATCAGCGCCATGTCCAGCGCCAGTCTGCGACCCTTGCGCGCGCAGATGCAGGTCGTGTTTCAGGATCCGTTTGCTTCGCTGTCACCACGCCGAACCATCGAGCAGATTGTGGGCGAGGGGCTGGCGTTGCATCAGCCGCAGCTGTCGCGAGACGCCTTGCGTCGCGCCGTCGCCGATGGTCTGAGTGAGGTGGGTTTGTCGCCCGAGATGATGGCGCGCTATCCGCATGAATTTTCTGGCGGTCAGCGGCAGCGCATTGCGATTGCGCGTGCGCTGGTGCTGAAGCCAGCGCTGATTTTGCTGGATGAGCCGACGTCGTCGCTGGATGTGTCAGTGCAGTATCAGGTGCTGGAGCTGCTGGCTGAATTGCAGCGCCGGCACGGAATTGCGTATCTGTTTATCAGCCATGATCTGGCGGTCATACGCGCGATGGCGCATCGCGTGATCGTCATGAAGGACGGCCAGGTCGTCGAAAGCGGCATGACGGCGGACGTGCTGTCCGCGCCGCGCGAAGCCTACACACAGCGGTTGCTGTCGGCGGCGGAATTCCGGGAATTGTCGGCGACGACCTGAAGCGAGTCGCGCTCCCTGTGTCGCCGCCGTCGTTTCAGCGCTGAGCGCGCTTGTGCTCTGAGGTGCCGTGAGCCGGCCGCCGCTTGTCGGTGGGCTTTTCGGCTTTTTCCTTAGCCTTGGCTTTGCCCTTCTTGGGCTGGCGGATCTCCAGCTTCAGCGACTGGCCGGGCGTGAGCTTGTCATTCTTCAGCTCATTCCAGTGTTTGATCTCGGCGACCTTCACCTTGTAACGCTTGGCGATGGTATCGATGTTGTCGCGCTTGCCGACCTTGATCGTGATTTTCTTGCGCGGCGGCTCATCGGGTTCGACCGCCAGCATCGCATTGTCGGCGACCTCCTGACCGATATCCTTGTCGGGCGCTGACGGCGGTTTGGGCACCAGCACGGTCGAACCGGCCTTGGGGTGCATGTTTGGCGGGATGGCATTGGCCTCGCGGATCACCTCGGGCGTGGTCTTGAACTTCGCAGCGATATTCTCGATACGCTCGCGCGCAGCGGTCACTTTGTGCGCGGTCCAGCTCGACAGCGCTTTCGTCCAATTGGACAGGTTTTCCTTGAATTTCTCCGCATTCGATTGCGGCAGCAGGATTTGCGTGTTCGGACTGCCCGTGATCACCGGGCGATTGAACTGGGGATTGAGCGCCTTGAATTCTTCCATCGGCAGCTCGGCCAGTTGCGCGGCCAGCTTGACATCAATGTCACGTGTCTTTTTGATCGACACAAAATAAGGCTGGTTTTCGACCGCTGGCAGCTTGATCCCGTACTGCGACGGTGTAGCGATGATATTTTTGACCGCCTGCAGCTTCGGATAGTAATTGCGCGTCTCCGAGGGCATGTAGGCCGACAGGCTGTTGAAATCGGTTCCGCGACCGGCGGCCTCGGCCTTGGCGATGGCGCGCGAAACAGAACCCTCGCCCCAGTTGTAGGCAGCCAGCGCCAGCTGCCAGTCGCCGAACATGCCGTAGAGCCTTTGCAGATAGGTGAGCGCGGCATTGGTCGAGGCCAGCACATCGCGGCGTTCGTCGCGGAAGGCATTCTGCTTCAGGTTGTAGTCGCGCCCGGTGCTTGGGATGAACTGCCACATGCCCGCAGCCTTGGCGCTGGAGAAGGCCTGAGGATTGAATGCCGATTCGATGAACGGCAGCAGCGCGATCTCGGTCGGCATCTGCCGCTTTTCGAGCTCTTGCACGACATGGAACAGATAGCGCGAACCGCGTTGAGAAATCCGCTGTATATAGTCAGGGCGCGCGCTGTACCAGGTGGTGTGCGTGGCCACCAGCGGATTGTTCAGGTCGGGAATCGCAAAACCTTTGCGTATGCGATCCCACAGATCGACATTCTCGATCTGGATGTCGTCCAGCTCCAGCGCATAGTCGGGCGGCAGGTTCAGCCCGTCCAGGCCAACCGGCTGGGAAGCCGCGGCCCCAAGATCCTCCGTCGACGGAGGGATGGCCAGGTCAACCGAGTGGGCGGCGGGCGTTGTGAGCGTCAGGCTTGAGAGGATCGCAAGACATGCCAGCGGTGTGGAACGGATTCGGTGCATCGGCCTTGGAGAATCGCCAGCGAGGGCAAAAGCCGGTCGCGGCGCGAATTGAATTCGCGCAAGTGTAGTGAACCGAGTGAAAGGCCGTCAAGGGAAATGTCGGCCAATTGAAGGGTTTTGAGTGACAGTTTGCTAATGATGGCCGCAAACTCGCCGCTGAAGCATAGTGCGGGGCTTCATCAGCGAAAATTATTTTTCCATTCTCTCAGTGCGGCAAAGGCGTCAACCGGGTCATTGCTGCCGAGCTGTGCTTCCGAACGCAATGTCTGAAGGATGCCGGGTTCGCGATAGCGGAGGAAAGGATTGGTCGCTTTTTCTTCGCCCACTGTGGAGGGCACGGTCCGCTCGCCTCGCTCACGCGCTGCTTGCGCCTGCTTCAGCCGCTCGGCGACAGCGGTATTGTCCGGTTCGGCCGCAACAGCGAAACGAAGATTCGACACCGTGTATTCATGCGCGCAATAGACTTTCGTGGCGTCCGGCAGCGCGGCCAGCTTGCCTAGTGATTGCGTCATTTGTTCGGCGGTGCCTTCGAACAGGCGTCCACAACCACCGGCAAACAAGGTGTCGCCGCAGAACAGCCAGCCATCCTCATGATCGACATAAGCGACATGACCGGCGGTATGCCCCGGCACATCGAGCACGCTGAGCGTGATCGCCGGCTCGGTCAGACGCAGGGTGTCGCCTTCGGATACAAGGTGCGTGACGCCGGCGATGTTTTCCTTTGCAGGCCCATACACAGGAATATCCCGCCCGCGAAGCAGATCGGCAACGCCGCCCGCATGGTCGCGATGATGATGAGTGAGTAGAATAGCGGCCAGCGTCAGTTGTCCGGAGGACAGCGCCGCTTCGACAGGCGCGGCATCGCCGGGATCGACGACGATAGCGTGCCGACCATCATGGACCAGCCACAGGTAATTGTCGGCAAAGGCCGGGATCGCGGACACTTGCAATGATGGTTTGACTGACATGAGCATGGACCGACACGCTTCAGAAAATCCGATTATATCGCTGGCTTCCTGGTTCGATACACCGCCGGGGCGCTACGCGCATGCGTGGGAGCAGGCGCGGCTGGATGAACTGACCGCCGATATATTCGGTTACAACGCGGTGCAGATCGGCATGCCGTATATCGACACGCTGGCAGCCAATCGCATGCCGAATCGCTGGCTGACCGACAGCCTGCTGCCGCTTCCGCGCGAGACATCACCGTCACTGCCGGAGACCTCGCGGCAGGTGGTGCTGGTGCATGATTTCGCCGAGCTGCCTTTTGCCAGCCAGAGTCTGGATCTGGTGGTGCTGCCGCACGTGCTTGAATTCGCAGCCGAACCGCATCAGGTACTTCGCGAAGTCGAGCGCGTGCTGATCCCCGAGGGACAAGTCATCGTCTGCGGTTTCAACCCGGTCAGCCTGTGGGGGATGCGGCAAATAGGCGGGCGCATGACAGGCGCTCATTTTTTACCATTGAATGGCGAGTTCATCAGCGTGCCGCGTCTGAAAGACTGGCTCAAGCTGCTGAACATGGAAATCAATCGCGGACACTTCGGCTGCTATGCGCCGCCCTGCGCGACGGACAAATGGCTGGAGCGTTTCGCGTTCATGGAAAAAGCAGGCAATCGCTGGTGGCCCTATCTTGGGGCGCTCTACATCGTGCAGGCGATCAAGCGCGTGAAAGGCATGCGACTGATCGGCCCGGCCTGGGAGAAGCGCAGCGCAAGAGTGCAGCAGGCGGTACCCGCGACGAACCGAATGAAAAACAACCATCAACAAGAAAAAATTTGAATGAGCACAGTAGAGATCTACACGGACGGCGCCTGCAAGGGCAATCCTGGCCCCGGTGGCTGGGGTGCCTGGCTGATCGCCGGTGAAAACAGCAAAGAGCTGTGCGGCGGTGAGCTGAACACCACCAACAATCGGATGGAGCTCAAAGCGGTCATCGAGGCGTTGAACGCGCTGAAGCGTCCGTGCGAGGTGATCGTGCATACCGACAGCCAGTACGTACAGAAGGGCATCAGCGAATGGCTGGCGGGCTGGAAGGCCAAGGGCTGGCGCACCGCCAGCAAGGCGCCGGTGAAGAATGTCGACCTCTGGCAGGCGCTCGACGAGGCGCAGTCGCGCCACACGATAGAATGGCGCTGGGTGAAGGGGCACGCCGGACATGAAGGTAATGAACGCGCGGATGCGCTGGCCAATCGCGGGGTTGAGCTGGTGCTGAAGGCGGCTTCTTAGGCTTTACACTCGAAAGACACTGGGTCCCGGCGCAGGCCCGTATCCATGACGGTTCTGGCAGTCAGGCCTTCAATCCAGATGATAAAAACCGATAGAACATTGACCGAAAGAACATGCGACAAATCGTCCTCGACACCGAAACCACCGGCCTCAACCCGCGCAGCGGCGACCGCATCATCGAGATCGGTTGTGTCGAGCTGATCCATCGCCGGCTGACGGGCAACAACTTCCATTACTACGTTAACCCCGAACGCGACTCCGATCCCGGCGCGCTGGCGGTGCATGGATTGACCACTGAATTCCTGAGCGATAAACCCAAGTTCGGCGAGATTGCCGCCGAACTCTGTGAATACCTGCGCGATGCGGAAATCATCATCCACAACGCGCCTTTTGACGTCGGGTTTCTGGATGCCGAGTTTGAAAAACTCGGCCTGCCGAAATTCGCTCACCATGTTCGCTCGATCACCGACACGCTGCTGCAGGCCAAAGAGCTCCATCCCGGCAAACGCAATTCGCTGGATGCGCTGTGCGAACGCTATGGCGTGTCGAATGCGCACCGCACCTTGCATGGCGCATTGCTCGATTCCGAGTTGCTGGCCGAGGTGTATCTCGCGATGACGCGCGGGCAGGACAGTCTGGGTATGGATTTGCATGTCGAACTGCCCGGCGGCGCGGGCGGTGATGGCCAATCCACGCTGGCCGAGATCATCGTGCTGCCGCCATCGGCCGATGAAATGGAAGCGCATCAGGCGATGCTGCAGGCATTGAACAAGGAGTCCAAAGGCGCTTGCCTCTGGCTGCAGTCCGAGGGGAATTGAAGCCCTGTGGTGTTTGTGCGATAATGCGCGCCTTCCCGGGAGGTTAGCTCAGGGGTAGAGCGATCGCCTCACACGCGATAGGTCGCTGGTTCGAAACCAGCACTTCCCACCAGTCATAAAAAACCGGCTTTAGAGCCGGTTTTTTTATGGGCGCTTGCGACTGACGGCGGCTCCGGGCCGTAAGCGCTTGTGCCCGAAGCTGCGCGCCAGTTTTTTCAGCGGCGGCGTATCTTCCTGTTGGCCACGCGCAGAGACTCGCGCCGTCGTGTCCGAGCGCGGCACCAGATGCTGCGGGCCGTTGCCGATCAGGTCGGCGCGTCCCATGCGCTTCAAGCCTTCCCGCAAAATCTCCCAGTTGGCCGGATCGTGATAGCGCAGCAGCGCCTTGTGGAATTTGCGTATCTTTGCCAGTCTGGGTGTCTCAACGGTTTCCGAATCTTTGGCGATCTTGCGCAGCGGGTTCTTGCGCGTGTGGTACATCGTCGTCGCCATCGCCATCGGCGTCGGCAAGAACGTCTGCACCTGATCCAGGCGGAAATCATTCTGCTTCAGCCACAGCGCGAGATTCAGCATGTCATCATCGGTCGTGCCCGGATGCGCGGCGATGAAGTAGGGGATCAGATACTGTTCCTTGCCCGCTTCCTTCGAGTATTTATCGAACAGTTCCTTGAAGCGGTAGTACGAACCCATGCCCGGCTTCATCATCTTGGACAGCGGGCCGTCTTCGGAATGCTCGGGCGCGATCTTCAGCAGACCGCCCACATGATGCGTGACCAGTTCTTTCACGTATTCAGGTGAACGAACCGCCAGGTCATAGCGAAGACCCGATCCGATCTGGATCTTCTTTACGCCCGGTATCGCGCGCGCCTTGCGATACAGGCGGATCAGCTTGCTGTGATCCGTGTTCAGATTGCTGCAGATAGTCGGATACACACACGACAAGCGGCGGCAGGATTCCTCGATGTTTTTATCTTTACAGGCCATCCGGTACATATTGGCCGTGGGCCCGCCCAGATCCGAGATCGTGCCCGTGAAGCCCTTGGTCTTGTCGCGGATAAGTTCAATCTCGCGCAGGATGGACGGCTCCGAGCGGCTTTGAATGATGCGACCCTCATGCTCCGTGATCGAGCAGAAGGTGCAGCCGCCGAAGCAGCCGCGCATGATGTTCACCGAAAATCGGATCATCTCCCACGCAGGAATTTTTGCCTTGCCATACAAGGGATGTGGCGCGCGGGCATACGGCAGGTCGTACACATAGTCCATCTCGTCCATCGCCAGCGGCAAGGGGGGCGGATTCAGCCAGACATCGCGATCGCCATGCGCTTGCACCATCGCCCGCGCATTACCGGGATTCGATTCAAGATGGAACACACGCGAGGCATGCGCATAGCTGATCGGATCTTCCTTCACCGCTTCATAGGCCGGCAGCCGGACCACGCTTTTTGATCGTATCTCTTTCTGCTGCGCGAGACGTTCTTCACGCGAGAGCAGTTTGATCGGCTTGATATCTGGAGATGACTCTGTCGTCGTGCCGCAGGCCTCGGGCTGCTTTTCCTTCATCTCGTAAGGATCCGGATGCGGCTCCACCTTGCCCGGCGTATCGACGCGGGTGGAATCCACCTCCGACCAGTCATCTGCCGGTCTCCAGCCGCGCGGCACCATGAAGGCGGTCCCGCGCAGGTCACGGATGGTTTTGACTGGCTCGCCCGCCGCCAGCCGGTGCGAGAGTTCCAGCAACGCGCGCTCGGCATTGCCGAACAGCAGAATGTCTGCCTTCGAATCCATCAGCACCGAGCGGCGCACGGTGTCCGACCAGTAGTCATAGTGGGCAATCCGGCGCAGGCTGGCCTCGATGCTGCCGATGACGATCGGCGTGCCGGGGAAGGCTTCCCGAGCCCGCTGCGCATACACCGTCAGCGCCCGGTCCGGCCGCTTGTCCGGCGCGCCGCCGGCGGTGTAGGCATCCTCGGAGCGGGGTTTTCTGTCCGCCGTGTAGCGGTTGATCATCGAATCCATATTGCCGGCGGTTATCCCGACGTACAGATTCGGCTTGCCTAGTGCCCGGAAGGGCTCGGCCGAGTGCCAGTCTGGCTGACTAATGATTCCCACACGGAAACCCTGCGATTCCAGCAAACGCCCGACCAGCGCCATCCCGAAGCTCGGATGGTCGATGTACGCATCCCCGGTTACCAGAAGGATGTCGCAGCTGTCCCAGCCGAGCTGGTCCATTTCCGCCCGGGACATCGGTAGGAAAGGGGCGGGCACGAGACCCGGCCGGTGGGGCGGGTAAGAGCGCAGATGGCGGGGTGGGGCGGTCATCGGATGCAGTGGTGTGGGTTCAGGGCGGAAGTATGCCAGTGATGGGGAGAGGACGCAGAGTCTGCGATCCCCCTCAATGTTGGGCGGGGCTTGTTTCGTCTATCGAACTCTTGGATCGATAACTTGCTGGGTAGTGTTTATTCTCCCAGAGCCTGAAAAAGTCTTCGGACGCATCAGGAACTTCCAAGTCTCTCGGGGCGCTGAAAAGTTTCGGGCAGGCAGGTTTTGATTTTGGCAGCGATTCAATTTATTCAGGGAGTAAATCATGCCTCCGGCGTCGTTGTATCAATGGGGAAAAACAAGCCCTTAAAGTTTGATTACTTTAGACGTTACCTGTTTTTCCTGAAAACGGATTCTCCACACTGTCCGTCCCCTGAAACAAGACCTGCTCCGGCAGGTCTTTTTCATTCTGAAGATGCAAAACAGCCGCATCCAGTAAAGCTTTCAATTGCAGCGCCTGCTGCAGCCCCGCCTTATCCCGCGTAATCGCCAGCGAGCCGTATAGCTCCAGCTGATCGACGCGGTTTTCTATGGTCAGCTCACCGATTTGCATCGTCTCGCTTTCATTCTGAAAAGGCTGCAGGTCGGCCATGATTTTCTCCCTTACGTCTTTTTGCTGGTGAATCAGCGCTTGCGCAGCCGGGGTTCCGGCAGCGGCATCGCGTGGGCTTTCACGCTGTCGGGAACGGCAGGAAACAGCTTGATCCCGGCGCGCTTTTCCAGTTCGGCGATGGAAATTACCTCATACGTATCACCGGCCGCGTTCGGTGCAAGCCAGGCGGCGCCTTCTTTCTTTGCCGGATCGTAGACGGCCTTGAACACATGCGTGGGCACGAAGACCCGGCTATTGATGCGATGAATCCGCTCACCCTCGAACAGCGGTCCGGTGATGACATAAATTTCGCCGCGCTGGTTGGCCAGATGTCGGGTTGCGCCCTCGATAGCGGACCACAGGCGCTGATTGTTCTCCCGGTTTTGCGGGACGATATTGGCCAGTGAAAAGCTCTGGTGCTGGGCCTCTTCCGTCGGCATGTCGGCAGCGGGGGCCATGTGTCCGCGATCATAGCCGGAGCGGGCATAGTCCGACAGCTCGGCGCGCATGGCCGGCGGCAGTGATTCTTCGGCATGAAAGGCATCCTTGCGGCGCACCTCTTTAGCGGCGGCAATGCTCTCGCGCGTCAGGCGTTCGGCAGACCACAAGGGCGTGCGCGATACGCCGGAATGCATGACGGCAAAGGCTTCGTAGCACAGTCCGGCGGTGCTTTGCTGCAGTGAGGGGCGGGTAAAACTCGGCGCCTTGCCTTCGACAAAATGTTTCAGGCAAGCCTGATTTTGTGCGCTGGTGATCGGCGGCACGAGCATGCCTGTCGCGCAGACAAGCATCAGCAGCCATTGCTGGATTTTTTTCATTGGCAGTTCAATCGACGACGAGGTCAGCAAATTCGATCGACCATTCCGCAGATCAAGTTCGATCAGCGATTGGCGGTTCGAATAGCTTTCAAAAGGGAAGTTCCTGCCGGTGTTTTGACCGAGGATGGCCGTCGTGACTGGCCGAACTTCGGATCATCTGTACGTGATTTTACTTCAGGGGAACTTTGAGCTTTCGGAGGCTTTTCTGGTCAAAAAACCATTCAGCGATTCATACAAGGAGAGCGAGGTGGAATATCAGACCCGGAGCATGGAGCTGTCCTGGACGTCCCTGATAGGCGGGCTGGCGCTGGGCGCGCTGGCGATGTATGTGACCGACCCGTCTCAAGGCCGACGCCGGCGTGCGCTGCTGCAGGACAAGATGACCAGCGCCACGCACAAGAGCTCTCAGTTGATGAGCCAGACCTTGCGCGACACGCGCAACCGGCTGACTGGCCTGCAGGCCGAGGCTAAACGGATGATGGCGTCGCGGCAGGCCAAGCCGATTGATGATCATGTGCTGGAAGCTCGTGTGCGCTCTCGATTAGGCCGCGCCATGCCGCAGCTGCATGGCGTTGAGGTGACTGCCGAGCAGGGGCTGGTGACGTTGTCGGGGAATATTCCTCAGGACGAGGAAGACCGGCTGATCGACGCGGTGGAGGCGATCCCCGGCGTCGAGGGCGTGCGCTGCCATTGGCACTGGCGCGAGGCACGGCATCGCAGCGGTATGGGCGCCCTGTTCGCTGAGCGCAGTCCGCTGTGGGTGGCGGGGGCGCTGGGCGCAGGTCTCTTGACCTGGTACGGACTGAGCAGGCGTCAGCCGCTGGGTCTGGTGGCCGCGGCGACGAGTCTGGGGTTGATGGCGCGCGGTCATACGATGGGAGTGAGTTCGGCGGCGTCCTCATTGTCCGGTGCAGCTTCGGAAGGCTTCGAGGCAGAGCGCACAATCGAGATCGCGGCGTCGCCTGAGGTGGTATTCGATGTCTGGAGCCGCTACGAGAATTTCCCGCATTTCATGTCGCATGTGATTGAGGTGCGCGACCTCGGGCAGAACCGTTCGCACTGGGTGGTGCAGGGGCCGGCAGGCACCGAGGTGGAATTCGATTCGGTGCTGACCGCATCCGACCGTCCGCATCGCCTTGTCTGGCAGAGCGAGCCGGGAGCGACCGTGGACAATGAAGGCATGGTGATGCTTGAGCCATTGGCGGGCGGCACACGCGCGACGGTCAGGATGTCATGGCGACCACCGGCAGGTGGGGTGGGCAAGGGCGTTGCAGTGCTGATGGGCACGGATCCGGAAACTTCGCTCGAAGAAGACTTGCGCCGCATGAAGCAATTCATCGAACGCGGCCTGCCCGCTCGCGAGGGCGAGGGGTCGGGCACCGCTTCAGGGCGCGGGACTATTCTTCATTGACTGACGATGAGTTCCCTGCTCGCGCCGATGGCGATGCCGGAACTTCAATCGCTGGCGTTTCATCCAACCGGAGCCACAGCGGCCGCACGGGTCGGCCCGGCATAACCGCAGAACAGGAGTGCACCATGATGCAAGCAGAGGAAGTTCGTCAGCGTTTTACCCAAATTGAACAGACGATTCATCAGATGAGCGAAGCGTGTCAGCGAGCGAGCGGCGATGTGTCCAGCGACCTGAAGAACAGTATTCAGCAACTGGATCAGCGCTCCGGACAGGCGCGTCAGCAGCTGCAGGATGCCAAGGATGATGAGTCAATCCGCCAGTGCGTGGATGAACTGGAAGAGCTGGGCGATCAGGCCAAGGCTGCGTGCGAGCGCAGCGGGAATATCGATCAGCAACTGAAGAATGCGGTGCTGCAGGCGCATCAGGAGCTGTCGCAGTTGAAGCATCAGTTGCATTGAGGGAGTTTACGCGGTTAGGCTGCGACGTTTGCTTTATCATCTCTCCCATAAATAAAATAATCCCCGGGAGACCCGCATGTCCGAGCAGCCTCCGCTCTTGTGGAGACCGAGCGCCGAACGCATAGCACGCAGCCGCGTCAATCATTATCTGCAGTGGCTGGCCGCCAGAGGCAAACACTTCAGCGACTATCAGGCGCTATGGCAATGGTCGACTGATGATATCGAAGCCTTCTGGGCATCGCTCTGGGAGTATTTCGATATTCAGTGTTCGGTGCCTTATCGGCAGGTGGTGTCGGGTCATCAGATGCCCGGTGCGACCTGGTTCGACGGTGCGCGGCTGAATTTTGCGGAGCAGCTGTTTCGGTTCAATACGGACGCTGCGACGGCCAATAAAGACGCCATCGTCGCCGAGTCGGAAACGCGTGAGCGGGTTACGCTATCTTGGGGAGAATTGCGAGACCACGTCACGGCTGTCGCCAACACCTTGCGTGCGCTGGGTGTGGGGCCGGGTGATCGGGTGGTCGCTTATTTGCCGAATACGCCGGAAGCCGCCGTTGCATTTTTTGCGTGCGCCAGTATCGGCGCGATCTGGTCTTCATGCTCGCCTGACATGGGGGCGTCGAGTGTGCTGGATCGTTTTCGGCAGATCGATCCCAAAGTACTGATTGCGGTGGACGGCTATCGCTACGGCGGCAAGGCATTCAACCGGTTGGAGGTCGTGCAGAACCTGCGCGATGCACTCCCCACGCTGGAGCATACGGTGCTCTTGCCGTATCTGGATCCGGCGCTCGATATACCCGCCGCTCTGCCCGGTGCGATGCACTGGAAAGACTTGTTCACGCATCCCGCAGCGCGCGCGAACCCGATACGCTTTGAACCACTGCCCGCCGACCATCCGCTGTGGATCCTGTATTCGTCGGGCACGACCGGCATGCCCAAACCTATCGTGCACGGGCAGGGCGGCTCGCTGCTGGAGTGCCTGAAGGGCAATGCGCTCGCGCTTGACTTGGGCGAGGATGATCGCTTTTTGTGGTTCAGCACCACGGGCTGGGTGATGTGGAATGCGCAGATCAGCGGCTTGCTGGTGGGTGCGACGATCTGCATTTATGACGGCAATCCCGGTTATCCCGATCTCTCGCGGCTGTGGCGGTTTGCGCAAGACATGCGGCTCACCTTCTTCGGCGTGGGTGCGGCCTTTTATGCGAACTGCATGAAGGCGGGCATCGAGCCTGCAAAGATCGCTGATCTTTCTTCATTGCGCGGCGTCGGTTCAACCGGATCACCGCTGCCGGATGAGGCGTTTCACTGGATTTATCAGCAGGTGCATCCGGATGTGCTGCTGGCGTCGATCAGCGGCGGCACGGACGTGGTGGCTTCCTTTGTTGGTGCTTCGCCGCTGCTGCCAGTGTATGCGGGCGAGATTCAGTGCCGCTCGCTCGGTGTGGCGGTGCATGCCTTCGATGAGCGGGGCGAACCAGTGATCGACAAGGTGGGTGAGCTGGTGGTGACCCAGCCTTTGCCGACCATGCCGCTGTTTTTCTGGAATGACCCGGGTAATCAGCGTTATCTGGATAGTTACTTTGATCATTACCCCGGCCTGTGGCGGCATGGCGACTGGATACGCATCACGCCGCGCGGCGGTGCGGTGATCTATGGGCGCTCGGATGCAACGATCAACCGGCACGGCATACGCATGGGCACGTCCGAGATTTATCGTGTGGTCGAGGAAGCACCGGAGGTGCTCGACAGCATGGTGGTCGATCTCGAATATCTGGGTCGCGAATCGTACATGCCGCTATTTGTCGTGCTGCGCGAAGGGCACCCGTTGGATGACGCACTGAAGCAGCAGCTGTGCGAAAAGATCCGCACGCAGCTCTCTGCGCGCCATGTGCCGAACGAGGTGTTTGCCGTACCGGAGATACCGCGCACGCTGACGGGCAAGAAGATGGAGCTGCCGATCAAGAAGCTTTTGCTGGGCACGCCCATCGAGAAAATCGCGAATCCGGATGCGATGACCAATCCGGGCTCATTGCGGTGGTATGCAGAATTTTCGGAGCGGAGGAAGGCTGGTCAGGGCGTCTGATCAGGCACCGACAATCCATCCCTCCAGCGGATCGTGTGGCGGTAGCCCGTAGTTGGCGTCTTTGCGCTGCCATCCCCACGCCGCCAGCAGCAGGCACAGCACAGCATCAAGCAGATCGCCGCTGCCATCGTCGAGCAGCTGGCGCCGGAAGGTGCCGGTATCGAGGGTGATCTGCCTCGGATGATCGCCTGTTTCCAGCGCCTTGAGGATGGCCAGCCGCGCCGCGCGTCGTTCAGGGGTCTGCAAGGCCTTGCTATCGTTCTTGTAGGATTCTCGCGTGATCGAACGCGCGACCATGCCCGGGTACGCTTCGAGTGCGATGCGATCAGGATCTCCCTGATGCATCAGCGGGATGGACACGCCCGCGTTCAGCAGCAGCGGCGCGCCGGCGTGCAGCATGTAGGCCACCGGGGGATTCACCCATTTCATCGAGGAGGAGGATTTCGCGGCCAGATCCGTCGACCGGTGCAGGAACTTGCTGCCCACCGGTCGGGCATCGCAAATGGCTTTGAAGGTCTGCCGGATCTCTTCGCGTGACAGGGATGCATAGTGTTGTATCAGCGCAGGCCAGGTCGTCGGCCATCCGAGTAATTCAGCCAGCTCGCGCGGCAGCGAAAACGGGAAATCAAAGCCACCGACCCAAGGCCCCGGCTGCGCAAGCCAGTGGGAGAAACGGTCGAGATCGTGAAAGGTCTGCAGGCTCTCCAGCGTCAGCACATGGTCGTGCACCCTGCCGGAGGCGACGGTGATGGGTTTGGCTTTGCGCGGTGCAGACGTGAAGTCCACACCGTGCAGGCGTGGAGAGATACCGCGTTTAGCTGGCATCCGGCAGGATGACGTTCACATCCAGCACTTCAAGGTTGCCTTGCTTGTCGAGCGAGATCTTGATGTCCTCGGGATTGACGCGCACGTACTTGGAGATGACCGCGATCAGCTCCTGATGCAGCGCTGGCATGAAATCAGGCCCGTTGTGGATCGTGCGCTCGCGAGCGATGATGATCTGCAGGCGCTCTTTGGCGGTGCTGGCCGACTTGGGCTCTTTGTTGAAGAGGAACGACAGCAGGGACATATCATTTTCCTCCGAAGATCCGCGACAGGATACCGGGTTTTTCATAGTCCACAAAGCGCAGCGGCTTGCTTTCGCCAAGGAAGCGCGAGACCACGTCCTTGTAGGCCTCGGAGACATCGCTGCCAGCGATGTGGATCGCCGGGTTACCCTGATTGGAGGCATGCAGCACTGACTCGGACTCGGGGATGATCCCCAGCAGCGGTATGCGCAGGATTTCCTGCACGTCTTCATGCGACAGCATTTCGCCGGCGTCGACGCGCTTGGGCACGTAGCGGGTGATCAGCAGATGTTCCTTGACGGGCTCGTCGCCGGTCTGCGCGCGACGCGATTTGGCCTGAATGATGCCGAGGATCCGATCCGAGTCGCGCACGGAAGAGACTTCCGGATTGGTGACGATGATGGCTTCGTCGGCGAAGGTCAGCGCCATGACCGCGCCACGCTCGATGCCGGCGGGGGAGTCGCAGACGATGTACTCGAAGCCCATGCCTTTGAGTTCATCAAGAATGCGCTCGACGCCATCTTCGGTCAGCGCATCCTTGTCGCGCGTTTGCGAGGCGGGCAGCACGAACAGGTTGTCGCAGTGCTTGTCCTTGATCAGCGCTTGGGTGAGCGTGGATTCGCGGTTGATCACGTTGATCATGTCGTAGACGACGCGGCGCTCGCAGCCCATGATCAGATCCAGGTTGCGCAGACCGACATCGAAATCGATGACAGCGGTCTTGTGCCCGCGCAGCGCCAGGCCGGAAGCGAAACTGGCGCTGGAGGTGGTCTTGCCGACGCCGCCTTTGCCCGAGGTTACGACGATAATTTTTGTCACTGAAAACTCCTTGTCTGAGTTTCGTTAAATAGGAGAGGTAAGTAGTAGAAGCGAGAATCAGCAGATTCAGAAAATCATGTCATCGATCATGTCGTCGATCATCTTGTCTGTCATTTCATCGGCAGGGCGGTGATGTCGAGGTTGTCGCCCTTGAGCCTCACCTGCGCCGGCTTGCTGGCAAGCGCTGGTGGCCAGCCTTCGTCAAAGGTTCTGTACACGCCGGCAATCGATACCAGTTCGGCTTCCATCGCCACCGAGAAAATGCGGGCATTCGCGTTGCCGGCGGCACCGGCCAGCGCGCGACCGCGCAGTGGCGCGTACGCATGAATGCTGCCATCGGCGATGACTTCTGCACCCGGATTGACGACGGCCATCAGCACCAGATCGCCGCCACGCGCATAGACGCGTTGTCCGGCACGCACGGGCGTATCGATCACGAGCGTGGTCGGCACCGCAGGTGAGGCTGCTGGCGCTGCTGGCACAGGTACTGGCGTCGGCGCGGGCGCAGGTGGCGCCGGCGGAATCTCGGGTGAAGGGGGAGGCGTCAGCTCGAATTGTTTTGACTGATCCACAGTGTCGATGCTGAGGCCCTGCGCGCGGATTTCGTCTTCCAGCGCTGCCGGGGCGTTGCGCACGGCGACAGGATTGAGTCGGTGCGACCGGAACAGCGCGATCAGCGCGGCCCAGTCGATGCTGCCCGGCGCCGGGGGTGGGGTCAGACCAGACAGATCGAGCAGCGTGAACTCGTCTTCGAAGTAATCGGGGGTGCCGCCGGTGATTTGCGAGAGCGCAGAGGACAACTTGCCTTGGTCGGTGTCGCCCAGCAGGGCTGCCACAGCGACCACCGTGGAAATCTTGATCTCCAGGGCCTTCCTGGCTTGGTTCTTTGACATAGCGTCCCAGTGAGTGGCGGCCATCCGAACGAGGCCGCGCTTGCCGGCGCGTATTATACCCTCGGCGCGTGCTTTGATCATTCGCAAAGTCTGATTCTCAGGCTGCCCCAGCATCAAAGATCGTCTGCCTCGTTTGTCGGCAGCGTTCATTCTTTTCGACTCTCGGCGACCAATCCCGAGAGCTGACCTACACGCGCAGAAGGAGCGACATGATGCGGAGCACTCAGCAGCACAACCCCATGGTGGACCTCGTCCATTACCAGCTGGAGGCCTCGATGCATCTGGCCGAGGCGGTATTCTCGGGCACAGAGAAGATCGATCGCGCGATGCTGGATGTCACGCATCAGGCCGTGGACGGGCAGCTGAAGCTTGCCCGGGCCGTGACGGATATGCGGGATCCGGCTCGCATGGCTGAGCTGCAGTTGTCACTGGCCAGCCGGCCCGAGAAGGCCATGCATTGCCAGCAGCAGATCATGTCGGCGCTGGTCGAGATTCAGGCGGAATTCGGACGATCAATCCGAGATTATCTTGAACGCTTTGGCCAGAGTTCTGCACAGCAGGCGATGGAGGCCAGCAAACAAGGGGAGACGATGGCCGCCGCAGGTTTCGGCTCTCTGAAAGGCGCGCCGCTCAACCCGTTCACTGGCATGCTGTCTGTGTGGGAGGAGGCCTTCAGAGAGGCCGGCAAGCTCGCCAGCCAGAACATGATGGCCGCCAGCAGCAGTCTGGAGAGTGTGACTGCTGCGGCGCGTGAAATGACGTCTCGCGGTGCAGAGATGCCGGTGCCGAATGGTCATCACCGGCAGACATCAGGAAGACCCAAGCGGCAGGGCGGCACAAGGCGCAAGGCCTGAACGGGCTTCTGAGCTGATTTTTTTCTTCCGTGCGCCTCGTCACGAGGCGCAGGATTTCCATCTACAGGCTTACACCGCGAAAGACTTACACCGCGGCGACCTGCAGATCACCGCCGGTGCCTGTCGCACCGCCCCGGCTGAGTGCTGCGGCTTCTCGCGCTTTTTTGCTGGCCTGTTTTGAACGGGCGCTGGAAGGGGGCAGGCGACGCAGTGTGCGCAGCGAATCGAGATCCTTGATGCCAATGGAACGCTGATCCACGGTGATAAGCCCGAATTCATTGAAGGCGGACAAAGTCCGGCTCACGGTTTCGAGCGTGAGGCCGAGATAGCTGCCGATCTCATGCCGTGTCATGCGCAAATTGAACAGCTTGCTGGAATAACCCATCTCGGCAAAGCGCTCGGACAAGGAGACCAGAAAGCGTGCGACGCGCGCCTCGGCCGACAAGGCTCCGAGCATGCTGACCATGCCTTGTTCCCGTACCAGCTCGCGACTCATGACGCTGTACATCGCGTGCTCAAGTTCTGCATGAACCCGCCCGAGCTGGATGAACTTCTTGAATGGCAGGAGGATGAGATCGCAGTTCGAGAGTGCCACGGCTTCTGACGCATAACGTTTGGTGTGGATGCCGTCGACACCAAACAGGTCGCCTTTCATCGGAAAGCTCAGCACCTGCTCATTGCCGAATTCATCGATCAGCACGGTCTTGAGAAAACCGGAATGCACGATGAACAGCGTATCAAAGGGCTGCCCTATCGTATGAACACGTTGCCCGGTCTTGAATTGCACGTGCTGAAACAGGAACTCTTCGTCATTGACCGATGGGGTGACGGGTATTCGCAAAAGCTCGCAAAGTTCCTTCAGATTGGACCATAGCTTGCCTTGCCGTTGCCAGCCGACTTCGCCGGCTGCCGAATGGATGCTGCTGTTACCCTGTTCGGCGCGGGTCTCGGAAATGTGTGTGGATGTCATGGTCACCTCCTGGAGTTGAGGACTGGGACTGATGGGCGTTACATCAGAATGATTCTGCCGTTGGGCGTATTCCTTTCCTGTGCCGTGAGGATTTCACGGACACACGAGAACTTCCTTGGCCGACTGTTGCGTCCGACAGAATGCGATTCACCTGTTGTATCGCGCTCATTGGTTTTTCTCCGGTTGCTGCGAGTCATGCTGAAAGTGATTGCTAGTATCGCGACTCGGATGCGGCATGGCTATCGGGTTGCTCTGAATGCGGCTGTCAGCCCTGCTGCAGAGTGCTAGGCTGATTCCTATCGCTGGATGAACTGTGGCTATCATTCGCATGGGTAATTTCCTTGTCTCTGTCCGTTGCACTGATCGATGCCCAAGATCCTTACTTACGCAGCGGCAGCAGTAATTCATGAGTCACTGCATAGCGCACCAGCTCGGCCAGTGACGAGCTCTGCATCTTTTGCAGAATGCGCGTCTTGTGTGTGCTGACGGTCTTGACCGACAAGTGCAGCACGGCAGCGATCTCGGTCACGCTCTTGCCATTCACTAGCAGGTTGAAAACTTCGAACTCTCGGTCTGACAAGGCTTTGTGAGGCAGCTTGTCATGGGTCGGCATGGCTTCGATCGCCAGTTGTTCAGCGACTTCCATGCTGATGTAGGGCCTTCCGCTGGCCACGCGTCGTATCGCATTCACCAGCTGTGAGCCAGCACCCTCTTTGGTCATGTAGCCCAGCGCACCTGCGCGTATGGCTCTGGCGGCGTATTCATCTTCCTCGTGCATCGTCAGCACCAGGATGGCGAGCTTCGGGGCTTCATCCTTGACTTGCCGTATCAGCTCCATTCCGCAGCGGCCTGGCATCGAGAGATCCATCACCAGCACATCAAACGGCGTCTTGCGCACCAGTTGCATGGTCTCGAAGCCATCGGTCGCTTCGGCGCAGATCTCGATGTCAGGCGCCTTCTGGAGAATGTGCTTCAGTCCTTCGCGCATCAGGGTGTGATCATCAGCGAGCAAGATCCTGATCATGTGAGACACGACAACCGTTGTTGATCAGAGGGACGGGAGCAGAGGCGGTGCTGCATGTCAGCTCGCCCCCTTCGCCTGTGTTGCAGAAATAAAGCTTCCAGGGAAAATCATGGTCACGCTTTCTCCGTAGTAACAAAATGGCAACATTTGAGCCTAATGTATCAGCTTTTCGCAAAGTGACCTAGATGATTTGAATCAAAAATTTGCGGGGAATCGAAGAGCTGTGCTTGGTTACATGAATATTTGCCACCAAGAACTTTTTTAATGACGGTGGCGAATCGCGGTGCTCTGAAGAGCTGTCGACGAGGGAAGCTGCTGCTAGACTTCAACTTTCACGAAGAAAGATTCCTGTGGGCATGAACATTCAACCCGGCGAGATCGGGCACATCATTCAACTGTCAATCGCCCCGGTGTTTTTGCTGACCGGCGTGGGCACCAACATGCTGGTGCTGACCAATCGGCTTGCGCGCATCATCGATCGCACACGAGCGCTGGAGGAGAAACTGGAGGCGGGGCCTGCGGCAGACAGGCCGCAGTCCCGTCAGGTTGCGCTGATTGAGCTGGATGTGCTGTTCAGCAGGGCAAGGAAGATCAATCGCGCGATTTTTCTTTCCACCTCGTGCGCGCTGCTGATCTGTCTGGTGGTCGCCATCTTGTTCTTGGCCGACGCGATGGATCTGAAGCTGGTGACGCCCATCGCCAGCCTGTTCGTGCTGGCGATGGTGTCGTTGACGGGAAGCTTTGTTTACCTGCTCAGAGAAATTCTGCAGGCCACCGATTTTCAGGACAGGCAGCGGCAGCGCGTTGTGCGGGGCGAAACTTCCTAGATTGAGCGCACCAGTTCGCAGGTGGCCTCGAACAGCGGATGGTCGGGGTTGCCGAACGCGTCGCAGATGGTCAGGTGATTGACGCCCTCCAGCGGCACGTCTTTCCGGTGACTGGAGCGCCAGCGATCAATGATCAGTGCGTTCTGGCGCTTGAACTCATCGGATTCCAATGCCCCGACGCCGGTGATGAACGGCGCGGGATGCGACTGAGGCATCAGGGCCGGCGAAAGCCGGGCAATGCTGTCTTCCGTCAGTTTCAGATCCTCGGCAACGAAATCCACGTGACGTATTACGTCAAGATCGGTCAGCGCCGAGAGCAGCACGCCGGCTTTTACCAGATCAAACGGTAAATCCTCCGACCATTCTGGCCAGCGGGCAGCGAGCATCATCGCAGCCAGATGCCCCCCTGCAGAATGACCGGCGACGACGATACGATCGCGGTCGAATTCATAGCGATCGGCATGACGGTATAACCAGGCGAGCGCGCGCAGCTGCTGCCGCGTGATCTCTTCGATGCTGGCCTGCGGCGCGAGCGTGTAATTGGTCAGCGCGACATTGAATCCCTGACGACGGTAAGCGGGCACGAGGAAAGTGAAATCGGATTTGTCCAGCGAGCGCCACCATCCACCATGAATGAACACCAGCAGCGGCGCATTCGGCGTGTGCGCCGGATAAAAATCCAGTCGCTCGCCGGGTGAATTTCCGAAGGGCAGGTCGAGCAATCCGGCCTGCGTGCGCCGCACGAGTGCGGAGTCCTTCTGCCAGCGGGTAAATATGTGAGGATGCTCTGGTATTGAAGCGCGCGCATTGTATTGCTGGCTGTAATACTGAACGTCGGTTTCTGCCGGATGATGGGCGTGGCGGCGCATGAAGTCTCCCCAGAAGTAGGTTTTTATTTTGTTTTTTTACCGGATGGCGGCATGGGTCGCGATGCAGTGAGCTGCGCTCGCAGGTAGTCGCCTGCAGTGTATAGCGTCTGACTATCCGGTCAAGCCATCGACTGATTGGTTGACGTTGACGTAAAGGTAAATCTTGCCTACACTGGCGGCGCTTTGGTGCTCGCCTGTCAGTCCTGACGGGCGGTTAAACGGGAAACACGAAGCGCTGGCCGGATCAAACGCCGAGCTGCCGCCAACGTGTGCTGCCCCCGCAACGGTAAGCAAGCGCATGGATGTCCATGCAATCCGCGACTCAAGCCACTGTGCAGATAGTGCATGGGAAGGCGCAGCGGATCGCTTGTCAGCCCGGATACCGGCCAGAGCAGGTGGGAGTGACGAAACGGGGTGGTTTTCGTCGGACCGTTGATTCAAGTCCGGGCTGGTTCATGAGTTGCGGGCGATGAAGCACTGCGCTGACATCGATGATCTTGTTGGTCACTCCTTTGTATCCGCTTGCGGGGAGGCGAGCGGAGGACTTTCAGCCCTTTGTTTTTATGACCTCAAACGCTTTCGGTGCGTGCCGTCGTGGCATGTCGCCTACTTTCGCCTTTTCTCTGAACGCCATTCTCGCCGCATTCCTGATCAACGAGTCTTGTGCGGCACAGGAAAAACAGCTCGAGTCAGTCATCGTGACCGCCAGTCGGTTCGAAGAACCCATCACCGCGCTCTCCGCAAGTACGACCGTCATTACTGCCGAACAGATCCGTGCCTCTGGCGCATCGGACCTGAACGAGGCGATTCGCAAGATCGGTGGCGTTCTGGGTCGCCAGAACCTGATCGGTTCGTCGGACAGCGCGCTGGATCTGCGCGGCTTTGGTACCACCAGCGAACAAAATCTGGTGGTGATGGTCGATGGCGTTCGGATTTCTGAAATTGATCTCAGCAACGCCCTGATGTCGTCCATACCGGTCGACTCGGTCGAGCGTGTCGAACTGACCCGTGGCGGCAGCAGTGTGTTGTATGGCAATGGCGCAACCGGTGGCACGATCCACATCATCACCAAACGAGGCACGCCAGATCGAAAGAGCGGCAGCGCAGCGGTGGCGGTCGGGAATTATGGTCAGCGTGAAGCCCGCGCATCGATCTCTGCCGGCACCGGATCGCTGGTCGCCGATATCAGCGCCAGCACTCGCCACAGCGATGGCTATCGTCGCAATGGCGCCAGCGACCAGAATAATCTCAACCTCGGCCTGTGGGCCCCGATCGAGGGTGGCCGTATCGGATTGCGCACCAATTTCTCGCGTCAGGAATCCGGTTTGCCGGGATCGCTGACGCTCGCGCAGTTCAATGCGGATCCTCAGCAAACGACCAAGCCGCGCGATAACGGTACGGTAGACGCGGACCGCTATGTCCTGTTCATGGAAAAAAAGATCGGCGCTTTGGACTTTGCCGCTGATCTGTCTCGCCGGACTCAGCGAGCGGTCGGGCGTTATCCCAGCATGTTGTACACCGCGACGACGGATTCAGAGGCAGATCAATTCTCGCCCCGGGTACGTCATGTGGTGCAGGTGGATGGCTTGCATCACGAAACCGTGGCGGGTCTCGATCTGATGCGCGCCACGCGCAAAGGCTACAGCGAGGCCTCTCAGGATTCGGATGCAGTCTATCTTCGCCACGAAATTCGTGCGAGCGCATCGAGCATAGCTCTGGGCGCACGCCGGGAAGCCTTCCGTCTGGGCTCGGCGGGCGTCAATCAAGACTTCAGCCTGAATGCGTGGGAGATCATCGCGGCCCATGATCTGCATCCCGGACTGGGACTCTACGCAAAGACTGGCCGCAGCTATCGTGTCGCCAACGTGGATGAAAGCGCCGGTGCTGTAGGCAATTTGTCGCCTCAAACGTCGAATGATGTCGAGATCGGTACGCAGATCAAGCATCAGGAGGGCAAGCTGACGCTGAACTGGTTCCGTCATGATTTGCGCAATGAGATCATCTATAACCCGACCGCTCCCACGGCAGATCCGATGTTCCCGGGCGCGAATGTGAATCTGGATCCCACGCGCAGAGAAGGTGTGGAACTCAGGGTATTACAGACTCTCAGCAGCGCGTGGAGCATCCAGGCGACAGCGCAACATGTGTCGCCGACCTTCCGTGAGGGCGTGAACACAGGAAACGACATTCCGCTCGTTGCGCGCAACACCTTCGCAGCCCGTCTGACGTGGTCGCCGGGGAATGGGCGTCGCGCTGACATCGGCTGGCAATGGGCTGACAGCCAGCGGTATGGCAATGATTTCGCGAACAGCTGCAGCACGAAGATTCCTGGCTTTGACACGCTCGATGCTCGCTACGCCTGGCGCCAGGATGGATGGGAGTTTGCCGTGGTCGGCAACAACCTGACCGACAAGCAGTACTTCTCGACCGCCTACGGGGCATGCCGCAATGGCATCTACCCGGATCCGGGCCGTCAGCTGCAGATCACCGCGCGCCGCGATTTCTGAGGTACTGGTGATGCCCCCCTCATTGACCCGCACCTATGCACAACTTGGCGCGCTGTTTGCAGCGGCCATGCTGGTGATGGTGCTCGCGTCTTTGTGCGGGGGTAGCGGCTGTTTCATTCCTTCTTCATCAGCCGATGTGTTCTGGCAGCTGCGCGTGCCGCGCGCTTTGTCGGCATTCGCCGTGGGTGGTTCGCTGGCGCTGTCGGGTGCCTTGATGCAGCTCTTGCTCCGCAACCCGCTTGCGGATCCTTATGTGCTGGGCGTATCTGGTGGGGCCGCCGCCGGGGCGCTGGCGGCTGGCTGGCTGGTGCCGGCGTCGCTGGCGGTGTATGGCCTGCACGTCGGAGCGCTGGCGGGCGCGCTCGGTGCGATCGGTCTGCTGTTTGGTCTGGCGCATCCTGCACTGGCGGGTGCTGCCGCCGTCTCTGCGCAGGTCTACACCGGTGTGCGGCTGATTCTGACGGGCGTGATGATCTCTGCGGGATTCGGCGCATTGATCAGCGTGCTGCTGTCGCTGTCGGACGATACCGGCCTGCGCGGCGCGATGTTCTGGCTGATGGGCGATCTGGATACCACCGAGCTGATGTGGCCGGTCTGGCTGGTGCTGCTATTGTCGGTCGCATGGTCGCTCAGGCACGCGGCTGCGTTGAATGTGCTCTCGCATGGCGACCTCACCGCGCATTTGCTGGGCCTGCCCGTGAAGCGCTTGCGCATGGCCGCCTTGCTGGTAGCGTCCGTCACGGCCGCTGCGGCGGTCTCGGTGGCGGGTGCCATCGGTTTCGTCGGGCTGGTGGTGCCGCATGCGTTGCGGCTGGTGCTGGGCAATGATCAGCGCCGCCTGCTGCCAGCGTCGGTGCTGGCAGGCGGCGCAGCGCTTTGTCTGGCAGATCTTGCGGCGCGCAGTCTGATGTCGCCCGTGCAGCTACCCGTGGGAGTAATCACGGCGCTGGTGGGCGTGCCGGTGTTCCTGATGCTGCTGACCCGGAGCCGCTGATGCTGTCGACCCGCAAGCTCTCTGTTGTTGCCGGACATCGCTTGCTGATTGACGCGCTGGACTGGCAGGTGCGCAAGGGCGAGCTGTGGTGCCTGCTGGGCCGTAATGGTTCGGGCAAGACCACGCTGCTGCATACGCTGGCGGGCGTGCTGGCGCCTGCCGCCGGCGAGGTACGGCTGCAGGAAGCCCCCGTCGCACATATCGAGCCTGCGGCAATGGCACGGCTGCGTGGTCTGATGCCGCAGGTGCAGGCAGATGCGTTTCAGGATTCGGTATTCAATGCGGTTGCGATCGCACGCGTGCCGCATCGCATGGGCACGAGCTGGGACACCGCAGACGATATCGACGCCGTGCGTGAAGCGCTGCAGCGGGTGGGCTTGCAGGATCGCATCGCCGATGATGTGACGCGCCTGTCAGGCGGCGAGCGCCAGCGGGTGGCGCTGGCGGCCTTGATGGTGCAGTCGCCGGATCTGATGCTGCTGGACGAGCCGGTCGCGCATCAGGATGTCGGGCATCAGCTGGAGGTCATGCGGTTGCTGAAATCACTGTCGCAACAGCATGCGGTCGTGGCCAGCTGTCACGATATCAATCTGGCGGCACGTTTTGCGACGCATGTGCTGCTGTTGGGAGAGGATGCGCATTGGCATGGCCGCATCGAGCAGGTGCTGGACTCAGAGAAGCTGTCGCAGGCGTTTGGCTGCCGCTTCAGTCGCGACGGTCAGTCCTGGGTGGCGCACTGAGTTTGCCGTTGTTTGTCTTCCGCCGGCCTTACTTCGGCCACAACACCATCTGAGTGCAGCGAAACAAGGCAATCGTCTTGCCGCCTGCGCTCACGGTGGCATCCCATACCTGAGTTGTACGGCCTCGATGCACCGGCGTCGCCCGGCATTCCACACGTCCTTCGCGCGCTGTTCCAAGATGATTGCTTTTGAGCTCGATCGTAGTGAAGCTGCTCGCGCCTTCGGGCAGATTCATCATGCAGCCGTAGCCACAGGCGGTATCGGCCAGCATGATGATCGAGGCTGCATGCAAATAGCCATTCGGCGCGAGATGATGCGGCTGGATGTCGAAGGCAGCGGTCAGTCCGTCTTTGTCGGTCGACGTGATCTCGAAGCCGAGCAGGTCGGGCAGCGTGCCCTCATGGCGCATGATGCGCGTGTCGGTGGAAGGCGGATTCATGTCGTGGATTGGCGTGTCGGTGCGTCGGTATGTCAGTGACAAGGGCATTGTTGCACAGTACGCGACCGGGTTCGCTCCTCAGTCGGCGTGCAATCGCCTGCGGGCCGTATCGATACGTTCGCAGAGCTGCGCCGTGCCCTCAAGGATGCGCGGACCGGCGCGATTCATCAGCGTGCCGTTCACGCTGAACAGATTGTCATGCCGGACGGCCTTCATCTGGGACAGACTGCGCCAGCGATCGACGGCCGGGCTGCGCTCGTCGGTCAGCAGGATGGCGTCCGGGTTCGCCGTCACCACGGCCTCGGTACTGACCGTGGGGGCGATCTGCGGAAGGTTCGCGAAGATGTTCGTGGCACCGCACAGCCTGAGCGCGTCGGTCACCATGTGCTTGCCGTTCAGTGTCATCAGCGGCGATGACCAGATCTGATAGAAGACGCTGATTTTCTTGCGACCGCTGTAGTGCTGGCGCAGTTCGTGCAGGCGTTCCCTGAAAGAGGCGGCTGCTTGCTTGCCTTCGGTGCTGCCGGCGAGCGTACCGAAACGCTCCAGCGAGCGTGCGATGTCGTCAAAGCTGCGTGGCTCGCTCTCGAAGACGATCAGACCCAGCTTGCGCAGGCGGGCCACCTGGCGCGCGCTGCTGCCGCTCTTCCAGGCGATGACCAGATCGGGCTTGAGATCAATGATGCGCTCCAGCTCAAGGCGTGCGCCATCCGCAACGACAGGCAGCTTCGGTGCAGCCGGCGGATAGTCGCTCCAGGTGGATACTCCCACGACTGCCGGTCCGGCACCGGCGGCGTACAGCAACTCGGTGATGTGCGGCGCAAGACTGATGATGCGCGTTGCGGGAGAGGGCAGCGTGATCCGATGACCGCCATCATCAGTAGCACTGACATTCGACGTCACGCCAGACTGCGCAAACAGCAGCAGGCCCAGCAGCGCAGCGGCCCGCGCGATGCCGTCGAGCGGGCGACGAAGCATCATATTTCCAGATTGTCGATCAGGCGGGTGACGCCAAGCTTCGCGGCGGTCAGTACGACCAGCGGTTCTTTTTGTGCGAGGTCGCCTGCGGTCGGTGGCTGCAGGTCGATGCGCTTTCGGATCGACACATAGTCCGGCTTCCAGCCTCGGGCCGCGAGCTTTTCCATGGAGGTTTTTTCCAGCAGTGAGACATCGAGATTGCCGCCCCGGACAGCCTCTGCCACGGCTTGCAATTCACGGTACAGCGCGGGCGCCTCGGCGCGCTCAGCGTCGGACAGGTAGCTGTTGCGCGAAGAAAGCGCGAGGCCATCCCCGGCGCGATAGGTCTCTGCGGCGATGATCTCGGTCGGCAGCGCGAATTGGCGCGCCATGTTCCGGATGATCATCAGCTGCTGATAATCTTTTTTGCCGAAGACGGCCACGCGCGGCTGCACGCAAGAGAACAACTTCAGCACGACCGTAGTCACGCCATTGAAAAAACCGGGTCTGAACTCGCCTTCGAGCGTGTTGCCTAGGTCGGAAGGCGGTTGCACGCGGAATTCCTGGGGCTCCGGGTACAGGTCTTTTTCCGTCGGTGCGAAGAGCACATAGACACCTTCTTTTTCGAGCTTTTCGACATCGGCGGCGAAAGTGCGCGGATATTTGTCGAAATCTTCATTCGGCCCGAACTGTAACCGGTTGACGAAGATGGAGGCCACCACCGGATCGCCGTGCTTGCGTGCGAGTCGCATCAGCGACAGATGGCCCTCGTGCAAGTTGCCCATGGTCGGCACAAAGGCTGTGCGCAACTGGCCGCGCAATTGGTCGCGCAGCTCGTCGATCGAAGAGGTGATTTTCATGAAAGTCTCGGGGTGTTCTGTGCTCGCCACTGCGGGCACGAGCCTCAGTTGGGCGAGTAGGCGAGTCTGACGTAGATCGGCGCAAAGGCTTCGGCCTGGGTAATCTCGATCAGGGTTTCTTTAGCCAGTTCCAGCAAGGCGATGAAGTTCACCACCACGACGGGCACGCCGCGCGACGGATCGAACAGCTCATGGAATTCGACGAATTTTGCCGACTGCAGTCGCCGCAGAATGGTGGTCATGTGCTCGCGCACCGACAGCTCTTCGCGGGTGATGGTGTGCCTGGCTGTCAGCTTGGCGCGGCGAACGATATCGCTCCAAGCGCTTTGCAGATCGAGCACATTCACATCAGGAAATCGGGTGACGACGGTCTGGTCGACGTAAATCTGCGTGCGAACGAAATCGCGGCCGACCTGGGGCAGGGTATCGAGCTGGAATGCCGCCAGCTTGATCTGTTCATACTCCAGCAGACGACGTACCAGCTCGGCGCGCGGATCGACGGGCTCTTCCACGCCCTCTACCTTTTTGGCGGGCAGCAGCATGCGCGACTTGATCTCGATGAGCATGGCGGCCATCAGCAGATAGTCGGCAGCCAGCTCGAGATTGCGCTTGCGGATCTGCTCGATGTACTCAAGGTATTGGTGCGTGACCTGGGCCATCGGAATGTCCAGGATGTTGAAGTTTTGCTTGCGGATCAGATAAAGCAGCAGGTCCAGCGGGCCTTCGAAAGCTTCGAGGAAGATCTCCAGCGCATCCGGCGGTATGTAGAGATCGTTCGGCAGCTTGAACAGCGGCTCGCCATACAGTCTGGCGAAGGCCATGCCGTCGACAACTTCGGGGGTGCTGTCGACGACAGCTTCGGCGCTGGTGTTCACGATAGTGGGTGCTTAGTGGCTCTGGTAGACGTAGGGCGCCTGCTTCACGCGCGATTCCTGTGCGCGGCGCATGCTGTCCAGATCCTGAGGCTCTTTGTCCCACAGCCGTGCACGGCCCGCACGCTGGCCTTCTTCAACACGAGGGTTTTTCGCCTTCATATCGTTAAGGAATTGGGTGAATTCCGATACGTAGCCACTTTTTTTCGTGAACAGATTCATAAGTTTGCTGCAAGATTGGAAACATTAATCAATCGGCGGGCCTATTTTACCCTGCGCGAGGCGCGTATACCTCGCAGCCGGCGTTCTTTCTAGCGGATGCGCATGCCGGGTTTTGCACCCGGCCAGGGTTCGAGGATATACAGACCCGGGTCGGCTTTTTCGTCGGCGGCCGATGCGGCCAGCACCATGCCCTCGGAGACGCCGAACTTCATCTTGCGCGGCGCGAGGTTGGCGACCAGCACGGTCAGTTTGCCCTTCAGGTCTTGCGGCTGGTAGGCCGACTTGATGCCCGAGAAGACATTGCGCAGTCGGCCTTCGCCGACGTCCAGCGTCAGGCGCAGCAGCTTGTCCGAGCCTTCGACGACCTCGCAGTCGACGATTTGGGCGATGCGCAGATCGATTTTTGCAAAATCGTCGATCTTGATTTCGTCGGCCAGCGGTTCGATGTTGGCCGATGCGGCAGCGGTCGATGCTGCCGCGTCTTCTGCGGCAGGTTCAAACAGTTTGTCCAGCATCGCAGGCTCCACGCGAGTCATCAGGTGCGTATAGGGGTTGACTGTGTGCTGGTCAGCCATCGCGATGTTCACGTCGGCCCAGCCGAGCGGCTTGAGGTTCAGCAGTTGCTCTACCTGCGCCGCCAGAGCGGGCAGCACAGGCTTGAGATAAATCGAGAGAATGCGGAAAGCTTCCAGCAACCGGCTGCAGACTTCCTGCAGGCGCGCATTGTTGGCCGGGTCTTTCGCCAGTTCCCAGGGCTTGTTGGCATCCACATAGGCATTCACGGCATCGGCTTGCTCCATCACTACACGAAGCGCTTTGCCGTACTCGCGTGCTTCATAGAGCGCGGCGATCTCGGTACCAGCGGCGCGCAGACCGGCGAGGAAGCTGTCAGTGTCCGTCGCCCAGCGCATGCTGAGCTTGCCATCGAATTTTTTGGCGATGAATCCGGCGGCGCGGCTGGCGATGTTGATGTATTTGCCGATCAGGTCGCTGTTGACGCGCGCGACAAAATCCTCGGGATTGAAATCCACATCTTCGACACGCGCATTCAGCTTGGCGGCGATGTAATAGCGCAGCCATTCGGGATTCATGCCAATGTCGAGATAGCGCAGCGGCGAGATGCCAGTGCCGCGCGATTTGGACATTTTTTCTCCGCTGACGGTGATGAAGCCATGCACGAACACATTGTTCGGCACCTTCATGCCAGCGAAATGCAGCATCGCCGGCCAGAACAGCGTATGGAAATAGGTGATGTCCTTGCCGATGAAGTGATACTGCTCGGTCGTCGGGTCGGCCATGAACGCATCAAAATCCCGACCGGTCTTGCTGAAGTAGTTTTTCAGGGAGGCGAGATAGCCAATGGGTGCATCCAGCCATACATAGAAGTACTTGCCGGGCGCGTCAGGAATCTCGATGCCGAAATAGGGCGCATCGCGGCTGATGTCCCAGTCGCCGAGACCAGATTCGCTCTCCAGCCATTCGCGGGCCTTGTTCGCGACCTCGGGCTGCAGGCGCGAAGGATCGAGCGCCCAGTCACGCAGAAACTGACCGCACTTCGGATCGGACAGCTGAAAGAAGTAATGCTCGGAAGATTTCATCACCGGCGCGGCGCCGGTCAGCGTCGAATACGGATTCTTCAGCTCGGTTGGTGCGTAGACGGCGCTGCAGACTTCGCAGGAATCGCCATACTGATCCTTAGCACCGCACTTCGGGCATTCGCCCTTGATGTAACGATCCGGCAGGAACATGTTTTTTACCGGATCGTAGAACTGCTCGACGGTGCGGGTGGTGATCAGCTTCGCGTTATCCCGCAGGCGGCGATAGATATCCTGCGAGAGCTGATGATTTTCTAAGCCATCAGTCGAGTGCCAGTTGTCAAAACCAATGTGGAAACCATCGAGGTACTGCTGGCGGCCGGCGGCAATGCGGGCGACAAATTCCTGCGGCGTCACGCCGGCTTTCTCGGCGGCGATCATGATCGGTGCGCCGTGGGCATCGTCGGCGCACACGAAATGCACCTCATGGCCGCGCATGCGCATGAAGCGTACCCAGATATCTGCCTGGATGTATTCCATGATGTGCCCGATATGGAATGCGCCATTGGCATAGGGCAGGGCGGTAGTGACGAACAGCGTGCGGGGACTTGCGCTGGAAGGGGCGGCGCTCATGAGGGTTTCGGCTTAGTAAAACAAAAGCAGGATTTTATCAGTGCCGACTCACTACCGTCCCAGCCGCTAAAATAGCGGTTTTTTCTGCGCCCGCCCGGGCAACAGCTCCTTTCTCATGACCGTCCGCACCCGTTTCGCCCCCAGTCCCACTGGCTACCTGCACCTTGGCGGTGCCCGCACCGCGCTGTTTGCGTGGGCGTATGCACGTCGTTTTGGCGGCACCTTCATCCTTCGCATTGAAGACACCGACCTCGAGCGCTCCACACCCGAGGCCGTGCAGGCCATTCTGGATGGCATGCAGTGGCTGGGCCTGAACCATGACGAAGGGCCGTTCTATCAGATGAAGCGCATGGACCGCTATCGCGAGGTCATCGCGCAGATGCTGGCGGAGGGTACGGCCTACTATTGCTACTGCACGCCTGAAGAAGTCGAGGCGATGCGCGAGCGGCAGCGTGCGGCAGGTGAGAAGCCCCGCTATGACGGCACCTGGCGTCCAGAGCCGGGTAAGACCCTGCCGCCCGTGCCCGAAGGCAGAAAACCGGTGGTGCGTTTCAAGAATCCGCTCGATGGCGAGGTCAGCTGGGAGGATGCCGTCAAAGGACGCATCACCATCTCGAACCGCGAGCTGGATGATCTGGTGATCGCTCGCCCGGATGGCACGCCGACCTACAACTTCTGCGTGGTAGTCGACGACTGGGACATGAAGATCACCCATGTGATCCGTGGCGATGACCACGTGAACAACACGCCTCGCCAGATCAATATCCTGAAGGCACTCGGCGGACAGCTGCCGATCTATGGCCACGTGCCGATGATCCTCGGTGCCGATGGCGAGAAGCTCTCCAAGCGCCATGGCGCGGTCAGCGTGATGGAGTATCCGGCGCAAGGCTATCTGCCGGAGGCGATGCTGAACTATCTGGCACGACTGGGCTGGAGCCATGGTGATGATGAAATTTTCTCGATGGCGCAGTTCTGCAGCTGGTTCGATCTGGATCATCTGACCAAATCGCCCGCGCAGTTCAATCCGGAGAAGCTGGCCTGGCTGAACAATCACTACATCAAGCAGGCCGACAACGCACGGCTTGCGCAGCTGGCGATGCCGGAGCTTGAACGTGATGGTGCACAGCTTGTGGGTGCGCCGCCGCTGCCAGAGGTCATTGCATTGCTGAAGGATCGCGCCAATACCGTCAATGAGTTGGCGGATGCCGCGATGCTGTTCTACCGCGAGCCCAGACCCGATCCGAATTTGCTTGCGCAGCACCTGACCGATGCTGCGCGCGCGGCGCTCGGGCAGTTTGCTGACGGTGCTGCGACCATCGAGTGGAAAAAGGAAGCGATCGCCGCGCTGATGAAGCAGGTGCTTGCCGACCATCAGATGAAAATGCCGCAGCTAGCCATGCCGCTGCGCCTTGCGGTGACCGGTCAACTACAGACGCCCTCGGTCGATGCGGTGCTGGCCCTGTTCGGTCGCGACGTCGTCGTCGACCGGATCAGGCGATATCTTTAAAAAAACTTTTCGCAGACGATTTACAGCTTAGAAAAGATTCGGCTATAATCCCGCTTCTGCTGCACAGGGGGGTATAGCTCAGCTGGGAGAGCGCTTGCATGGCATGCAAGAGGTCAGCGGTTCGATCCCGCTTACCTCCACCA
>JACCDH011262550.1_pt1 | contig 51048 bp, 45 predicted proteins | sample 7442481 | NCBI WGS metagenome assembly JACCDH01 (sample SAMN15323433, study PRJNA562643) | freshwater metagenome | isolation source: river surface water | place: USA:Blue River Watershed | collected 2017-08-15
ATCATCCGCCACGCCGCTTTGGGCATCGACATCCATTTGTTTGTGCGCGAAAACAAACTGGCCGCAGGCAAAGCGGCCCCCTTCACTTACCACGGCCGCGTGGTCTACCAATCACACCAGGGCAGCCAGCCTATGAGTGTGGTGTTTGGGCTGCAAAGTGGGGCGGGTTGATAGGCAGAGCGCTCAACTGCGGACAAACTCAAGCAGAAGCTGATAGTCACCTTGGTCTGCAGCTCGCAGAGCCGCCAAGTACCGTGCCCGAACCTCGTTGGCCGCAACCAGACTGCCGCCGTTTCCCCATGTGAATGGAGTTTGACCAAGGCTTCTCAGCAATGCGTCAGCCATCATGCGGGAATGTCGACCATTGCCATTCGGGAAGGGGTGAATCCAGACCAGGTCGCGGTGAAAGCGTGCCGCGATTTCGTCGGGGGGAAACGTGGCGTTGTCGATCCACCACCAGGTGTTGTCGAACAGATCCTTAAGGCGTATCGCGACCTGCGTCCAATCGCAGCCGATGTTTTTGTCCGATTGGCGAAACTTGCCTGCCCACCCCCAAGTCTTCCCGAACATCTGTTCGTGCAATTCTCGGCAGAACCCTTCGCTCAGTACTTGCGGTGTTTTGACCCGCTTGAGCCAGCGCACGGCGCGCAAGATGTTTTCCTGCTCCCAGTCGTTCAGGTCGCCTTGGGTGGCCAAGTGCCCCGGGATGAGCCCAGACTTCTCGTCGGGGTCCAAGGGTGTCTGGCCGTCCTGTTCATCCAGGTCTATCGCCATAGGTCTGACCAGCGGCCTCGCAGCAATTCTTCGGTTCTGCGTTCGACTTGTTTGCGAAGTCGTTCTGAGCCCGGGCGTTGGTCTTCAAGACCCATAGTGTGGGCCACGCTTCCCACCTCTTCCATTGCGATGGCGCGAGCGCGTTCTTGAACCACGTCCGTGAGCGGGCGTCTGGGCACCAGTGCATAGACCAGTTCGCAATCGAGTCCATCAGCGAGTTTGCGCAGTTGTCCGAGCGAGATGCGGTCCTCCGCTTCGGACTGTTCGGACTTGTGCAGCGTCGCTCCCGAGATGCCCAGCCGCTCGGCTTGCTGGCGTTCCGTTCGACCCAGGGCTTCCCGGATGAGCTTCAGCCATCCCCGTGACGGCCGTTGGCGCTTAACCCAGTCCGCGTAGCCGGAAAGGGTGGACTGCACTTGTTCAAGTCGAAGCTGGTTCAGTTCAGAAGACATTGCTAGCCTATAGGCTGGTTAATTTGGTTTGAATGATAGCCTAAATGGAATCAAACCGCAATTAAGTGCTTCATTATTAAGGAGCAGCAAAAATCATCCTGCTGCACTTCGGGCCAGCAGACAAGGCAGCGTGCCTATCAAATATCGATATTCCCAGCACGCAAAGCGTTGGTCTCGATGAAGTCTCGGCGCGGCTCCACTTCGTCGCCCATGAGCATGGTGAACACGCGGTCGGCTTCGATGGCGTCGTCGATCTGCACGCGCAGCAAGCGGCGCACGTTCGGGTCCATGGTGGTTTCCCACAGCTGTTCGGGGTTCATCTCGCCCAAGCCCTTGTAGCGCTGGCGGCTGGTGGTGCGTTCGGCCTCACCAATGAGCCAGCGCATGGCTTGGCGGAAGTCGCCGACTTTTTCTTCTTTTTGCTTCTCGCCTTCGCCGCGCATGACGCGTGCGCCTTCCGCGAGCATACCGCGGAAGGTGTTGGCGGCTTCGGCCAGTGCGCCATAGTCCGCGCCGTGCACAAAGTCTTGCGTGATGATGCTGCTCTTGATGTTGCCGTGGTGGCGGCGGCTGATGCGCAGAATGGGTTTGTCGGTGCGGGCGTCAAACTCGGCGGCCACTTCGGCGGGCACGCCGGTGGTGTTGAGTTCGCGCAACTTGGCTTGCAGCGCGGGCGCGCAGGTTTGGGCTTGTTCCAAGTTGTCCAGGTTCAGGGCCACACCGTCCGCAATCGCGCGCAGGGCTTCGGTGTCCATGAAGTTGGACAAACGCGCAATGACGTTTTCGGCCACTTGGTGTTTGCGCGCCAATTCGTTGAGCGTGTTGCCGCTGAGCGTGCTGCCGTTGGGGCCGCCGGTGAAGACGCTGGCGTCTTTCAGGGCAATGCGCAGCAAGAAGCCGTCCAGCGCCGGGCCGTCCTTGAGGTACAGCTCTTCTTTGCCAGCCTTGACCTTGTAGAGCGGTGGCTGCGCGATGTAGATGTGGCCGCGCTCCACCAGCTCGGGCATTTGGCGGTAGAAGAAGGTCAGCAGCAGGGTGCGGATGTGAGCGCCGTCCACGTCGGCGTCGGTCATGATGATGATGCGGTGGTAGCGCAGCTTGGCGACGTTGAAGTCGTCTTTGCCGTCGGCGTTGCCGCCTTCGCCACCGGCCTTGCCAATGCCGGTTCCCAACGCGGTGATGAGCGTCAAAATTTCGTTGGACGTGAGCAGCTTTTCGTAGCGGGCTTTTTCCACGTTCAAGATCTTGCCGCGCAGGGGCAAGATGGCTTGGAATTTGCGGTCACGGCCTTGCTTGGCCGAGCCGCCGGCGGAGTCGCCCTCCACGATGTAGATTTCGCACAGTGCTGGGTCTTTTTCTTGGCAGTCGGCCAGCTTGCCGGGCAAGCCCATGCCGTCGAGCACGCCTTTGCGGCGCGTCATCTCGCGGGCTTTGCGGGCGGCTTCGCGGGCTTTGGCGGCTTCCACGATCTTGCCGCAGATGATCTTGGCGTCGTTGGGTTTTTCCAGCAGGTAGTCGGTGAGCAAACGCGCCACCACGTCTTCCACCGGGCCGCGCACTTCGCTGCTGACCAGCTTGTCTTTGGTTTGGCTGGAGAACTTGGGCTCGGGCACTTTGACCGACAGCACGCAGCACAGGCCTTCGCGCATGTCGTCACCGGTCACTTCCACCTTGGCTTTTTTGGCCAGCTCGTTTTCTTCGATGTATTTGTTGATGACGCGGGTCATGGCCGCGCGCAGGCCGGTCAAGTGGGTGCCGCCGTCGCGCTGCGGGATGTTGTTGGTGAAGCACAGCACCTGCTCGTTGTAGCCGCTGTTCCACTGCATGGCCACTTCGACGCCGATGTTGGTGCCTTGGTCGCTTTGGCGGTCGCCCAGCGCGTGAAACACGTTGGGGTGCAAAACGGTTTTGCCTTTGTTGATGAAGTTCACAAAGCCTTGGACGCCGCCGGCGCCCGAGAAGTCGTCTTCTTTGCCGCTGCGCTCGTCTTTGAGGCGGATGCGCACGCCGTTGTTCAAGAAGCTCAGCTCGCGCAGGCGCTTGGACAGGATCTCGTAGTGGAAATCGTTGTTCTCTTTGAAGATCTCGGTGTCGGGCAAGAAGTGCACTTCGGTGCCGCGCTTCTCGGTGTCACCGGTCACGCGCATGGGCGAGACTTCCACTCCACCCACGGTTTCGATCAGGCGGTTTTGCACAAAACCGCGCGCAAATTCCAGTTGGTGCACCTTGCCTTCGCGGCGCACGGTCAGGCGCAAAAACACCGACAGCGCGTTCACACAAGAAACGCCCACGCCGTGCAAGCCGCCCGAGACCTTGTAGCTGTTCTGGTTGAACTTGCCGCCCGCGTGCAGTTCGGTCAAAGCAATTTCAGCAGCCGAGCGCTTGGGCTCGTGCTTGTCGTCCATCTTCACGCCGGTGGGGATGCCGCGGCCGTTGTCCACCACGCTGATGGAGTTGTCGGAGTGGATGGTCACCAAGATGTCGTCGCAGTGGCCGGCCAACGCTTCGTCGATGGAGTTGTCCACGACCTCGAACACCAAGTGGTGCAAGCCCGTGCCGTCGGACGTGTCGCCGATGTACATGCCGGGGCGCTTGCGCACGGCCTCCAGGCCTTCAAGAATTTGGATCGCGCCTTCGCCGTAACCTTCGCTTGCACCGGCTTGGTTGGCGTCGATGGTGGGCTGGAAATTGGAGCTGTCGGCGGCGGCTGCGCCGGTGTTGACGGCGTCGTTGTTCTGGTTGGCTTCGGACATGGTGACTTTTCTCTGCTGCTGTAAAAACGCCAAACCCGCTGGGCAGCGGGTTGGCAGGTTCTTCGTGATGGGCGGCGCTTAAATGCGCATGGGCATGACGACGTACTTGAACGCGCTGTCTTCGGGGTTGGTCACCAGCGCGGAGCTGTTGCCGTCGGACAGCTCGATGCGCACCATGTCTTGCGACATGTTTTGCAAAGCGTCGATCAGGTAAGTGACGTTGAAACCGATTTCGATGGCGTCGCCGCCGTAGTCGATGTCGAGCTCGTCCACCGCTTCTTCCAGCTCGGCGTTGCTCGAAGCCACGCGCAAGGTGCCGGGCTCGATGTTCAGGCGAACGCCTTTGAACTTGTCGCTGGTCATGATGGCGGTGCGCTGCAAGGAAGCGAGCAAGGGCACGCGGCCCAAGGTGACGATGTTTTTGTGGTTCTTGGGGATGACGCGGTTGTAGTCGGGGAATTTGCCCTCGACCAGCTTGGTCACGAACTCCATGCCTTCAAACGAGAAGCGCGCTTGGTTGGAGGCGAATTGCAATTCAATGGCGCCGTCTTTGTCGGACAAGAGGCGCTGGAGTTCCAGCACAGTTTTGCGCGGCAAGATGACTTCTTGTTTGGGCACGTCCACGTCGAGCGTGGCCGATGAAAACGCCAAGCGGTGACCGTCGGTGGCCACGAGCGAGAGTTGTTTGCCTTCGGCGACGAACAAGATGCCGTTGAGGTAGTAACGGATGTCGTGCACAGCCATGGCAAAAGAGACTTGGCTGACCAAGCTCTTCAAGGTTTTTTGTGGCACGCTGAACACGGGGCCGAAGCTGGGCGACTCTTGCACCAAGGGGAAGTCTTCGGCGGGCATGCTTTGCAGCGTGAAGCGGCTCTTGCCGCCTTTGAGGATGAGCTTGCCACCGGTGTTTTCCAGGCTGACGGTTTGGTCGGCTGGCATGGTGCGCAAAATGTCGATGAGCTTGCGCGCGCCCAAGGTGGTGGCGAAGTTGCCTTCGTCGCCGGCGAGATCGGCGTTGGTGCGGATTTGTATTTCCAAGTCGCTGGTGGTCAGCTGCACTTGCGAGCCGGTTTTGCGCAACAGCACATTGGCCAAGATCGGCAGGGTGTGACGACGTTCAACAATGCCCGCCACCGATTGCATGGCGGCGAGGATTTTGTCTTGGGTCGATTTGAAAACGATCATGTCTCGGGCTCTTTCGTTTGAGGTGGACAAACAGCTGGTATTTTCGCTTGTTTTGGGGGTGTTTTTTGCGGGTCTGGCAGTTAACCGGCTGTATTTGCAACACGTGTGACAGCTCGCACGGCATCAGCCTTTGAGCGTCTGCTCCAGGACGTGCAATTGTTGGTTGAGTTCGGTGTTGGTTTGGCGCTCGGCGGCGATTTTGCGCACCGCATGGAGCACGGTCGTGTGGTCACGGCCACCGAACAGCTCGCCAATCTCGGGCAGGCTTTTTTGCGTCAGTTCTTTGGCCAAAAACATGGCAATTTGGCGCGGACGGGCGATGCTGGCTGGGCGCTTCTTGCTGTACATGTCGGCGACTTTGATCTTGTAGAAGTCGGCCGTGGTTTTTTGGATGTTTTCGACGCTGATCTGGCGGTTTTGAATGGACAAGAGGTCTTTTAGCGCATCACGGGCCAATTGGATGGAGATGTCCTTTTGGTTGAAGCGCGAATAGGCCAGGATCTTGCGCAGGGCGCCTTCGAGCTCGCGAACGTTCGAACGCACGTGTTTGGCGACGAAAAAGGCCACATCTTCGGGCAAATTGGCGTTTTCGACCACGGCCTTGTTGATCAGGATGGCCACCCGCATTTCCAGCTCGGGCGGCTCGATGGCCACGGTCAGGCCAGAGTCGAAGCGCGAAACCAAGCGCTCGTGGATGTCGGTCAGGCCCTTGGGGTAGGTGTCGCTGGTCAGCACGATGTGGCTTTTTCGGGCCAGCAAGGCTTCAAAGGCGTTGAAGAATTCTTCTTGGGTGCGTTCTTTGTTGGCGAAGAACTGCACGTCGTCGATGAGCAGCAAATCGAGCGAGTGGTAGCGCTCTTTGAACTCGTCAAAGGTCTTGCGCTGATAGGCTTTGACCACATCCGACACGAACTGCTCGGCGTGGATGTAGAGAACTTTGGCTTTGGGGCGCTCGGCGAGCAAATGGTTGCCGATGGCGTGCATCAAGTGGGTCTTGCCCAAGCCGACGCCGCCGTAAATGAACAACGGGTTGTAGAGCTGCCCCAAGCTGCCGGCCACATGCATGGCCGCGGCGCGTGCCATGCGGTTGGCCGTGCCTTCGACCAGCGTGGAAAAGGTCAGCGCGGGGTTCAGGCGCGACTTCGGCCCGCCCGTGTTGGCGGCGGCCACGGGGGCCACATCGGGTAATTCGGCGAGCAAGTCGTCGGTGGTGGCTGGGGCCTTAGGCGTTGATTTTACGGCGGTTTCGCGGTTAGCAAGCGCTAACTCCACGGTGACGGGGTGGTCGGCCAATTGGCTCAGGGCGTCGGCGATGCGGTTGACGTATTGGGTGCGAACCCAGTCCATCTTGAAGCGGTTCGCCACTTGAATGGTGACCTTGCTGCCGTCGTCAGAGACCTGGGCGACCAGCGGTCGAATCCAAGTGTTGAACTGTTGTTCAGGGATGTCCTGGGCCAGCACGTCGAGGCAGGCTTGCCACAAATCGGGCGCAGCGCCGTCGTGGTGAATGGGGGTGTTGCCCTCGCTCATGTCGGGTATTGTTTTTCTAAAAATTGTGGATAAATCGCTCTGGGCAGGCGGTTGATTGTAGCCCGAACGCTAAGTTATCCACAAGTTGGCAGGGCCTAGGGAAGTCCCTAAATGACGAATTTCGCATTTTGAAGGTGATGCAGGGGCTGTTTGAGCCAAGTTCTTGTCAGCACGCCGTTTTATTTGCGATAATCCCGGGTTCTTTGTCTGATTCAGAAGATCCATCATGAAACGCACTTACCAACCTTCCAAAGTTCGCCGCGCCCGTACCCACGGTTTTCTCGTTCGCATGAAAACCCGCGGTGGCCGCGCTGTGATCAACGCTCGCCGCGCCAAGGGCCGCAAGCGCCTGGCCGTCTAAGCGGGTTCGCCGTGCGCGGGACGCAGACCTACCGCTGCGCCCGCAACCGTTCCAAGCTCGAGGCGTACCGGTGATCCATCGCATCACGTCTCGGCTTCAGTTCCAAGCCGTCATGGCGGGACAGACCGTGGCCAAAACCCCTCACTTCGCTTTGCACAGCGCACCGCTTTTGGGCCAGCACGCCGGGCACGACTTGTTTCCGCAAGTCGGTGCTTGGTTGGGCGTGGTCTTGCCCAAGCGTTGGGCGCGCCGTGCGGTCACGCGCAATGCGTTGCGTCGCCAAATCTACGAAGTGAGCCGGCATTTGCCCGTGCCTTTGCCTGCCCAAGCTTGGGTGGTGCGTTTGCGCAGCGAATTCAGCCGACAGCAGTTCATCAGCGCCACGTCGCCGGCGCTGAAGGCGGCTGCACGCGTCGAATTGCAGCAACTTTTTGCCCAACTCAAGCTCCAAGGTGGCGCCCATGTTTGAATGGCCGCGCCGCTTCATGGTGGGATTCATCAAGGTCTACCGCTTGCTGCTCAGCCCTTGGTTGGGCAACAGTTGCCGCTTTGAGCCGACCTGTTCGGTCTACGCCATCGAAGCCATGGAGCGCCACGGCGCAGCCGTGGGTACGTATTTGATGGTGCACCGTTTGGTGCGTTGCAATCCTTGGTGCCAAGGTGGCTGTGACCCTGTGCCCAGCCAGACTTTGTTCTCCCGTTTTATTTCCAACTCCTCAGAAAAGAAGCCGTCATGAGTGACATTCGTCGATCCATCCTGTGGGTGATTTTTGGTTTGTCGATGGTCCTGATCTGGGACAAATGGCAGATTCACAACGGTCAGCCACCCTTTTTCTTTGGGTCTAGCCAAACCGCGCCTGCAACGGCCACAGCCAACGCACCGGCCAATGCCGCGGGTGCTTTGCCACAAGCCAGCGGCGCCACCTCGGCCAGCGCTCCTGCGGACAGCCAGCCGGTGGTGCCCGCGCAAACCTTTGAGATCACGACCGACGTATACCGTTTGGTGTTCAGCAGCGAAGGCGGCTCTTTGGTCGGTGCACAGCTCTTGGATCACGCGGCGATCACGGGCGTGGACAAAGGTGAGAAGGTCGACCCCCTGACGCTCTTGCAACAAGCGGGCGACAAAACCTATGTGGTGCAGACCGGTTTGATCGGCGGCGTGTTCCCCAACCACAAGACCCCCATGCGCTGGACCGGCACCGCCAAAGCTTTGGCCGATGGCCAAGACAGCCTGGAAGTGGCCTTCGCCTCTGAGCCTGTGAATGGATTGCAGTTGGTCAAGACCTACACCTTGGGCCGAGGTCGTTACGACATCGCTGTCAAACACGAGGTGCGCAACGTGGGCCAACAGGCTCAAACGCCCGAATTGTATGTGCAACTGGTGCGCGACAGCAGCTCGGTCACGACCGAAACACCCTTCTATTCCACCTTCACCGGCCCGGCGATTTACAGCGGTGCTGAGAAGTATCAAAAAGTCGAGTTCGAAGAGATCGACAAAAACAAAGCCACATTCGTGCAGCAGTCCAACGACGGCTACGTTGCCATGGTGCAGCACTATTTCATCACCGCATGGACATTGGCCGATGGCATTGCCCGCACCAACTACGCTGAGAAAGTGCCCAACAGCACCAACCTCTACCGCGTGGGCATGAAAATCCCCATGGGCAGCATCGCCCCCGGTGAAGCCAAGACCATTGAAACGCCTTTGTTCGTCGGCCCTCAGCTTGAAAAAGTTTTGGAAACCATGGCGCCGGGCTTGGAGCTGGTGAAGGACTACGGTTGGCTGACCATCTTGGCCAAGCCTTTGTATTGGTTGCTGGAAAAAATCCACGCCTTCGTGAACAACTGGGGTTGGGCGATTGTGTTGCTCGTGGTGCTGATCAAGGCCGCGTTCTATTGGCTCAACGCCAGCGCTTACCGCAGCATGGCCAAGATGAAAGCGATCAACCCGCGCATCATGGAAATGCGCGAGCGTTTGAAGAACAACCCGCAGCAAATGCAGCAAGAGATGATGAAGATCTACCGCGACGAAAAGGTCAATCCTTTGGGCGGCTGCTTCCCCATCTTGATCCAGATCCCCGTGTTCATCGCTTTGTACTGGGTGTTGCTGTCGTCGGTGGAAATGCGCAACGCGCCTTGGATCGGTTGGATCTCTGACCTGTCCACGCCCGACCCCTATTACATCTTGCCGTTGGTCATGGCCATCACCACAGTGATCCAAACCGCCCTCAACCCGCTGCCACCCGACCCACTGCAAGCCAAGCTGATGTGGCTCATGCCCATCATGTTCTCGGTGATGTTCTTCTTCTTCCCCGCAGGCTTGGTGCTGTACTGGATCACCAACAACATCTTGACGATCCTGCAACAGGCGCACATCAACCACCGCATGGGTGTGCCGCTGAAGTTCAGCATGCCCGACTTCAAGAAGTAAACCACCACAGGGCCGCGCAAGCGGCCCTTTTGTATTCAAACCCATGCTCAGCGCATCGACCCTGCCCATCGTCGCCATCGCCACCGCGCCCGGTCGCGGTGCGGTGGGCATCGTGCGCGTGTCGGGGCGCTCCTTGTCGAGTTTTGTACAGGCGCTGCTTGGGCGCACGCTGGTGCCGCGCCGAGCCACTTACTTGCCATTTTTGGACGCTGATGGTTCGCCCATCGATCACGGCTTGGCGATTCACTTTGTGGCGCCACAGTCCTACACGGGTGAAGACGTGCTGGAGCTGCAAGCGCATGGCGGGCCGGTGGTGTTGCAGCTGCTCATGGCGCGCTGTTTGGCCGTGGCCGCCGAACCCGACCCCGTCACGCAGCAGCCGCGTTTGGCGGGCTTGCGCCCAGCGCGTCCGGGCGAATTCACCGAGCGCGCATTCCTGAACGACAAAATGGATTTGGCCCAAGCCGAGGCCGTGGCCGACCTCATCGACGCCAGCACCGAAGCGGCGGCGCGCAGCGCGAGTCGGTCTTTGGCCGGCGCGTTTTCACATGAGGTGCACACGCTGCGCGATGCCCTCATTCACCTGCGCATGTTGGTCGAAGCCACACTGGACTTTCCCGAAGAAGAAATCGACTTCCTGAAAAAAGCCGACGCCGAAGGCCAGCTCGCGCGCTTGGTCGGCCAGCTCACGCAGGTGCGCGCCCAAGCCAAACAAGGCGCGCTCTTGCGCCAAGGTGTGACGGTGGTGATTGCGGGTCAGCCCAACGCTGGCAAAAGCTCTTTGCTCAACGCGCTGGCCGGTGCTGAGTTGGCCATCGTCACGCCGATCGCAGGCACCACGCGTGACGTGGTGCAGCAAACCATCCAGATCGAAGGCGTGCCAGTGCACGTGATCGACACAGCCGGTTTGCGCGAGAGCCCTGAGGTGGATGTGGTCGAGCAAATCGGCATCGAGCGCGCCTGGGACCAAATTCGCCAAGCCGATGCCGTGCTGTTTTTGCACGACCTCACGCGTTGCAACGAGACCGCTTATCAAGCCGACGACGCGGCCATCGCGGCGGCCCTGCCCAGCGGCGTTCAAGTGCTGCATGTGGGCAGCAAACGCGACCAAGTCAGCGCCGAGGCACTGACGCAACGTTTGCCCGATGGTGCTTTGGCTTTGTCGGCGGTCTCGGGCGAGGGCTTGGCCGATTTGCGTCAGCGACTGTTGCAGTGGGCCGGTTGGCAGCCCGCGAGCGAAGGCGTGTTCATGGCGCGTGAACGCCACTTACAAGCCTTGGCGCGGGTGGACGAACACCTGATCCAAGCGCAGCATTGGTTGCAAGCGCAGGCCGAACATTTGGATTTGTTGGCCGAAGAGCTGCGCTTGGCGCAACAGGCCTTGGGCGAGATCACGGGCGAATTCACCGCCGACGATTTGCTGGGCGAAATCTTCTCTCGCTTTTGCATCGGCAAGTGACGCCGAGCGCGGGGCGTTTCAGTGCCCCGAAAAATCCACCAAGGTGAACAGCGACAAACCCGATTCGCGCAGCTTCGCCTCGCCGCCGAGTTCGGGCAGGGTCACGATGGCCGCACCTTCGATGATCTTGGCGCCCAAACGCTCGAGCAATTTTTTACCCGCCATCATGGTGCCGCCGGTGGCGATCAGGTCGTCGATCAGCAGCACACGGTCGCCCGTTTTGACGGCGTCGGTGTGCAGCTCGACGGTGGCGCTGCCGTATTCGAGTTCGTAGGTTTCTTCCACCGTCGTGAAGGGCAGCTTGCCTTTTTTGCGGATCGGCACAAAGCCCATACCGAGTTCATAGGCCAAGACCGAGCCAATGATGAAGCCGCGCGCGTCCAAGCCCGCCACCACCGTGGGGCGCAGGGCTGGGTCCATGTAGCGGTGCACAAAGGTGTCGATCAACACGCGAAACACCTTGGGGTTTTGCAGCAAAGGTGTGATGTCCCGGAACTGCACGCCGGGAGCGGGCCAGTTGGGCACGGTGCGAATGTGTTCGCGCAAATAAGCAGAGGAATCCATGGCGGGGCCTGTGACAATACTCAACCGAACCATTATGGCCTGTGGATAACGGATAATTTGCCCATGGTCACACGCCCCACTCCCACCTTTGACGCCCAGCGAGCCATTGCTCTGGCCCAAGACACCCTGAGCATCGAGGCGCAAGCCTTGACCACCATGGCCAGCCGTGTGGGCGACGAATTTGTCAAAGCCGCCGAGTTGATCTTGGCCTGCACTGGCCGCGTGGTCGTGACCGGCATGGGCAAAAGCGGCCACGTGGGCCGCAAGATCACCGCCACACTCGCTTCCACCGGCACGCCCGCGATGTTCATGCACCCGGCCGAAGCCAGCCACGGCGACTTGGGCATGATCACCGCCGCCGACGTGGTGCTGGCCATTAGCAACAGCGGCGAGAGCGAAGAGCTCACGGCCATCTTGCCGCTCATCAAGCGCATGGGTGTGCCCATGATCGCCATGACCGGTCGCCGCCAATCTGCCTTGGGCCGACACGCCGATGTGGTGCTCGACACCTCGGTCGACAAAGAGGCCTGTCCACACAACCTTGCCCCAACCGCCAGCACCACGGCGCAGTTGGCCATGGGCGATGCTTTGGCCGTGTCGCTGCTCGATGCACGCGGCTTCAAGGCCGACGACTTTGCCCGTTCGCACCCGGGTGGTGCCTTGGGTCGCAAATTGCTGACCCTGGTGAGCGACGTCATGCGCAGCGGCGCCGAGGTGCCCAAGGTGACGCCCGAGGCGAAGCTGATGGTGCTCATGAAAGAAATCAGCGCCAAGGGTTTGGGCGCTTGCGCCATCGTTGATGAGCAAGACCGCGTTTTGGGCATCTTCACCGATGGCGATTTGCGCCGCCTGATCGAACAGGGTACGCACGGCGATTTGCGTGAACTCTCGGCCGCCGACGTCATGAAGGCGCAACCGCGCACCGTGCGCGCCGACGCCCTGGCGGTCGAGGCCGCCGACCTGATGGAAGCGCACCGCGTGACCAGCGTTTTGGTGGTCAACGCCGAAGGTCAGTTGACCGGTGCCCTCAACAGCAACGATTTGATGCGGGCCAAAGTCATATGAGCACCTCTTGGCCCACACTTCAGCCGGTTCAGTCTTTTGATGCGGCATTGCTGCAGCGCGCCCAAGCGGTGCGCGTGGTCTTCTTTGACGTGGATGGCGTGCTCACCGATGGCGGTTTGCTGTTCAGCGACCAAGGTGAAACGCTCAAACGCTTCAATACCTTGGACGGTCATGGCATCAAATTGCTGCAACGCGCGGGCATCACGCCCGCGGTGGTGACGGGGCGCGACAGTGCACCATTGCGCGAACGTTTGCGGGCCTTGGGGGTGACGCACGCCCGTTTTGGGACCGAAGACAAACGCCCCGCAGCCGAAGCCATCTTGGCTGAACTGGGCTTGGACTGGTCGCAAGCCGCGGCCATGGGTGACGATTGGCCCGACCTGCCCATGATGCGCCGCGCGGCTTTGGCGTGTGCGCCGATCAACGCGCACGCCGAGGTGTTGGCCCATGCGCACTGGGTCACGCCCCGCAGTGGCGGCAACGGTGCGGTGCGAGACCTGTGTGATTTGCTGATGGTCGCCACCGGCACTTATGCAGCGCTGTTGCAGGAATACGGCACGTGAACCGTTGGATTCGTTTGGGCTTGGACCGTTTGACCGGGTATTTGCCCATGTTGTTCATGGCCTTGTTGGCCGCGGCCACCTACGCTTTGTTGCAAGCCACGCCCGAACCCGAAGAGCCGCGCGCTGAGCGGCCCGTGTCTTCTGAGCCCGATTTTTTCATGCGCGATTTTTCGGTGCGCTCGTTTGCACCCAATGGCCGTTTGCGCACCGAGTTGTTTGGTCGTGAAGGGCGTCACCGCCCCGACACCGATTCGATTGAAATCGATCAAGCCCGAGTGATGTCCATCGATGAGGTGGGCGCGGTCACCAACGCCACAGCCCAGCGGCTCACCAGCAACAGCGAAAACAACCAATTCGACTTGACCGGCCGTGCCGTGGTCGTGCGCAAAGGTGTGAGCCCCAATGGTGAACCGGCAACCCCCGTTCGTTTTGAGAGCGAGTTTTTGCGGATATACACCGAACCCTCTCGTTTGTTTTCCGATCAAGCCGTGCTCATTGTGCGTGGCAATGACCGCATCGCCGCCAAAGGTCTGGATTACTCGGGCGAACAAGAGCAGGTGGTGTTTCAGGGGCGTGTGAAGGTCGAATTGGCACCCAACAAAGAGCCTGTCCGAACCCCTTGATGTGTTTCAAGTGCCCATGAAAAAAGCCCCGCGAAGAACCGAGGGGCTTTTTGGAGGTGACTGAGCCGCAGCTCAGTCGGGGTTCGGGCGATTAGTAACCGCCGCGGCCACCGCCACCACCTTCGCGACGACCGCCGCCGCCGTAGGGGCTGCGGAAACCACCGTCGTTGCCGCCGCCGAAGCCGCCGCCGCCTTCACGACGACCGCCGCCAAAGCCGCCGGTGCGGGGGGGACGGGGTTCCATGGGGCGAGCTTCGTTCACGACGAGACTACGGCCACCCAAAGATTGGCCGTTCATGCCTTCGATCGCGGCTTGCGCTTCAGCGTCGCTGCCCATTTCCACAAAGCCGAAGCCTTTGGAGCGGCCGGTGTCACGTTCCATCATGACTTTGGCGCTGTTGACGGAACCGAAATCGCCGAAAGCTTGTTGCAGATCTTCGTCGCGCACGGTGTATGGCAAGTTGCCAACGTACAGTTTGTTGCCCATTTAGGGACTCCTCAAAATACACAGAAAAATAGCGATGGGGCCCCGATAGCACAACAAAAACTGAATTGACGCTGTAGCACGCGAAACTGACCGATCACTTGTCATGCGAGGTCTACAGACGCTCGCCAGCGCATTATGCGCTCAATGCCTTCTGGTTAGTAACTTTTTCAGTTTTGCAAGCTTGGCGCAGATGGGGTGACGTTCAATAACAACACTTCAAGGGAAAAGCCCTTGGCCCTATACTGGGAACCGCGCCGATTTGATCCGAATTGCGGGCGCGTTTAAAAATGCCGCTAAAGGGGAGACCCCGGTCTCGCTGGCAGCGTCGCCGGGTTTTTTGTTTTTGGACCTCACCTTGGGTGAGGAATGCTCAATTGATCGTCACGCCCCAAACGTACCGATTCGACCAAGCCCTGCCCTTGCGCAGCGGCGCCGTGCTGCCCGCTTACGAGTTGGTGGTCGAAACCTATGGTCAGCTCAACGCCGACAAGTCCAATGCGGTGTTGATTTGTCATGCCCTCAACGCCTCGCACCACGTGGCGGGCCGGCACGCCGATGCGCAAGGCCAGCCCATCCCGCGCAGCGAAGGTTGGTGGGACAACATGATCGGCCCAGGCAAAGCCGTGGACACCAACCGTTGGTTCGTCATCGGGGTGAACAACCTGGGCTCGTGTTTTGGCTCGACCGGCCCGACCCACACCAACCCGGCCACCGGCCAGCCTTGGGGCGCGGATTTCCCCGTGGTCACGGTGGAAGATTGGGTCAACGCCCAAGCCCGCTTGCTCGACGCCATGGGTATCCAGACGCTGGCCGCGGTCATGGGCGGCAGCTTGGGCGGCATGCAAACCCTGTCGTGGACTTTGCAATACCCCGATCGTGTCAAGCACGCGGTGGTGGTGGCCAGTGCGCCCAACCTGAACGCCGAAAACATCGCCTTCAACGAAGTGGCGCGTCGCGCCATCGTGACCGACCCCGATTTCCACGAAGGCCACTACCTGCGCCACGGCACCTTGCCGCGCCACGGTTTGCGCATCGCGCGCATGATTGGCCACATCACCTACCTCAGCGACGACGTGATGAACGAAAAATTCGGTCGCACGCAAAAACCCGCCGACGGTCAAAGCATGGCCTTGGCCGAGCAGGCGTACCGCTACTCCACCCAAGCGGTGGAGTTTGAGATCGAGAGCTACTTGCGCTACCAGGGCGACAAGTTCAGCGAGTACTTCGACGCCAACACCTATTTGCTGATCACCCGCGCTTTGGATTATTTCGATCCGGCGCGCGAACACGGTGGCCGTTTGAGCGCCGCGTTGGCCCAAGCCCGCGCCAAGTTTTTGCTCATCAGCTTCACCACCGACTGGCGTTTTTCGCCCGCGCGCAGCCGCGAGATCGTCAAGGCTTTGCTCGATAACCGCCGCGACGTGAGCTACGCCGAGATCGATGCGCCGCATGGGCACGATGCCTTTTTGCTCGACGATCCACGCTACCACCAAGAGGTGCGGGCGTATTTTGAACAGACCGTCTCGCAGGGGGTGGCATGAGCGACAACAACGTGATGCACAGCATCGCCCGCTTGGTGCCCGAAGGCTCTCGCGTGCTCGACTTGGGTTGTGGCGACGGTGCCATGTTGGCGCATTTGCAAGCGCAGCGTGGCTGCTCGGGCTACGGTGTGGAGATCGACGACGACAAGGTGCAAGCCTGTTTGCGCCGCGGCATCAATGTGCTGCAGCTCAACCTCGAAGACGGCCTGGCCATGTTTGAGGACAACTCCTTTGATGTGGTGCTACAAATCGATACCTTGCAACACCTGCGCAACACCGAAACCATGTTGCGCGAAACCGCGCGCGTGGGTCGCCAAGGCATCGTGGCTTTTCCCAATTTCGCGCATTGGCCCAACCGCTGGGCGGTGATGCAAGGGCGCATGCCCGTGACCAAGCGGCTGCCTTATCAGTGGTACGACACGCCCAACATCCGCGTGGGCACCCACGCCGACTTTGAGGTGCTGGCGCGCCGCAACGGCTTGAGCATCGAGCGCAGCTTCGGTTTGCACGAAGGCCAAGAGATTCACGCCTGGCCCAATTGGAGGGCCAGCACGGCCGTGTTTTTGTTTTCCCGCTGAGGAGCTTTCATGAACGCACGTACCCCCGACACGGTTTTGAACGCAGTGCAATTGCAAGCCGATGTGAACGCGGCGTGGGGCGAGCGCATCGTGCCGGCGTTGACCGACTACATCGCGGTACCGGCCAAGTCGCCCATGTTCGACCCCGATTGGGCCCGCCACGGCCATTTGGAGCGGGTCTTGCAAAGCGCAGCCGATTGGGTTCAGGGCCAGCGCGTGCCGGGTTTGCGTTGTGAAATCATCCGCATGAACAACGCCCAGGGTGTCGCCCGCACCCCGGTTTTGTTTTTTGAATTGCCCGCATCGGCTGGCCAAGACGGCACGCCCGCGCCCGCCTCGGGCCAGACGGTGTTGATGTACGGACACTTGGACAAGCAGCCCGAATTCGACGGTTGGCGCAGCGACTTGGGTCCTTGGACGCCCAAGGTGGTGGACGGCAAGTTGTATGGCCGTGGTGGGGCCGACGATGGTTACGCGGTGTACGCCAGCATCGCGGCGATCCAAGCCATTCAGGCCCAAGGCCGCGCCCACCCGCGCATCGTGGGCCTGATCGAAACCTGCGAAGAAAGCGGCTCGGCCGACCTCTTGCCTTATGTGGACGCGCTGCGCGATCGCTTGGGCGACGTGGGCTTGGTGATTTGTTTGGACAGCGGCGCGGGCAACTACGACCAACTGTGGCTGACCACGAGTTTGCGCGGCATGGCCAGCGGCACGCTGCGCGTGGACATCCTGACCGAAGGCATCCACTCGGGTGATGCCTCGGGTTTGGTGCCTTCGAGTTTTCGGATTTTGCGCAACGTGCTCGACCGCTTGGAAGACAGCGCCACGGGCCGTTTGTTGCCCGAGGTCTTCCACTGCGAAGTGCCGGCCGAGCGCTTGGCGCAGGCCCGCGTGACCGCCGACATTTTGGGCGACGAACTTTTTCGCCGCTTCCCCTGGGCACACCACGATTGCGGCGGTTCCACCACCTTTGCCTTGCCCACCACCAGCGATCCGGTGGAGGCCTTGCTCAACCGCACCTGGCGCCCGACGCTGTCGGTCACCGGCGCACAAGGTTTTCCAGCGTTGCAAGACGCGGGCAACGTGCTGCGGCCCTACACCGCCTTCAAGCTCAGCCTGCGTTTGCCGCCGTTGGTGGACGCCGCACAAGCGGTGCAGCAGTTGAAAACTTTGCTCGAAGACAACGCGCCCTACCAGGCCAAAGTGACCTTCACCCCCGCAGGAGCGGCCAGCGGTTGGAACGCGCCAAGCACCAGCGACTGGTTCGAGTCGGCGCTGCAAAGCGCCTCGCAAGCCCATTTCGGCGCAGCCTGCGGCACGATCGGCCAAGGCGGCACCATTCCCTTGATGAACATGCTCAGCCAAGGTTTTCCCAAGGCGCAGATGATGGTGTGTGGCGTGCTCGGCCCCAAGAGCAACGCCCACGGCCCGAACGAGTTTTTGCACCTCGATTACGCCCGTCGCTTGACCGCGTCGGTGGCCGAGGTGGTGGTGCGCATGCCGTGAGCCTGCCGCTGACCGCCACGCTGGGCGATTTCACGGCCAATGATGGCACGCGTTTGACCACCTATCGGTGGCCAGCACCCGAACAGGCGCTGCGTGCGCGGGTGTCCTTGATCCATGGCTTGGGTGAACACGCAGGCCGCTATGAAGGTCTTGCTCAGCGCTTGCGCGTCCAAGGCTTTGAGGTGTCGGCGCACGACCACCGGGGACACGGCCGATCGGATGGCCCTCGCGGCGTCTTGCCGCACACGGCGGCGCTGATCGACGACGCAGCCTCGGTGCTGCGCCACATGCAAGCCGCCAATGGCGATGGTTTGCCGTGCGTGGTCTTGGGCCACAGCATGGGTGGCTTGGTGGCCGCGGCCTTGGCGGCACGTGGCACCGAACGGGTGGAGGGCTTGGTCTTGTCTTCACCCGCGTTGGCCTTGGCTTTGTCTTGGCCGCAGCAGCGTTTGCTGGCGTTCATGCACCGCTGGGCGCCTGACCTGACGATCTCCAACGGCTTGCACCCCGAACGTTTGTCGCACGATGCGGCTGCGGTGGCGGCTTATGTGACCGACCCCTGGGTGCACAGCCGCGTGTCCGCGCGGCTCATCCATGGCATGCTCGAGCCCGCGCCAGGCGTTTTTTCAGCGGCTGCGCAGTGGCGCATCCCCACCTTGTTGATGTTCGCGGGTGACGATGCTTTGGTGGACCCTGAGGGCAGTCGCCGTTGGGCTCGTGCCGTGCCGACGTCCATGCTGCAAGCTCAGGAGTTTCCTGGCCTGTACCACGAGATCTTCAACGAAACCCCCGAGTTGGCTGCGCCGGTGTGGGCGCACCTGCAGGATTGGCTTAAGAAGTTTTGACGCGCACCGCGGCCAGCCAGACCAAGGCCGCGCCGGTCAGGGCCAATGGCAACAGGGAGCCGATGTTCAGCCAAGCCCAACCTTGGGTGGTCACCAGCGCGCCTGAGGCGAAGGAGGTCACGGCCATGGTGGCGAACACAAAGAAATTGATGGCGCCTTGGGCGCGGTCTTTTTCTTCGGGCGCATAGGCTTGCAGCGACAGCGTGGTGCTGCCCGTGAACAAGAAATTCCAGCCCACACCCAACAAAAACAAGGCAATCAAAAACTGGTGCAGGTTCACACCCGAAAGCGCAATGGCCACGCACAGCACGTTGAGGGCCACGCCCACGCCCATGATGGTGAGTACCCCAAAACGTTTGATCAGGTGACCGGTGAAAAAGCCAGGCGCAAACATACCGATCACGTGCCATTCCAACACCAACGCTGCGTCGTCGAATTCAAAGCCGCAAACCTGCATGGCCAAGGGGGTGGCGGCCATGAGCAGGTTCATCACGCCGTAGCCCAACGCCGCGCCGGCCGTGGCCACAATGAACACCGGCTGGCGCATGATGACCGACAGTGATCGTCCGGTGGAGGTGCCGGTTTTTTTGGGCGGCAAGGGGGGAAAGCGCATGAACGCCATGAGCACCATGGACAACAGTGCCACGACCGCCAAGGACAGGTAGGCGCCGGCAAACGGCACGTCCATCAGGTTGCGTGTGCGCGAGGCCAGGTTGGGCCCCAAGACCGCGCCCACCAACCCGCCAGCCAGCACCAGCGAGACCGCTTTTTCGCGGAACTCGGGCAGCGCCAATTCGGCGGCCGCAAAGCGGTAGAGCTGACCGTTGGCGCTGTAGTAACCCGCAATCACAGTGGCGGTGACCAGCAACCAAAAGTTGCCAGCCATGGCCGCCCAGTAACACAGCAGCGCCGAGCCCAAGGCCACGGCCAGCCCGATTTGGAAAGACACTTGCCGACCAAAAGCCGACTGCGTCCGCGCCACCAAGGGCGTGGACAGCGCCCCGCCCACCACGTAGCCCATGACCGGCAACGTGGCCATCCAGCCCAGCGGCGCCAAGCTCAGTCCGACCAAACCGTTGATCGCAATGAAGACCACGTTGTTGGTCAAAAACAGGCCTTGTGCGGCGGCCAGCAGCCAGAGGTTTTTATTCATAAGCCGCTGTTTATACAACGGCGGCTTGCACCAGGGCGGCGAGGGCCGCCGTTTCGGCGCGCAGCACCCGAGGCCCCAAGGTCACCGGTAGCCAGCCGTTGTGGCGGGCTTGAGCGTCTTCGGTGGGGCTCAGGCCACCTTCTGGGCCGCTCAGAAAATGCACCGGTGTCTCAGTGCTCGACTGAGCCAGCACCTCGGTCAAAGGCCGTGTGCCCTCGGCCAGCGACAACACCAGCCGGAGGCCCGTGCGCGGCGCTTGCAGCATGGCTGCCCATTCCTGCACGGGGCTCACGGTGGGCACGCGGTTGCGCCCGCACTGCTCACACGCGGCCACGGCCACCGATTGCCAGTGGGCTTGCTTTTTTTGCGCCCGCTCTCCACTCAACCGCAGCACGCTGTGTGCCGTGTGCAGGGGCTCGATGGCCTGAACACCGAGTTCGGTGGCCTTTTCCACCAGCCAGTCCATGCGGTCGTTGGCGGGCATACCCACCACCAGCGTGACCGGGCGTGGCGACTCGCATTCCAGCGCCTCGAAGTGGTCCACGCGCACCTGTACATCGCTGCGGCCCATGTGGGTGATGGTGGCTTGCCACTGTCCGCCGTTGCCGTTGAACAGCGTGATGGTGTGGCCCGGTTGGTTCCGCAGCACCTGCACGTGACGCGCGGTGCTGGGGGGCAGTGTCAGCTCGGCGCCAGCGCTCAGCGGCAAGGGGCAGTGGTAACGCGGCATGCTCAGACGCGACCAAAGGCGTAGCCACTGGCGGCTTCAAAACCTTCGATCTCGTCGATGAGTTTGAGCAGTGGGCCCAGCGCTCGGTAGCGGTGCGCGGTGGAGCGGATGTAGTGGATGAAACGTGGTGCATCGGCCAAGTATTTGGGCTTGCCGTCGCGCAGCGTCAGGCGCGCAAAAATGCCCGCGACTTTGAGGTGGCGCTGCAAGCCCATCCACTCCACAGCGCGGTAGAACGCCCCGAAGTCGCTGTGCCAGTCTTCAAAGTCCAAGAGGCCGGCTTTGCGGGCCTTCTCCCAATAGCGGATGGTCACGTCGATGACGAAATCTTCTTCCCATGTGAGGAAAGCGTCGCGCATCAGGCTCGCGATGTCGTAGGTGACGGGGCCGTAGAGCGCGTCTTGAAAGTCCAGCACGCCCAACTGCTGCGCGGGCGTGGTGCCGGGTTGGCGCGGCAGCATCAGGTTGCGCGGCATGAAGTCGCGGTGCACATAGACCTTGGGGCCGACGAGGTTGTGCGCCACGATGCTGTCAAACGCGGACTGCAAGGTGCGGTTTTGGGCGTCGTTCAGCGTGATGCCTTTGTGCTGGGCCAGATACCAATCGGGAAACAGCTGAATTTCGCGCCGCAAAACGGCCTCGTCGTAAGCGGGCAGCACGCCCGGCTTGGAGGCCATTTGCCAAGCCAATAGGCTGTCGGTGGCGGCCATGTACTGGGCGTGGTTGGCCTGCGGGTGATCGCGGTCGATGCGCTCCATCATGGTGTGCTCGCCCAAGTCGCTCATGAGCATGAAGCCTTGTGGCTCGTCCCAAGCCAAAATCTCCGGCACCAGCAAACCCGCTTCGCGCAACAAAGCCGCGATGTCCACAAACGGACGGCAGTTCTCATGCGCCGGTGGGGCGTCCATGATGATCAGGCTGTGGCCCTGCTGGTGATCGATGCGCAGGTAGCGCCGAAAGCTGGCGTCGGCCGAGGCTGGGCGCAAGCTGCTGATCACCAAGTCGTGCTGAGCCGATTGGGCTTGCAACCACTGGCCAAACACCCGTTCACGCTCAGGGTCGGTCCACAACACGGGGGTGGGCGAAGGGTTCATGGGGTGTGGCGAGTAGAAGAAGCGGCAAAGCGCACCGCGGCGCAGGGCATAGGATAATGCCTGCTGATTTTACAAACCATGGTGATCCCCGCATCTCCCCGCACCTCGTGAAACGTCGTCCCATCCCCTCATCGACTCGCAAGCGCAAGGCCCTGTGGCCGTGGCAAGCGGTTTGTGTGCCGGTGGTTTGGCTCAGCATGGGCAGCGCGGTGTGGTCTCAAGACGGACAACTTCAACTCAAGAGCAGTTGGGCCTTGACGCCGCGATTGACAGATGAAGCTTTGGCGGATGCGCCCGTGTTCATCCGTGGTCAATTGGTGGAAGGTTCGTCCAATTCGGTCCTTCGGGTACAGGGGGATGCCACGGTTCGTCGCCACGACGTGGTGGTCCAGGCCGATGAGCTCACCTTTGATCAGAAAACCAAGGAACTCAATGCACAAGGCCATGTGCTGATCAACCGCAATGGAGATCGATACACGGGCGATTCCTTGCACATCAACGCCAACAGCCATTCTGGGCTGTTTTTGAAGGCGGAGTTTTCTTTGTTGTTAAACGATTCTCGCGGTGATGCAGAACGTGTGACGTTTGTGGACCGCGACAACACCGTGATTGAAGGTGCTCGGTATTCAACTTGTCCGAGACCACCGGGTGAACGTTGGTTACCGGCTTGGATGTTGCGTAGCGATCGCTTGTACCTTGATAACGAGGAAGAGGTTGGCACAGCGCGCGGAACCGTGGTGGAGTTTCAAGGCGTACCGATTTTGGCCACACCTTGGCTCGAATTTCCTTTGTCGAGCAAGCGAAAGTCGGGCTTGTTGCCTCCCACGATCAACATCGATAACCTCAGCGGTGTGGAGCTCACCCTGCCTTGGTATTGGAATATTGCCGCCAACCAAGATGCGACCTTTTACCCCACCGTCATGAGTGATCGCGGCGTGGATTACGCCGCCGAATACCGTTATTTGACAACCCAGTCTAACGGTGTATTGCGGACCGCCTACATGCCCGATGATCGCTTACGTGCAGGCGATCAGCGCTGGGGGTTCTCGTATCAGCACAACCACGCTTTGCCCATTGGGGATGTTTTGAGTGACTGGGGTCTTGGTGGTCAAGCCCGTGCCCGTTGGAATTTGAACCGTGTCAGCGACGACAACTATTGGCGGGATTTCCCTCGCACCAGTACCTCTTTGACCAGCCGTTTGTTGAATAACGAAGCCGAGGTTGCTTGGTCCAGAGATGCTTGGCAGTTCAGTGGCTTGGTGAACGAGTGGCAAACCTTGCAAGATGTGGGGCAGCCCATCACCTCGCCGTTCAACCGCATACCATCGCTCGCGCTTCGTTACGACCGATCAGGTTGGGCGTGGGCAGGCGTGAACGGGTGGAATGCTTCGGTTTATTCTGAATGGACGCGGTTTGAGCGCAAATCGACAGCGGTTGAAACTTCAGCAGATGCCGAAAATGGCGATCGTTCTGTGGCAGTGATTCGCTTGGGGCATGATCTCGAAACACCGGGCTGGTTTTTCAAGCCGAAGCTGCAGTGGCATGCGACCCGCTACCAATTGGATCGGCCGATCGACGGTCAAACCACTTTTACCAAAGGCTTGCCCACGGCCAGTTTGGATACCGGGTTGGTGTTTGAGCGAGATTCCAATTGGGGTGATGCTGCTTATTTGATGACCTTAGAACCGAGGGCATTTTTTTCTTGGACGCCATACGAAAAGCAGAGTAACCCCATCTACGACACAGCGCTTAAAGAGTTCAATATGAGCTCCATTTTCAGCGAGAACACTTGGGGCGGTAACGACCGTCTGTCTGATACCCGTGCCCTTACTTTGGGGTTGAGCACACGATATTTACGTGCTAACGATGGTGCCGAGTTGCTTCGCTTGGGTGTTGCGCAGCGCCTGACTTTAGAGGATTGTGTGGGTGAAGATGGTTGCTCGCAAACGAGCAGCCAGCCCTTGAGCGACATCTTGGTGGAGGCTCATGTTCGGTGGGATGACCGTTGGTCCGCTGAGCTGAGCGCCCAATTGGATCAAGACACACAAGAGACCAGGCGCTCGATTGCCTCAGCGCGCTACTCGCCCAGTAATTACCGGACACTGAGCGTGTCTTATCGTTACCAGAATCCGAAGGTCGTTGATCCGACCAATCCCGAGACCGAGCATTTGGATTTTGGTTGGCAGTGGCCTGTGAGTGACCTGTGGGGGGCCGGCGCACAAGATGAAGGACCTGGTCGAGGGCTGGGTGTTGGGCGTTGGTATTCGGTGGGCAAAGTCAACTACAGCATGACCGAAAAAACGGTGGTCGATTTGATCGCAGGCTTTGAGTACGATGCTGGCTGTTGGGTGGGTCGCTTCGTGACCGAGCAGTTGAAGCGGGGGTCTGAACAGGCCAATATTCGTTATATGTTCCAGTTGGAGTTTGTGGGATTTTCGCGTTTGGGTGTGAGCCCGTTGAAGTCCTTGCGCGAAAGCATTCCCCGTTACCAATACTTGCGCGAGCAGGTCAACCCACCGAGCCGATTCCAACAATATGACTGATGCAGTGATTTCTGGCCGATGGCTTTTGGTGTGTGCCTTGTGTTGGGGGGCTTGGCCATGGTCGGGCCTTCAAGCGCAAACCGTGGGCGCGGCGCAAGCCAAGCAGGTTGACCACATCGTTGCCTTGGTCAACAGCGACCCCATCACCAACAGCGAACTCCGTCAACGTTTATCCAAAGTACAGGCCCAGTTGCGCGAACAAGGCGCGGCTCAGCCCAGCGCTGACGTATTGCAAGAACAGGTGTTGGAGCAGTTGGTGTTGGAGCGCGTGCAGTTGCAACGCGCTCAAGAATTGGGTATGCGCGTGGACAGCGAAGCTCTTGATGACGCCAAGCGCCGTGTGGCCAGTCAAAATGGCATGAGTCTGGAAGCGTTTGAGCGCCGCCTGCTGGCACAGGGCATGACGCCTGAGGCTTTTGCTTTTGATTTGCGCGAGCAACTCTTGTTGCAGCGTTTGCGCGATCGAGAGGTCGATGCCCGAGCCAAAGTCAGCGAAGCCGAGATCGATGAATACATCGCCCAGCAGCAGCGCCTGAAGCCGCTGAGCAACCTGTCTTTGCACTTGGCGCAGGTTCTGTTGCCGGTTGCAGCGGGCAGCGACGAGACCACGGTTCGTGCCCAGGCCGAGGCCATCGCGGCCCAAGCCCGTGCCGGGCAAGACTTTGCACAACTGGCCAAAACCCACTCCAAGGCCAACGATGCCGCTCAAGGCGGTTCATTGGGCATGCGATCGGTGGACCGTTTGCCCGAATTGTTCGTCAATGCTACAGCGCAGCTACCTGTGGGTGCGGTCGTGGGCCCCTTGCGAAGCGGCGCGGGCTTCCATGTGCTCAAGGTGTTGGCGCGCGAACAAGTCGGCTTGCCCGATGCGTTCGTGCTGCAAACTCGGGCCCGACACATTTTGTTGCGTCCCTCGGCATCTCTGTCTGAAGCCCAAGCCATCGCCCAATTGCAGCAGTGGCGACAACAAATCGTCGCAGGCCGTGTGAGCTTCGAAGCCTTGGCCCGCCAGCACAGCCAAGACGGATCGGCCCCCACGGGCGGGGATTTGGGTTGGGCCTCGCCGGGTCAATTCGTGCCTGAGTTTGAGGCGGCCATGGATGCGCTCAACCTCTCCGAGGTGTCTTCTCCCTTGGTGTCGCGTTTTGGTGTGCATCTCATCCGCGTTGATGAGCGTCGTCAAGTCCCCATGAGCCTGCCTCAGCAGCGGATCGTGGTGCGCAACTTGTTGCGCCAAGACAAAGCCCGATCGGCCCTGAGCCAATGGTTGGCCGAGCTGCGCGGCCAAGCCTTTGTGGAATACCGCGAAGCCCCTCGCCCATGAAACACATCGCGCGCAAGCGCTTCGGCCAGCATTTCTTGACCGACGCCGGCATCATCGGCGCCATTGTCGATGCCATCAACCCCCAACGCAGCGATGCGATGGTGGAAATTGGTCCTGGCTTAGCGGCGTTGACCCAGCCGCTGATGACCCAACTGGACCAGCTGGCCGTGATCGAACTCGACCGCGACTTGGCGTCTCGTTTGCGCGAACAACCTGCCTTGCAAGTGGTGGAGTCCGATGTGCTGCGGGTGAATTTTTCGCAGTTACACACCGCTTTGGGGCGCAGCGGCCCCGCACCGTGCTGGCGCGTGGTGGGTAACTTGCCCTACAACATCTCCACGCCCATCCTGTTCCATTTGCTCGCCCATGTGGATGCGGTGCAAGACCAGCACTTCATGCTGCAAAAAGAGGTGATCGACCGCATGGTCGCCAAGCCCAGCACCGCCAGTTACGGGCGTTTGTCGGTCATGCTGCAGTGGCGCTACGCCATGGAAAACGTCTTGTTCGTGCCACCCGAGAGCTTCGATCCGCCGCCGCGGGTGGACAGCGCGGTCGTTCGCATGGTGCCCTTGGCCCAGCCGCCCCAGCTCAATGAAGCGGTGCTCAGCGAGTTGGTGCAAGTGGCCTTCAGCCAGCGCCGAAAAATCCTTCGTCACACCTTGGGGCGTTGGCTCACCGAGCGAGGCTACAGCGGCGTCTTTGACGAACAGCGCCGCGCCGAAGAGGTGCCCGTCGACGAGTACGTTGCTTTGGCTCAAGCCGTGGCGGCATAAAAAAACCGCGGTCATGACCGCGGTTTTGTTGGGGGCGAAGTGATCAGGCGGCGGTCAACCAGTAACCTGCGTTGAACGGGCTGCTCATGCGCAAGGCCATGGGGCTGACGTCCAATAGCTTGTCGGTGGGCATGGGCTCTTCGCTCTGCACTTCGATCGGCTCTTCGCCTTTGGGTGTGCGGGCCACCGAGAACGAGTAGAAGCAGCGGAAGGGGATTTTGCGATCGGACCAGTAGTCGGCCGTGTCGCGGAAGATGTCCAGCAGCTGCTCGCGCGCTTCTTTGTCGAACTTGGCGTGGGCAGGGATGTGCTCCAGCACCACGATAAAGCCTGTTTGTGGGCCCGACTTCTGGACCATGTCGGTCATGCAGTCGTAGAGTGCGTCGAAGTTTTTGCCGAAGTGGGTCGGCAAGGTGTATTGCGATGCGATCAGTTCCAACACGTCTTGTTTGCTCTGGGCTTTGGCCAGGTTGGCGTACAAGAAGTGGTGGCCCAGTTGCTCGGCCGCAGTTTGCAGCTCTTTCACGCCATAAGCGCGAATGGATTGCACGATGTTCGTGCGAACGTTGCGAAGTGGCGCGTCCATTTCCACGTCTCTTTCTGAAGGCTAAGTTTGAAAATCATGCTCAGTCGTACTGGATGCGGCCTGTCCAATCAGGTCGCTCAGCGGTCATCGACTTGAGAGAATTGTGCGTATTTTTCCGTTAAAAATAACGGGTGTTTGCCCTTTTCGCCAGTTTCCTGACCGGGAAAACCCTGAAACGCAATGCCGTCAGTGTGCCTGAACTGGCCGCAAAAAGCAAGTCACCCCACGTGCCTGTCTTGAACACGTGGGGGTATTTGACCCCAACAAAGTTAGCGCTTGCTAGCGTCGAGAGCCTTATGTATTGGTGTTGGCTTCCATGACGGTCAAGGCGGTCATGTTGACGATGCGGCGCACCGTGGCGCTGGCTGTGAGCACGTGGGCTGGCTGCGCCGCCCCCAAGAGCATGGGACCAATGGCGATGTTGCCGCCCGCGGCCGTCTTGAGCAGGTTGTAAGCAATGTTGGCCGCATCGATGTTGGGCAGTACCAACAGATTGGCGTCACCTTGCAGGGTGCTGTTGGGCATGTAGGTGTTGCGGGCCCCAGCATCGAGTGCCAAATCACCGTGCATCTCGCCATCCACCTCCAACCAAGGAGCAGTTTCACGCAAGATGGCCAAGGTTTGGCGCATTTTGAGTGCGGATGGTTGGTTGGATGAGCCGAAGTTGGAGTGTGACAACAGGGCCGCTTTGGGTGTGATGCCGAAACGTTTGATCTTTTCGGCCGCCATGATCGTGATTTCGGCCAATTGCTCTGCCGTGGGGTCGTAATTGACGTGGGTATCGACCAAAAACACTTGACGGCCGGGCAACATCAGGGCGTTCATGCCGGCAAAACAATGGGCTTTGGGGTCTTTGCCAATCACTTGGTTGATGTACTCCAGGTGAAGGGATGTGTTGCCCCAGGTACCGCAAATCAGTCCGTCCACTTCACCTTTGTGCAGCATCATGGAGCCAATGAGCGTCAAACGGCGGCGCATTTCGATTTTGGCGAACTGCTGTGTCACACCTTTGCGCTCCATCATCCGGTGGTAGGTCTGCCAGAAATCGCGGTAGCGGGGGTCGTCTTCCACATTCACGACGTCGTAATCCAAGCCATCTTTGAGACGAAGACCGAATTTGACGATGCGTTGGGCGATGATCGCGGGTCTTCCGATCAAAACGGGACGAGCGATGTTTTCGTCGACCAAGATCTGGCAAGCGCGCAAGACCCGTTCTTCCTCACCCTCGGCATAGGCCACCCGTTTGGCGCTGGCGCGTTTGGCCGCCGCATAGACTGGCTTCATCATGGAGCCCGAGGCGATCACAAAGCTTTGTAATTTTTCGCGGTAGGCCTCCATGTCCAAGATGGGGCGCAAGGCCACGCCGCTGTCGGCGGCCGCTTGCGCCACGGCCGGGGCGATTTTCATCATCAAGCGCGGATCGAAGGGCTTGGGAATCAGGTACTCGGGGCCAAACGCCAAGGTTTGTCCGGCGTAGGCCGCGGCCACGACCTCGCTTTGTTCGGCTTGGGCCAATTCGGCGATGGCGTGCACCGCGGCGATTTCCATCTCCAGCGTGATGGTGGTCGCGCCGCTGTCCAAGGCCCCGCGGAAGATGTAGGGAAAACACAAGACGTTGTTGACTTGGTTGGGGTAGTCGGTGCGGCCGGTGGCCATGATGGCGTCGTCGCGCACGGCTTTGACGTCAGCGGGGTCAATTTCAGGGTTGGGGTTGGCCAACGCAAAAATCAGGGGCTTGGCGGCCATGGACTTGACCATGTCTTGTTTGAGCACACCGCCAGCCGACAGTCCCAAGAACACGTCGGCACCGGCAATGACTTGGGCCAAGGTGCGGTGCTCGGTTTTTTGGGCAAACTGGACTTTGTCTTCGTCCATCAACTCGGTGCGGCCCTCGTAGACCACGCCGGCCAAGTCGGTGACCCAGATGTTCTCGCGGGGGATGCCCAGCTTGACCAAGAGGCCCAAGCATGCCAGCGCCGCCGCACCCGCGCCCGAGGTGACGAGTTTGATCTTCTTGGGGTCTTTGCCCACGACTTTCAAGCCGTTGAGAATGGCCGCACCCACCACGATGGCGGTGCCGTGCTGGTCGTCGTGGAAGACCGGGATCTTCATGCGTTCGCGCAGCTTGCGCTCGATGTAGAAGCAGTCGGGGGCTTTGATGTCTTCGAGGTTGATGCCGCCGAAGGTGGGCTCCAGCGAAGCGATGATCTCGACCAGTTTGTCGGGGTCTTTCTCGTTGATCTCAATGTCGAACACATCGATGTCGGAGAACTTCTTGAAGAGGACGCCTTTGCCCTCCATCACAGGTTTGGAGGCCAATGGGCCGATGTCGCCCAAGCCCAGCACCGCTGTGCCGTTGGTGATGACGCCGACCAGGTTGCCGCGGCTGGTGTATTTGAAGGCGTTGGCTGGATCGGCCACGATTTCTTCACAAGGCGCTGCCACGCCAGGTGAGTAAGCCAGTGCCAAATCGCGTTGGTTGATGAGTTGTTTGGTGGGCGCTATCGCCACTTTGCCGGGACGGGGAAACTCATGGTATTCGAGCGCTGCACGGCGCAACTCGGCGCGTTTCTCGTCTTGGGTGGGGTTGGGCATGCTGCGGTCTCCTGGCGTGAAAGGGGCTTGTTGACACAAGGCGTGGGGCATTCTACGGCGACAGCAACGATGCCACTGTCACCCAGAGGGTGTTTGCGCTTGTGACCATGGAAGGGGTAATGGGGGTGGCTCAGCCGCGCATGAGTGCTTCGATGGCGTTGGTGTCCACCGGCACGCCGCGTGAGATCAGCTCACAACCTTGGGGCGTGACCACGGCGTCGTCTTCAATGCGGATGCCGATATTCCAAAACGCTTCAGGCACGTTGTCGGCTGGGCGGACGTAGATGCCTGGTTCGATGGTCAACACCATACCCGTTTGCAAGGTTCGGCTGACGCGCTCGCCAGTGGCGTTGAGTTCCGTGTAAGCCCCGCAGTCGTGCACGTCCATGCCCAACCAGTGACCGGTGCGGTGCATGTAGAACGGCGTGTAGCGGCGATGTTCAATGACGTCGTCCACGGTGCCAGCGGTGTTGTGGTCGAGCAGACCCACATCGAGCATGCCTTGGGCCAATACGGCCACCGCCGCGTTGTGCGGGTCCACAAAACGTGCGCCAGCCCGCGTGGCACTGACGGCCGCAGCTTGTGCGGCCAAGACGATGTCGTAGAGCGTGCGTTGGGGGCCTGTGAAACGGCCATTGGCGGGAAACGTGCGGGTGATGTCGCTGGCGTAGCCGTCCAGCTCGCAGCCAGCGTCGATCAGCACCAAATCGCCATCGCGAATGGGGGCCGCGTCGGCGCGGTAGTGCAGCACACAAGCGTTGGCGCCACCGGCCACGATGGAGCCGTAGGCTGGGTATTGGGAGCCAGCTTCGCGAAAGCCGTGCAGCAACTCGGCATCCAAATGGAACTCGCGCAAGTCTTGCCCTGCACGCAAGCGACGCGCGCTGGTTTGCATGGCGCGGATATGGGCCGCTGCGCTGATGTCGCAGGCGCGGCGCATCGTTTGGAGTTCGTGTGCATCTTTGATCAAGCGCATTTCGTCGAGCAGCCCACACACGTCGCTCAATTCGGCGGGGCACACCACGCCTTGTCGCACCTTGGCGCGCACGCCGCCCAGCCACCGTTCCACCTGGGTTTCCAAGCCGCTGTGGGTCGCAAAGGGATACCAAAGCCGCTGGCGGTTTTCCAGCCAGCTGGGCATGAGCCGATCGAGCTCGTCGACCGAATGCGCTTCGTCCACGCCCAGCGCTTTCGGCGCCGCTGCTGGCCCCAAACGGATGCCGTCCCAGATTTCGCGCTCCAGATCTTTGGGCTGGCACAACAAGGCACTGCGGCCTTCAGCGGTGATCACCAACCACGCGTTGGGTTCGGTGAAGCCGGTCAAATAAAAAAAGTAGCTGTCGTGGCGGTACAGGTAGTCGCTGTCGCGGTTGCGCATGCGCGCGGGTGCGGTGGGGATGATGGCCACGCCGCCCGGGCCCAGTTGGGCGGCTAAGCGGGCGCGACGTTCGGCGTACACAGCAGGTGTGGTCATGATTGGGTTTCGGTGTGGTTGAGGGCGGCCAAGCGTTCGGGTGTGCCCACGTCGGTCCAGGCGCCGGTGTAGAGGCTGGCGCTGACACGCCCTGCTTGTGCGGCTTGACGGAGCAATGGGCCCAAGGGAAGAGCCGTTCCTTGGGGGTTGCCGGCAATGGTCTCGGTCCACGGGGCTTCAAACAGTTCGCGACGGTACAGGCCCACCGTGCTGAAGGTGTAGCGCTGGCCATCGGTGTCGTTCAGTACACGCCCAAAGTCAGGCTCGTCGGGCAAGGCGCGCCAAGCGAAGTCGCCCTTGGGGTTGTGCTCGGGGTTGGGCACGAGCCACAAATGGGCCAAGCGGTCGCTGGCGATGAAGCGCTGCACCACAGCCGGATCAAACACAAAGTCGGGCATGAACACATCGGCGGCCGTGACCCAAAACACAGGGCTGAGTTGCGGCAAGGCGCGCAAGATGCCGCCCGCGGTTTCCAAGGCGTAACCAAAGTCACGGCCCTCATGAGAGAAGCGCAGACGAACACCCGCTCGGGCTAGTGCCCAATGCGTGCAATGGTGTTCGATTTGTTCGCTCAACCACTCGGTGTTGACGACGATGTCCTTCACGCCACCGTTGATCAAGCCTTGCAATGGGCCATCGATGAGTGCTTGGCCTTGCACGGTCAGCAAAGGTTTGGGCGTGCGGTCGGTCAGGGGGCGCATGCGCATGCCCCGGCCAGCGGCCAGCACCATGGCGCTGACGTAAGAAGTCGAGGAGGGCGTGTGCATGGCTGCATTATTCCTGAGTTCGATAAAATCCGGGTTTGTCGCATGTGCGCCAAATCCACCCACCGAGCCCCACCATGTCCCTCGCCACCCCCACCCCCTCCCAACACATGGCCAACGCCATCCGCGCTTTGGCCATGGACGCCGTCCAACAAGCCAATTCGGGCCACCCCGGTGCGCCCATGGGCATGGCCGACATGGCGGTGGCGCTGTGGAGCCGACACCTGCAGCACAACCCCAGCAACCCGCAATGGGCCAACCGCGACCGTTTTGTGCTTTCCAACGGCCACGGCTCCATGCTGATTTACGCCTTGCTGCACCTCACGGGTTACGACCTGCCCATGAGCGAGCTGAAGAACTTCCGCCAGTTGCACAGCAAAACCGCCGGCCACCCCGAAGTGGGCATCACCCCCGGCGTGGAAACCACCACCGGTCCGCTGGGCCAAGGCATCACCAACGCCGTGGGCATGGCCTTGGCGGAGAAGCTGTTGGCCGCTGAGTTCAACCGACCCGGCCACGCCATCGTGGACCACCACACCTACGTGTTCATGGGCGACGGTTGCTTGATGGAAGGCATCTCGCACGAGGCCTGCGCCTTGGCTGGTGCCTGGAAGCTCAACAAACTGATCGCCTTGTACGACGACAACGGCATTTCCATTGACGGCCAAGTGGCCCCTTGGTTCATCGACAACACGCCCCAGCGTTTTGAAGCGTATGGCTGGAACGTGATCCGCGCGGTCGACGGCCACAGCGCCGACGCGGTCGAGCGCGCCATCGCCCAAGCCAAGCGCAGCGACAAGCCCACCCTGATCTGCTGCAAAACCGCCATCGGCAAAGGCAGCCCCAACCGCGCCAACACCGCCAAGGCCCACGGTGAGCCCTTGGGCGCTGAAGAGATCGCCCTCACCCGCGCCGCCCTGGGTTGGACGCACGCCCCCTTCGAGATCCCTGCCGATGTTTACAGCGCTTGGGATGCCAAGGCCGCGGGCCAGCGCGCCGAGGCCGCTTGGAATGAAGCGTTTGCTGCTTACCGCGCGGCTTTTCCCGAGCTGGCCGAGGCTTTCACCCGCCGCATGTCGGGCGCCTTGCCCAAAGACTTCGAACAGACCGTGGTCGACGCGGTCGTGGCCGCCCACACCAAAGCCGAAACCGTGGCCAGCCGCAAGGCCAGCCAATTGGCTTTGGAAGCCTTCACCGCCGCCCTGCCCGAGTTGCTCGGCGGCTCGGCGGACCTGACCGGCTCCAACCTGACCAACACCAAGTCCACGCCCAACCTGCGTTTTGATGCCCAAGGCGCGGTGGTGAAGAACGAGCAAGGCCAAGGCGGCCGCCACATCAACTACGGCGTGCGCGAGTTTGGCATGGCCGCGATCATGAACGGCGTGGCGTTGCATGGCGGTTACATCCCCTACGGCGGCACCTTCCTGACCTTCAGCGACTACAGCCGCAACGCCATCCGCATGGCCGCGCTCATGAAGCAGCGCGTCATCCATGTCTTCACCCACGACTCCATCGGTTTGGGCGAAGACGGCCCGACCCACCAGTCGGTAGAACACGCCGCCAGCTTGCGTTTGATCCCCAACCTGGATGTTTGGCGTCCTGCCGACACGGCCGAGACCGCCGTGGCTTGGGCTGTGGCCATTAAAAACACGCAACGCCCCACCGCGCTGCTGCTGTCGCGTCAAAACCTGCCTTACGCGCCCAAGAGCGATTTGGGCGACATCAGCCGTGGCGCTTACGTCTTGGCCGAGCCCGAGTCCGTGGGTTTGAAGAAGAAAGCGCAGGCGGTGATCATCGCCACCGGCTCCGAAGTGCAGCTCGCGCTCAAGACCCAAGAGCGCTTGGCCAAGGAATTCAAGATCGCCGTGCGTGTGGTCTCCATGCCCAGCACCACCACCTTTGACCGCCAAACCGCTGCTTACAAAGCCACTGTTTTGCCAGTGGGTGTGCCCCGCGTGGCGGTGGAGATGGGCTCCACCGACGGATGGTGGAAGTATGGGTGTGCCGCCGTGGTTGGCTTGGATACCTACGGCGAGTCGGCCCCAGCCCCCGTGCTGTTCCAACACTTCGGCTTCACGCCCGAGAACGTCGCCGACACCGTGCGTGCCGTCTTGGCCGCGCGCTGACGCACAGATCCCCGGGCCACCCGCCCGGACAACCCGGGGATCAGGTTGACGACAGCCTGATTCGGTATAAACGGGTTACGTAACCGGTTCGTAACTTACCTTTTCAGCACCATGACTCTCAAAGTAGGCATCAACGGATTTGGCCGCATCGGCCGTTTGGCCCTGCGCGCTGCGCTCAAACACGGTTACACCGACATCCAAATCGTTGGCATCAACGACCCCAAACCCGCTGATTACTTGGCCTACATGCTGAAGTACGACAGCGTGCACGGCCGCTTCGATGGCACGGTGGATTTCACGGAAGACACCCTCATCGTCAACGGCAAAAAAATCAAGCTGTCCCATGAGCGCGACGCACACAACCTGCGCTGGGGCGAGATGGGTGTGGACATCGTGCTCGAATGCACCGGCCACTACCTGACCGAGCCCACCAGCCAGATGCACATCGCCGCAGGCGCCAAAAAGGTCGTGATCTCAGCCCCATCCAAAGACACGGTGCCGATGTTTGTGTACGGCGTGAACCACAAGACCTACGCCGGTGAGGCCATCGTCTCCAACGCCTCCTGCACCACCAACTGTTTGGCCCCCGTGGTCAAGGTGCTCAACGACAAATGGGGTATCAAGCGCGGCCTGATGACCACCGTGCACGCCGCCACCGCCAGTCAAGCCACCGTTGACAGTTCTTCGCGCAAAGACTGGCGCGGTGGTCGCGGCATTCTCGAAAACATCATTCCCAGCAGCACCGGCGCGGCCAAGGCCGTGGGCAAGGTGATCCCTGAGATCAAGGGCAAGATCACCGGCATGGCGTTTCGCGTGCCCACCTCAGACGTGTCGGTGGTCGACTTGACCATCGAGTTGGAGAAAGAGGCCACCTACGAAGAGGTGTGTGCCGAGATGTTGGCGCAAAGCCAAGGTGCGCTCAAAGGTGTGCTGGGCTACACCGATGAAAAAGTGGTGTCCACCGACTTCCGTGGTGAGTCTTGCGCCAGCGTGTTCGACGCCACCGCTGGTATCGCGCTCGACAAGACCTTCATGAAGATCGTCGCTTGGTACGACAACGAATGGGGTTATGCCAAGCAGTGCTTGGAGATGATCCGAGTGGTGGGCAAGAAGAAGTAAGTCAACTTCGCACAAAAAAAAGCGCCTTTGGGCGCTTTTTTCATGGGTGGCCGTTGCGCATCAGCTCGGCCGCTTTTTCCGCGATCATGATCGTGGGCGCGTTGGTGTTGCCGCTGGTGATGCGCGGCATGACCGAGGCGTCCACCACGCGCAAACCTCCCACACCGCGCACGCGCAATTGCGGGTCGACCACGGCCAGGGGGTCTGTGCCCATGCGGCAGGTGCCCACCGGGTGGTAGATGGTGTCGGTGTGCGCACGCACCCATTCGGCCAGCTCGTGGTCGTGGCGTAACGAGGCCGTCTCTGGGCTTTCCCGGCTCACCGCGCTGAGCGCAGGCTGCGACAAGATGCGTTGGGCTTGGCGCACACCGTCGACCAGCTGCGCCAAGTCTTGTGCGTCCGACAAAAAGGCTGGGTCGATGCTCAGACCGTCGCGGCCTTCTGGGCCCGCCAGGCGCACGCGCCCGCGGCTGCGGGGTTGCAGCAAACACACGTGCAGCGAATGGCCGTACCCCCAAGTCAGGCGACGACCGTGGTCCACCAATTTGCCCACCACGCTGTGCAGCTGGATGTTTGGTGTGGGCTGTGCGGGATCGCTGCGCAAGAACACACCGGCCTCGGCGAAGTTGCTGGTCAAGCGACCCCGGCGGTGTTGGCGCCAAGCCCAGATGTCGCGCAGCAAGGGGCCGATGGCACCCAGCGACAAGCCAAACAAATCGGTCTGTCCCGGCGCGTCGGATTGCAAGACGCAGTCGGGGTGGTCGTGCAGGTTCTCGCCCACGCCAGGCAACTCGTGTTGTAAGGGCACACCCATGGCTTGCAGGTGGGCCCCAGGCCCAATCCCCGAGCGCATCAGCAAAGCCGGTGATTCAAATGCCCCCGCACACAGCACCACCTCGCCACGCGCGGCGGCGTAGCTGCGCTGACCCGCACGCTCAAACCAGACGCCCACGGCGCGCCCGTCCTCGATGGCGATGCGCGTGGCGTTGGCACTGGTCAGGACGCACAGGTTGGGCCGCTGCAGGTGGGGCGTGAGGTAGGCCTTGGCGGCGCTGCAACGCTCGCCGTGGCGGTGCGTGACTTGGTAGAGGCCAGCGCCGGCCTGATCCGCGCCGTTGAAGTCGGGGTTGGCATGGTGGCCGGCTTGCACTGCCGCTTGGACAAAGCGTTGAGCAAAGCTGTTGGGCGAACGCAGATCGGTCACGTTGAGTGGACCGCCTTGGCCGTGGCCTTCATCGGTGAAGCGTTCGTTGTGTTCGGCTCGTTTGAAGTACGGCCACACGTCCGTCCAAGCCCAACCGGTGTTGCCCAGCGCGGCCCAATGGTCGAAGTCCTCGGGCTGCCCACGCAGGTAAATCATGGCGTTGACCGAGCTGCTGCCGCCCAAGACGCGCCCGCGCGGCATGTACGCGCGGCGACCCTTGAGCCCGACTTGGGGCTCGCTCAAAAAAGGGTGCATGTAGCGTTGCTGGTGGGCCATGACGGCCAAGCCGGCGGGGCAATGGATCAGCACACTGTGGTCTGGAGGGCCGCTCTCGATCAACAGGACGCGCACTTCGGGGTCTTCGGTCAGGCGAGAAGCCATCACAGCACCGGCAGAGCCAGCGCCGATCACGATGTGATCAAACACACCGTGCGTAGGGGAGGGTTCTGAACTCATGCGGCATTGGATCGCCTTGTGCGGGGACTTGTGCCTAGGGCAAACCCGCACGGGTTACTAAACCAGAACAATTCTGAACATGTAACAAAGTTCCGTGTTTCGAATACCATGGTTACATCGCTCACCCGTGTGGGGTGAGCGCTCCTTGTCCTTCCTTGAGAACACCCCCATGACCATCAAAATTGGCATCAACGGCTTTGGCCGTATCGGCCGCAACGTGCTGCGCAGCGCGGTGGCGAATTTCCCCGACGTCGAGATCGTCGCCATCAACGACCTGCTCGAACCCGATTACTTGGCTTACATGCTCCAGTACGACAGCGTGCACGGCCGCTTCAAAGGCTCGGTCGAGGTGCAAGGCGCCAACATCGTGGTGAACGGCAAAACCATTCGCTTGAGCCAAGAGCGCGACCCGGCACAGCTCAAGTGGAACGAGGTCGGCGCCGACGTGGTGATCGAATCGACGGGGCTGTTCTTAGACAAAGACAGCGCTGGCAAACACCTGGCCGCGGGTGCGAAAAAAGTCATCATCTCCGCGCCCTCGAAAGACGATACGCCCATGTTCGTCTACGGCGTCAACCACGCGAACTACGCGGGTCAAGCCATCATCAGCAACGCCAGTTGCACGACCAACTGCTTGGCCCCGGTGGCCAAGGTGCTCAACGACAAATGGGGCATCAAGCGTGGCCTCATGACCACGGTGCACGCGGCCACCGCGACCCAAAAAACCGTCGACGGCCCCAGTAACAAAGACTGGCGTGGCGGACGCGGTATTTTGGAAAACATCATCCCCAGCAGCACCGGCGCGGCCAAGGCGGTCGGTGTGGTTTTGCCCGAACTCAAAGGCAAGCTCACGGGCATGGCGTTTCGGGTGCCGACCTCAGACGTGTCGGTGGTGGACCTGACGGTCGAGCTCATCCAGCCGGCCACCTACACCGAGATTTGTGCCGAGATGCAAGCGCAAAGCCAAGGCGCACTCAAGGGCGTCTTGGGTTACACGACGGACAAAGTGGTGGCCACCGACTTCCGTGGCGAGACCTGCACCAGCGTGTTCGATGCCGACGCGGGCATTGCACTGGACAGCACCTTCATCAAAGTCGTGAGTTGGTACGACAACGAGTGGGGCTACTCCAACAAATGTGTGGAGATGGCCCGTGTGGTGGGCCGTTAAGGACAAGCCAGCAGGGTTTTGCCCGCCAAGGCATCGCCCACGCCCAAAACCACCGAGCGCTGGGCTTCGGTGATGGCAGGCAAGCGCAGGGCCCAACTCACGGTTTCCGCGCGCTCCAGTGCCACGCGGGCGGTTTTAACGCCTTTGGTCTGAACAACGGCCAAAGCCGCTTGGGCGGCTTCTTCGTTGGAGAACGTGCCGAGCGCCAAACCTGGGGCCAAGCGTGGCAAGGTGACTTCTCGGAAATCGATGTTGAGTTGGCGCAAGCGCGCCTTGCGCTGGGCCATCACTTCCGGTTTTTCAAACTTGCCCCAATACACGATCCAGCGCCCATTGCTGCGTGCCTCGGTCAGTGACCATGCGTCAGCGGGCAAGTTCAACCCTCCCATGGCTTGACGCAAGGTATCGGCTTGTGCGGAGCTGAATCCGGGGACCCACAAGCAGCTGGTCGGCTCGCTCAACACCGTTGGCAGCACAGGTGCTGGCGTTTCAGCAGGGTCGTTGGGGCTGTTGAGCAAGCGGATCGCGGCGGGTTGTACCTCTTGCTGCAAGCGCTGAGGCTCATTGACCCGAGCAGGGGCCCAGCCTTGCTCAGCAAACAGGTCTTGGCTCCAAGCGAAAAAAACGGCATTGGCGGCCACCAACAACAGCAGAACCCATCTCAGCATGGTCGAACACCCACGGTTGAACTCATCACAACGATCATGCCTTGGGCGGTTTGCACTTGCAAACCCCCTTGCGCATCGACACCACACGCCAAGCCCTGTTGGCCGTCTGACAAGGTGACGGACAAACCTGTCAAGGCGTCTCGTTCGGCAAAGGCCTGGGCAAAGTGGCCAAATCCTTCGCGCTCAAAGCGCTTCACATCGCGCACCAAACCGGGCAAAACACGGTTGAGCACCTCGCCGCGCGTCCACAGGGTATCCATGCCCAGCACCTCGTACAGGCCGGCGGGCGCTTGGGGCGCCATGGTTTGGGCTTCATCCTGCGGCCAGGCTTGTGGGCTGGGTGTCTCCAGATTGAGGCCCACACCGATGACGACGTAACGCTCGGGGCGTTGGGCGATGTTGGCGGTTTCCACCAAAATACCGCCAACTTTGCGCTGTTGCCACCAGAGGTCGTTGGGCCACTTCAAGCGCAACTCGGGGTGCAAAGACCGAGCCAAGCTCAAACCCACCACGAGCGATAAACCCGACCAGTCTGATGGTGCCAAAGGCAGACCCAAAGAGAAGGTCAAAGCGGTGTGTGTGGTGGAGTGCCAGGCTTTGCCCATGCGACCGCGCCCAGCGGTTTGGGTTTCAGCGACCAACACGGTGGGTTCCACGACGCCTTCGCGGGCTTGTTGCATCAAACGCGTGTTGGTGGAGTCCACCGTGGGCAAAACCTCGATCGACAGGCCGGGCAGCTGGTCAGACAAGGCCACCCACAGCGACTCGGCGTGAGTGCGCAGGCTGGCGTCGCTCGGTGCCACGGTCATGTCAGCGGCGGCGTTTCTTGGGCGCCAGCAAGGTGCCACGGCAGTTGTTTGCACCGCACCAGCAAGGGTATTCGGCTTTGAGGGCCTTGGTGTAAGGCTCGTCGATCACCAAGCCGTAGTCGTAGAACAGCTCTTCGCCTGCGGCGATGTTGCGCAGGGCGCGGATGAACACCCGCCCGCCCTCTTCGTCGGCTTCGCAGTTGGGTGCGCAGCTGTGGTTGATCCAGCGCGAAGAATTGCCGCCGTGTTTGGCATCGATCACGTGGTCTTCGTCGATGTGGAAATAAAACGTGTGGTTGGGGTCTTTCGGGTCGTGTGGGTGGCGACGCAAAGCCTCTTCCCAGTTGATCACTTCGCCCACGTACTCAATCAACGTTTCACCTTCGGCCAAGTCCACCAAAGCAAACACGCCTTTGCCGTGTACGCCCGAGCGGCGGGTTTGGATGCGTTTGCCGGACGTGCTGGGGATGGTGGCGCTGGAGGAGGAAACGGGAGATTTGGCCACGGCGTGAAAAATTTGTTATGGTGAATTCATGTGGGCGTGCGCGTGGGCGCGTGCCCGGGCGCGTGCGCACACGCGAGACAACGGGATTGTAATGACATGAAGACCTTGGTAATTGCAGAGAAGCCTTCCGTGGCTCAGGACATCGTCAGAGCCTTGACACCGGTGGCCGGCAAGTTCGAGAAACACGACGACCATTTCGAGAGCGAGACCTATGTGGTCACCAGCGCGGTGGGCCACTTGGTGGAGATCCAGGCCCCCGAGCAATACGACGTCAAGCGTGGCAAGTGGAGCTTCGCCAACCTGCCCGTCATCCCGCCGCACTTCGACTTGAAGCCGGTGGACAAAACCAAAAGCCGCTTGAACGCCGTGGTCAAGCAGGCCAAGCGCAAAGACGTGGGCGCCCTCATCAACGCCTGTGACGCGGGCCGCGAGGGTGAGTTGATCTTCCGCTTGATCGAGCAATACGCCGGTGGCGCCAAACCCTTGGGCAAACCCGTCAAACGCTTGTGGCTGCAGTCCATGACACCCCAGGCCATCCGCGAGGGGTTTGAGAGCCTGCGCAGTGATACCCAGATGCAGGGCCTGGCCGACGCCGCCCGCAGCCGCTCGGAAGCCGACTGGTTGGTGGGCATCAACGGCACCCGCGCCATGACCGCCTTCAACTCGCGCGATGGCGGATTCTTTTTGACCACCGTGGGCCGGGTGCAAACGCCCACGCTGGCCGTGGTGGTCGAACGCGAAGAACAGATCCGCAAGTTCATCAGCCGCGACTATTGGGAAATCCACGCCGAGTTCGCCGCGGCGGCAGGGACCTACCCGGGCAAGTGGTTCGACCCAGCCTGGAAAAAAGAAGAAGACGCCGAAAAGAAAGCCGACCGAAAGTGGACCGCGGCCGAGGCGCAAGCCATCGTGGACGCTGTGCGCGGCCAAACCGCCAGCGTGACCGAAGAGGCCACACCCACCACACAAGCCAGCCCCGGCCTGTTTGACCTGACCAGCCTGCAGCGCGAAGCCAACGGGAAATTCGGCTTCTCGGCCAAGACCACGCTGGCGCTGGCGCAAAGCTTGTACGAACGCCACAAGGCCCTGACCTACCCGCGTACCGACTCGCGCCACCTGCCCGAAGACTACGTGCCCGTGGCCAAACAAACCTTCGAAATGCTGGCCGACAGCGGTATGCGCCATCTGGCGCCGCACGCGCTCACGGCGCTGAACAACAACTACGTGCGCAAGATCCCGCGGGTGTTCGACAACAAAAAAGTGTCGGACCACTTTGCCATCATCCCCACGCTGCAAGCGCCCAGCGGCTTGTCTGAGGCGGAACAAAAGCTGTACGACTTGGTGGTGCGCCGCTTCATGGCGGTGTTCTTCCCCAGCGCCGAATACCAAGTGACCACCCGCATCAGCGTGGCGTCGGGTCACAGCTTCAAGACCGTGGGCAAGGTACTGGTCAAGCCCGGTTGGCTCGCGATCTATGGCAAGGAAGCGGCCAATGAGGTGGAAGACGCCAAAGACGGTGACAAGGGCCAGAACCTCGTGCCGGTGCAGCCGGGCGAGCAGGTAGGTGTGGAGTCGGTCGAGGCCAAGGGCCTGAAGACCCGCCCACCAGCACGCTACTCTGAAGCGACTTTGCTGGGCGCCATGGAGGGCGCGGGCAAGCTGGTCGACGACGATGAGTTGCGCGAAGCCATGCAAGAAAAAGGCTTGGGCACACCCGCCACGCGTGCGGCCATCATCGAAGGCTTGCTGAACGAAAAATACATGTTGCGCGAAGGTCGCGAACTGATCCCAACGGCCAAGGCCTTCCAGCTCATGACGCTGTTGCGTGGCCTGCAGGTGGAAGAACTCTCCAAGCCCGAATTGACGGGCGAGTGGGAATACAAGCTCGCGCAAATGGAGCAAGGCAAACTCAGCCGCGCCACCTTCATGGCCGAAATTGCGGCCATGACCGAGCACATCGTCAAAAAAGCCAAGGAGTACGACCGCGACACCGTGCCCGGCGACTACGCCACCGTGAGCGCGCCCTGCCCGAACTGCGGTGGTGTGGTGAAAGAAAACTACCGCCGCTACAGCTGCACCGGCAGCGATGGTGCCAGTGAAGGCTGCGGTTTTTCATTCGGCAAGTCGCCGGCGGGACGTACCTTCGAGCCCGCCGAGGTCGAGCAATTCATGCGCGACAAAAAGATCGGCCCGCTCGAAGGCTTCCGCTCCAAAGCGGGTTGGCCGTTCGTGGCCGAGATGGCGCTCAAATTCAACGAAGAAGAGAAAAACTGGAAACTCGAATTCGACTTCGGCGACGACAAGAAAAACGAAGAGAGCGGCGAGATCGTCGAGTTCACCGACGAAGCGCTGGGCGCTTGCCCCAAGTGCGGCAGCCCGGTGCACGAGCACGGCAGCAACTACGTGTGCAGCAAAGCCGTGCCGACCCACGCCCAAGCCACGCCCAGTTGCGACTTTAAAACCGGCAAGCTCATCTTGCAGCAGCCAGTGGAGCGCGAGCAGGTCGTCAAATTGTTGGCCACAGGCAAAACCGATGTGCTTGACAAATTCGTCAGCAACCGCACTCGCCGCAGCTTCAAGGCCATGCTGGCTTGGAACCCCGAAGAGGGCAAGGTGACCTTCGAGTTTGAACCGCGCGAAGGCGGCAAGAAATACCCACCTCGCAAGACCACCGCCACCAAAACGCCGTTTGGCAAAGCCGCCGCCAAGAAGACTGCCGCCAAAACTGCCAAGGCACCGGCCGCGAAAAAAGCCGTCAAGACCACCGCCGCCAAAGCCCCGCGCAAAGCCGCTGTGGGCTCGCTCAAACCGAGCCCGGCCCTGATGGCCGTGATTGGTGACGGCACCTACGCCCGCACCGAGGTGGTGAAAAAAATCTGGGACTACATCAAGGCCAACAACCTGCAAGACCCGGCGGACAAGCGATCCATCAAGGCCGACGGCAAGTTGCAAGCGGTGTTCGGCAAGGACCAGGCCACGATGTTCGAGCTGGCCGGCATCATTGGCAAGCACTTGAGTTGATGCGCGGTTGGCTGGCTGAGCCCAGCCTGCCTCAATGTCCGTCTTTGCTTGGTGGGATGAAGCGCACCGATACTTTCAAACCGGGCTGCAGGCGTTCGGGGTGGGCGGCGTCCATGGCGATATCGGCCCCGTGTTGTTGGGCGATCTCGTGCACGATGGCCAAGCCCAAGCCGGAACCGTCGACGTTGGTACCCAAGGCACGGTAAAACGGTTGCAAGACCAGTTCACGCTCGTTCTCGGGGATGCCCGGCCCGTTGTCCTCGACCTGCAAAATTTGCACGCCGCTGTAGGGGTCAAAAAACACCCGTACCGTGACCACGCCTTGGCGGCCCGAGTAATTGATGGCGTTGTCCACCAAGTTACGCACCATTTCTTGCAGCAAAGTGGTGTTGCCTTCAATGTGGTGCTCTGGTGCAATGTGGTTGGGGCCCTCGTAACCCAAATCCACACCGTGCTCCAAAGCGCGGGGCACCGAATCTTGCACCACCTCGGTCACCAGCTGCGCCAAATCGATGTGCCCAATGGGCAAGTTGCGTCCGGTGGTTTCGGCTCTCGCCAAGGCCAACAATTGGTTGACGGTGTGGGTGGCGCGTACGCTGGAGCGTGCAATGTGTTGCAGCGAGTTGCGAATTTCTTTTGGGTCGTTCTCGCGCTGCGCCAAATCGGCTTGCATGCGCAAGCCCGCCAGCGGCGTTTTGAGTTGGTGAGCCGCATCGGCCAAGAACCGTTTTTGTGTGCTCAATGAGGTTTTGAGTCGGCTCAGCAGGTCGTTGATGGAAGACACCAGTGGCGCCACTTCTTGCGGGATGAAGGATTCTTCGATTGGACTCAGGTCGTCGGGCTTGCGAGCGCGGATGCGCTGCTCCAGCTCGTTCAAGGGACGGATACCACGCACCAAGGCCAGCCACACCAACAAGACCGCCAAGGGAAGGATCACGAACTGAGGCACCATCACGCCCTTGATGATTTCCGTGGCCAACGTCGAGCGTTTGCCCATGGTCTCGGCAATTTGCATCAACACCAAGCGGCGGCTGTTTTCGCTGGGGGCCAACCACAGGTAGGCCACACGGACCTCGTCACCGCGTACGTTGTCGGTGCGCAGCAGCACACGCCCGGGTGTCGGAGTTTCGTTGTCGCGCGGCAAGGGCAGGTCGGTATCGCCGCTCACCACTTCACCACGCGGCGATACCACTTGGTGGTAAATGAGGTCGGTGTCATCGGCGCGCAGCAGGTCTCGCGCTTGGTCGTTGAATTTGAATTGGACTTGGTCGTCTTTGACCACCACGAAACGCGTGAGTGCTTGCAAGTTGTATTCAAGGGCGCGGTCAAAAGGTTTGCTGGCGATGCCTTGCGCCACGAACCAAGTCAACGCCAACGACAAAGGCCACAAGAGCAGCAAAGGCGTGAGCATCCAGTCGAGAATTTCGCCAAACAAGCTGCGCTGCTCGCGTTGGAACAAACCAAACGACAAGGCTTCGGGACGCTCCTCGGGTGCGAGGGCATCGAGGGGGTTGGGGCTGGCGTCAGCCGGGGATTTTCTCAAGGCAGTAACCCAAACCGCGCACCGTGGCGATGCGGATGGGGCCTTTTTCGATCTTCTTGCGCAAGCGGTGGATGTAGACCTCGATGGCGTTGTTGCTCACCTCTTCGCCCCATTCGCACAGGCGCTCCACCAATTGGTCTTTGCTGACCAAGCGGCCTGCGCGTTGCAACAAGACCTCAAGTAGGCCCAGTTCACGCGCCGAGAGCTCGACCATTCGACCGTCGATGGTGGCCACCCGACCGGCCTGATCGTATTCCAGTGGACCGTGTTTGATGGTGTTGGTGGTGCCACCCATGCCCCGGCGGGTGAGCGCTCGCACGCGCGCTTCCAGCTCTTGCAGGGAGAAGGGTTTGGCCATGTAGTCGTCGGCGCCGTAGTCCAGCCCCTTGACGCGCTCTTCCACGCTGTCGGCGGCGGTCAGGATGAGCACCGGCATGGTCGAGCCGCGCGATCGCAGGCGCTTGAGCACCTCCAAGCCGTGCATGCGGGGCAAGCCCAAGTCCAAGATGAGCAAATCGAACTCGTTGTTGATCATCAGGGCCGCATCGGCTTCGCTGCCGGTGGCCACGTGGTCCACGGCCGCACCGGAATTGCGCAGGGTGCGCAAGAGGCCATCGGCCAGCACTTGGTCGTCTTCGGCTATCAAAATGCGCATCGGGTGTCTCCTGCCGGCCTAAGGGCGATCAATGTGTTGCATGAACGCCCTATTTTAGTGCTGTGCAGGGGGCTGTCTCTAGGGCAGACCCGATGCTTCACCGTTGGGCTCGCTTCGGCGAGTCCAGTGCTTCACTTCCGTAAGCTTCCAAACCCAAGGCCACGACGGTTGCCACCTCGTGGCCCACCTGGGCGCGGAATTCCGACTCGACCTGTGCCACGGCGTCGCGAAAGGCCACGAGCCACAGCAAACCATCGTCTGTGAAGACCACGCGTTTGGCTCGCGCGTCCAGTGGGTCGGGCTCTCGGCGCACCAAGCCCCAAGCCTCACACTGCGAAACCAAATCGCCCATGGCTTGTTTGCTCATGCCGGCTTGGTGGGCCAGCTCGGTCAAGCGAGAGCCGCCAAGGCCCAAGTGGCGGGTGATGTGGATGTGTGCTGCACCCACTTGGGCGCGGGCCGCGAGGTTGGACAAGGCCAAGGGCACATGAGGGTCGTGGGCCATCAGGTGCAGGACCCGCTCGTCGAAGCGACGCAGTGCCAGGCCCATGAGGCGGCCCAGGTGGCCGCTGCGCCAGCGATCGTCTGTGATGGGTTGGGCAGGGGTGTCGCGCATGCCCAAATGATAAGGCAAACTGACCATAAATATGCTTGTTTCAAAAGTATCAGCACCTACAATGCTGTTCAGGCATCCAGCCTGTATGCATCAACACCAACCGCCCGCTGAACAGGGCCCTCTAGGAGAAACACCATGGAAACCAGCTTCAAAGGCATGAACAGCGAAAAAACCAAAGCCCTGCAAGCCGCTTTGTCGCAAATCGAAAAACAATTCGGCAAGGGCACCATCATGCGCTTGGGCGAAGGTGAGGCGATCGAAGACATCCAAGTCGTGTCCACCGGCTCCTTGGGGCTGGACATCGCCTTGGGCGTGGGCGGTTTGCCCCGTGGCCGTGTGGTCGAAATTTACGGTCCCGAATCGTCGGGCAAGACCACGCTCACCCTACAAGTGATTGCGGAAATGCAAAAACTCGGCGGTCAATGTGCGTTCGTCGACGCCGAACACGCCCTGGACATCCAATACGCACAAAAACTGGGCGTGGACCTGCAAGAGTTGCTCATCAGCCAGCCCGACACTGGCGAGCAAGCCCTGGAGATCGTGGACAGTTTGGTGCGCTCGGGCGCGGTCGACCTGATTGTGGTGGACTCGGTAGCGGCTCTCACCCCCAAAGCCGAACTCGAAGGCGACATGGGCGACAGCCTGCCCGGCTTGCAAGCCCGTTTGATGAGCCAGGCGCTGCGCAAGCTCACCGCCACCATCAAAAAGACCAACTGCATGGTCATCTTCATCAACCAAATCCGCATGAAGATCGGCGTCATGTTCGGCAGCCCCGAAACCACCACCGGCGGCAACGCCCTGAAGTTCTACGCTTCGGTGCGCATCGACATTCGCCGCACCGGCACCATCAAAAAAGGCGACGACGCCATCGGCAACGAAACCAAGGTCAAAGTGGTCAAAAACAAGGTTTCGCCACCGTTCAAAACCGCTGAATTTGACATCCTCTTTGGAGAAGGCATCAGCCGCGAGGGCGAGATCATCGACATGGGTGTGACCGCCAACATCATCGACAAATCCGGTGCGTGGTACGCCTACCAGGGCGAGAAAATCGGCCAAGGTCGAGACAATGCTCGCGAATTCCTGCGCGAGAACCCCGAGCTGCGCATCGAGATCGAAAACAAGGTGCGCGAATCCTTGGGTGTGCCTTTGCTGCCCGTTGAAGAAGCGGCCGAAGCACCCAAAGCCGTCAAGGCACCCAAGGCGGCCAAGGAGCCGAAAGAGCCCAAAGAACTGGCCGAGTGATCGGGAACCCCGCGCATGAGCGATGAAGACACCCTCCCAGCGCGCAAGGGCTTGGGGTTTGCACGATCGCTCAAGGGCCGCGCATTGCAGCTCTTGAGTCAGCGTGAACATTCGCGCGCTGAACTCGAACGCAAGCTCGCCCCACACGAAGAAGTGCCGGGCGAGTTGGCCCAAGCTTTGGACGAATTACAAGCGCGCGACTTCATCAACGAGGGCCGTGTCATCGAGTCGGTGATCAACCACCGCGCTGGCAAGCTGGGGACGGCACGGCTCAAACAAGAGCTCGCGGTTAAAGGCTTGAGCGGGGAGGCGGTGGCGCAGGCTTTGGCGGCGCTCAAAGACAGCGAACTCGAACGGGCCCGTGAGGTCTGGCAAAAAAAATTCGGCGAACCCACCAAAGACCCTCGCGAACGCGCCAAGCAAGCGCGGTTTTTGCTAACCCGAGGCTTCTCCGCTGAGGTGGTCAGCAAGCTGGTGAGGTAAAACACGGCCATGAACGCCACCGATATCGCTGCCCAACAACGCCTCCATGGCACTTTGCTGGGCTTGCTGGGTGTGACGGTGTTCGCCTTGACTTTGCCCATGACACGCTTGGCCACGGGTACCGTGGACGCACCCCAGCTCTCGCCCTGGTTCGTCACTTGGGCGCGTTGCGTCATCGCTGGGGTGTTGTCTCTGCTGTTTTTGACGTTCACCCATTCCCCGCAGCCCAGCGCAGCGCAAGCCCGTTGGATCGGTTTGTCGGCTTTGGGCAACGCCCTGGGCTACCCCTTGTTGCTGGGCTGGGCCTTGCGCCACGTCAGCGCCAGTCACGCGGCGGTCATCACCGCGCTCTTGCCCTTGGCCACCGCGGCGGCGGCTGCGTGGCTTTTGCACCAGCGTGCGCGTTTGGGTTTTTGGTTGTTTGCCGTGTTGGGCAGTGCCTTGGTCGTGGCCTACAGCGCCCTGCGAGCGCATGGGGTGGGCAGCGTGCCCAGTGGCTGGGTATGGGCCGACGCGCTCTTGGTCGGGGCGGTGCTCGCCGCGTCTTTGGGGTATGTGGCTGGGGCCCAAGTCACGCCCGCCTTGGGTGCGGAGCGCGTGATCAGTTGGGTCTGCGTCATGGCGCTGCCTTTGGCCGTGCCCATGGCGTGGTGGACGTGGCCGACGCAGGGCATCGCGATGTCTTCCTGGCTGGCCTTGGGCTACGTCGGGGTGTTTTCTATGTGGGCGGGATTTTTTGCCTGGTTCCGTGGCTTGGCTTTGGGCGGAGCGCTGCGCGTGAGCCAGTTGCAGCTGTTCCAGCCTTTCATCGCCATGCTCGCGGCCGTGCCTTTGTTGGGCGAGTCGCTGGACGTGTGGACGCTCGGCTTTGCCTTGGCCGTCGTGGCCACGGTGGTGGCGGGCCGTCGGTCCGTTTAAACCCCCAACATCAAGCGCAGGTTTTGCACCGCCGCGCCACTGGCGCCTTTGCCCAAGTTGTCCAAACGCGCCATCAACACCGCTTGTCGGTGGGCTTCGTTGGCGAACACCCGGATCTCGAGTTGGTTGGTGTCGTTGAGTGCGGTGGCATCGAGTTTGCCGTTGTCGGTGGCCGGGTGAACGCTCACCATGCTGTCGGTCACGGCGCTGTAGTGCTGGAGCAGCGCGGCGTGTAAGTCGGCGGCGCTGGGCCTGCTGGGCAATTCGTCCAAATGCAGGGGCAGTTGCACCAACATGCCTTGGCGAAAGTTGCCCACGGACGGAACAAACAAGGGGCGGCGGCTCAAGCCAGTGTAGGCCATGATTTCCGGGATGTGCTTGTGTTCCAAGCCCAAGGCGTAGGCTTCAAACAAGGGGGCTTTGCCGGTCTCGAAGTCCTCAATCATGGTGCGTCCACCGCCCGAATAACCGCTCACCGATGGCAAGGCCAAGGGGAAACCGGCGGGTATCAAGCCTGTGTCGATCAATGGGCGCAGCAAGGCAATCGCGCCTGTGGCGTAACAGCCGGGGTTGGCCACGCGTTCGGCCTGGATCACCGCTTCGCGCTGGCCTGCGGCCAGCTCCGGAAAGCCATACACCCAGCCCGGGGCCACGCGGTGGGCGGTCGAGGCGTCGATGATTTTGGGTTTTGGACCAACCAGGGCGTCGATCATGGCCACCGATTCACGGGCGTGGTCGTCGTGTAGGCACAGGATGACCATGTCCACGTGGGCCATGATGTCGCGCTTGGCTCGGGGGTCTTTGCGGTGCTCGGGTGCGATGGATACCAATTCCACGCCCGGCAGGTGTTGCAGCCGATCGCGAATTTGCAGTCCGGTGGTGCCGGCTTCGCCGTCGATGAATACGTGGTGCATGGCGCTGGTCCGTGTCAGGTCAGGTTCAGAAACCGATCTCTATAATTATGCATTATGTTGCCGATACCCGTGCGAGTATGGTGCATCGCAGCATGATACATTCCCGCAGTTGCTGCACAACAGCCGCCTCGGCCGATCCAGCTTTGCCGCTGAACGGGATCAGTACCCATCCATCCTGAGAGAGAGCTCATGAAAATCCACGAATACCAAGGCAAGGAAATCTTGCGTCAATTCGGTGTGCCCGTTCCCCGCGGCATTCCGGCCTTCACCGTTCAAGAAGCGGTGGAAGCGGCTCAAAAATTGGGCGGTCCCGTGTGGGTCGTTAAGGCCCAGATCCACGCCGGTGGCCGTGGCAAGGGCGGCGGCGTGAAAGTGGCGAAAACCATTGAAGACGTGAAACGCATCGCTGGTGAGATCTTGGGCATGCAGCTCAAGACCCACCAGACCGGTCCGGAAGGCCAAAAAGTCCGTCGCCTCTACATTGAAGACGGTGCCGACATCAACAAAGAATATTACGTGTCCATCGTCACCGACCGCGCCAGCCAAAAAGTGGCGGTGATCGCTTCCAGCGAAGGCGGCATGGACATCGAAGAAGTGGCTCACTCCACGCCAGAGAAAATCATCACCGATTTGGTCGATCCCTTGACCGGTTTGGGCCAAGCCCAAGCGCTCAAGATCGCCAACGCGATCGGTCTGAGCGGCGGCTCTGCCGAGCAGTGCGCCGATGTGTTGCAAAAACTCTACAAGTGCTACATGGACACCGATGCGTCCTTGGTGGAAATCAACCCACTGAACTGCGACAGCAAAGGCAACATCATGGCTTTGGACGCGAAGTTCAACTTCGACTCCAACGCGTTGTTCCGTCACCCAGAAATCGTGGCGTACCGCGATTTGGACGAAGAAGATCCTGCTGAAGTGGAAGCTTCGAAGTTTGACTTGGCCTACATCTCCTTGGACGGCAACATCGGTTGCTTGGTCAACGGTGCTGGCTTGGCCATGGCCACCATGGACACCATCAAGTTGTTCGGCGGTGAGCCAGCCAACTTCCTGGACGTGGGCGGCGGTGCCACAGCAGAGAAAGTCACCGAAGCCTTCAAGATCATGTTGGGCAACAAGAATGTCAAAGGCATTCTGGTCAACATTTTCGGCGGCATCATGAAGTGCGACACCATCGCCACCGGCGTGATCACCGCTTGTAAAGCCGTGAACCTGTCCGTGCCGCTGGTCGTGCGCATGAAAGGCACCAACGAAGAGCTGGGCAAAAAGCTGCTGGCCGAATCCGGTCTGCCCATCATTGCTGCAGACACCATGGCTGAAGCAGCCACCAAGATTGTTGCTGCTGTTAAGTAAGCCAGGAGAATCATATGTCTATCTACATCAACAAAGACACCAAAGTCATCACCCAAGGCATCACCGGCAAGACCGGTCAGTTCCACACGGAAAAGTGCCAGGAATACGCGAACGGCAAGAACTGCTTCGTCGCGGGTGTGAACCCCAAGAAGGCGGGCGAGTCCATCTTCAACATCCCGATCTACGCCTCGGTCAAAGAAGCTGCCCAGCAAACGGGCGCGACCGTGTCCGTGATCTACGTGCCACCAGCCGGTGCAGCCGCCGCCATCTGGGAAGCCGTAGAAGCCGACCTGGACTTGGCGATTTGCATCACCGAAGGCATTCCAGTGCGTGACATGCTCGAAGTGCGCAACAAGATGAAGGCCAAGGAAGCCGCTGGTGGCAAGAAAACCCTGCTGCTGGGCCCCAACTGCCCCGGCCTGATCACCCCTGACGAAATCAAGATCGGCATCATGCCCGGTCACATCCACCGCAGAGGCCGCATCGGCGTGGTGTCCC
>JACCDH010053633.1_pt1 | contig 50977 bp, 45 predicted proteins | sample 7442481 | NCBI WGS metagenome assembly JACCDH01 (sample SAMN15323433, study PRJNA562643) | freshwater metagenome | isolation source: river surface water | place: USA:Blue River Watershed | collected 2017-08-15
AAGGTGGTTATTGCGTCGGGGCTCACCTCTTCCCATTCCGAACAGAGAAGTTAAGCCCGATTGCGCCAATGGTACTGCATCACTGTGGGAGAGTAGGTCGCCGCCTTTTTTTATAAAAGCCTGTCTAGTATTAGATAGGCTTTTTTGTTTGGTATTGTTATTGAAAATTTAGTATTAACAGAGAAGTTAATCCCGAAGCATCGGGACGAAGCATCGGGACGATTGCGCCAATGGTAATGCATCACAGTGGGAGAGTAGGTCGCTACCTTTTTTGTTTCATATCCTTAAAAGATTAGCATATTTATCGTGTTTAATATGTAAATAGAATTTTGATCTATTTAATAGTTATTTCATCTATAAATATAAACGCATCGCCTCCAAAACCTTGATGCCACTCGGGTAGTTTTCCAAAATTTTTAGCAATTACTTTTACATATCGCGTTTTTGTTGAAGCTTGCTTGCTCATAAAATCTAAAATTATATTTGTACTAATTTTAGGATCGAGCGTATTCTCTACAGAACCAAATAAAGTATAATGTACATTGTCTTCCGAAGTGTAATACTCCACTTTTGTTGGCATTAAAATCCACGAACGTTGGTCTTGTAAAAAGCGTGCCGAAACCTCCGAAATGTTTTTCATCTCTTGTAAATCCACAACGGCTTCAAAATGCTGACTTTGGTACCCTTGCCAGTCGCCTTTGCGCCAATTCTCCGTTCCTAAAATACCGTCTAACAACCCTTCCGGTCCACCTGCATGGTATTGCGGATTGTATTTGGATTTGATGTTGATGCTGTAATTGTTTGGTTTTTTGAAGAATTGGGCGGAAATGGTGTTGCTTCTTGGCGGCTCTCCACCAGCAACTCTTTCCATATATGCTTCAACTTTAGATGATTTATTAATTTCAAAAGACTCTTTATAGTTAACAAATGGAGTTTTATCATGCGAGTTATTTTCATCTATAATTCTAAAATAAATATTCTCAGAAAGCCCTAAATTATAGTTGTTGGCTTTGATTTCAACTTTCATATTTTCCTTAAATGCTTTACTTTCAGCCTTAATTACTGGAACAGGAATAATTTTGTTATATTTTGTATTTTCAGTATTGTTTTGAGAATAGTCAAATTGTGACATTGTTGCACTTTTTTTTTGAATGAATTGTTCCTTTAATTTTTCTCCCAATAAGAAAATTCTATTAGTCGTTTTTCCATTCACAACTTGTCTTTGGTAGTCGACCAAATTTTTTCCACTCTCATCTTTTATTTTAATGGAATCAAAAAGAGGTTCATTGCTTTCCCATTTTTCCATACCTGGTGTCACCGCATAAATTCCCATCGCACTCAACACGTACCAGGCACTCATTTGTCCGCAATCTTCGTTGCCTATTAAGCCATCGGGTGTGTTGGTGTAAAAATTCTCTAAAATATACTTGACTTTTTCGTTCGTTTTTTCGGGTTTCCCTAAATAATTGTACAAATACGCCATGTGGTGACTTGGTTCGTTTCCGTGTGCGTATTGTCCGATTAATCCGGTGACATCGACTTGTTCTCTACCTGTGGTTTTGCTTTCGCTGTTGAACATTTCGTCTAATTTGGCTTCAAATTTTTCCTTTCCGCCATAGGCTTGAATCATACCGTAGATATCTTGAGGCACGAAAAATGAGTATTGCCACGAATTGCCTTCGGTAAAATTATTGTTGACTTCTCTTGGATCAAAAGGTTTGTCCCAACCACCGTTTTTCTTTGGACGCATGAAACCCGTTTCCCAATCGAAAATATTCTTCCAATTTTGAGAGCGTTTCATGAAATAGTGATAGTCTTCTTGCTTGTTTAAAATTTGTGCCATTTGTGCAATACACCAATCGTCATAAGCATATTCCAACGTTTTAGAAACACTTTCGTGTTCGTCATCCATTGAAATGAAGCCATTTTTTTTATACGCGTCAAGTCCTAAAACATCGCGCATCGCAGATGCTTTACTGGCTTCAAAGGCTTTTTCGTAATCAAAACCAGTAATACCTTTTGCCATCGCATCGGCAATTACTGAAACCGAATGATACCCAATCATACAATCGGTTTCATTAGAAGCCAATTCCCAAACGGGTAATCGTCCGCCTTGTTCGTATTGTTTGATGAACGTGTTGATGTAATCAGAAGTTCGTTTTTTATCGATTAAAGTATATAACGGATGTGCCGCTCTAAACGTGTCCCAAAGCGAAAAAACCGTATAATAATCAAATCCTTCCGCAACATGAATTTGATTGTCTCTACCGCGATATTTTCCGTCTATATCTTGTGCTATGTTCGGTTGCATCATCGTGTGATATAAAGCCGTGTAGAAAATGGCTAGCTTGTCTTTATCATCCGAAGTGACTTCAATTTTTGATAGTTCTTTGTTCCAAAGAGCTTCTGCATCTTGTTTTACTTTCTCAAAATCCCAATGCTTGATTTCAGAACTGTTTAGTTTGGCTCCTTCATAACTTGTTGGCGAAAGTGCTACTTTTACAAGGATTTTTTCTCCTTTTTTGACTTGTTTTGCGAAGCTTAAAGCCAATTCAGTTCCTTTATACAAGCCCTCTAGTTTTGTGTTTTCTCCCTTAACCAAATTAATTTTCATTGGAACATTAAACTCAATTCGAGCATACACATATTGATCTCTTGCCCAAGATTCGCTTCTTCGTAAGACTTCAATGGTTTTATCATCAATTACTCGAATTCTTCCTTCCAAAAGCTTATCGCGATGATTCAAGTCCAAAATAATATTCGCTTGACCATCTTTATTAAACGTATATTCATGAAAACCAACACGGGTTGAAGTAGTTAATCGTACATCGATATTATGTTTGTCTAATTTCACAGCATAAAATCCAGCGGAAGCTTTTTCATTGGCATGCGAAAAAGTAGAGGAATAAATCTTATTGTCAAACGAAGGTTCACCCATAGTTGGCATTAGCATAATATCACCATAATCTGAAACACCGGTTCCATTCAAATGCGTATGTGAAAATCCGTAAATACTACTATCATCATAATGATACCCACTACAGCCATCCCAACTTCCATCGATTCGAGTATCAGGAGAAAGTTGTACCATACCGTAAGGCACCGTTGCACCTGGAAACGTGTGTCCGTGTCCGCCAGTTCCAATCAATGGATTGATGTAGTGTGCAAAATTTGTATTTTGAGCTATACCACATTGTAAACAAAGAATAACTAAGGTGAAATATACTTTTCTCATAATTGATTTTTTTCTATTATTAATGTATAAAGAAGAAAAATGACATCTTAAGGTAATGTAATTACATTAAAATTTTGCGCTAACGGATTTAATTTTTGGAATAATTGGTCGATAAAATCTTGACCATAATCCATGTAAAATTGGCTAAAATTCAGTTGTCTTTCTTGTAAGGATTGGTTTGGAAACAATTCGTTTTGTAAACGTTCTACTTGTTGAAGTAGTTCTTCATGTTTTCTTTTTTCGGCTTTTAATAAACGTTTTTCAAGATTTTCCAAACCTTTTATTTGTTTGATTTCTTGTGCTTTTACAGCGCCAATAAATGATTTATCTGTTTGATTTGCAATTTCATATAATTGTTTGAATTGCGTTTCAAGATGTTGTTTTTGTACAGAAAAATCAATGTTATGCTGAGAAACACGCTTAGTTATATCATTTAAAAGTTGTTGTTGTGGTGCAAATAAATCAGCAAGATGTATTTCTAATTTTTTTATTTTTTTGGTTTGTTTTTCGGATACAAGTAATACGGAATTACGCAAGACGAGTATAGGAAAACAAACCTTAAAAGCATTGAAATTCTTCTTTAATTGTAACCAATAAGCAAGTTCTCCACCGCCACCTACATAGGCTAAATTAGGCAAGATAACTTCCTGATACAACGGTCGTAAAAGCACATTTGGACTAAAGTGTTCAGGATGATTTTCTACTTCTTTTTTTAGTGCTTCTGGCGAAAATTGAATCGTTGTTTGATGCACTTTATAACAATTGTCTTCAAAAATAATACGTTCGCGAAGTCCCTTTTGCAAATAAAACAGATTAATTTCCCGCGGATTAACTTGTACGTTATACTTGCTTAGTTGAAGGTTGGTTTGCGAAACTTCTTTATAGGTTGTTTGATGGTTTAGTTCTTGTAATAGGTAAGGGGTAAATATTTTTTTTAAACCAACAGCATTACCATCAATAATTACTAATCCATGTTCTTTAAAAAGTTCGTTTACTAAAAAACGTGTAGCATCGGCTAAATTGTTATGAGAAAGGTAACTTTGCGAAAAAAGTTTTTGTAAATACACAGCGGCTTCACTTTGATTTAATGAAGCAAAAAATTGTTGTGCTACTTCGTCTAATCCCTCGGTGCTTAATTCGCCAACAGCGCCTGCAGCATGTTTTTGCCAAGTAAATGAATTTTCTTGAGCTTTGAAATGATTTATTTCTTCAAAGTCATGGTCTTCAGTTGCCATCCAATACACAGGAACAAAACGATAAGCGGGATATTTTTCTTGTAATTGTTTGCACAAATTTAGTGTAGAAACAATTTTGTAAATAAAATAAATAGGTCCTGTAAATAAGTTCAGTTGGTGTCCTGTTGTAATCGTAAATGTATGGGTTTCTTTTAGTAATGAAATATGGTTGGCGGTTGCTATAGAAGTAACCGTTTCTTTATATTGCTTTTCTAATTCGTTGACTAAAACACTTCGTGTATTCGAATTAAATGTAACTGCTTTTTCTTCAAGTTGAGTCTTAAAATTTTCAAGTGTTGGAAATCGATGATACAGTGATTTTACGTCAGATTGTTGATCTAAATAAGCTGTAATCAATTTTGAAAAATAGCCTGATTCTTGATAAGAAATACAGTCGTTTTGCATCTTGTTTTTTTTGTAAAAATACATATTTTTTGATTGCTAATATTAAAGTATATTTGTAAAAATTTGAAAATATTTTGAAAGACATTCTTCTTATAACGCCTCCTTTCACACAGTTAAATACACCTTATCCTGCTACGGCATATATTAAAGGGTTTTTAAATACGAAGAGTATTACTGCTTTTCAGGCTGATTTAGGTATAGAAGTAATTTTAGAATTATTTTCAAAAAGTGGATTAGCTTCTATTTTTGATGGAGTAAAAACGGTTGCAAATTTTCAATTTCCATCGCATAATTCAGAACGAATCTTTGCCTTGCGTAAGGATTATATTGCAACCATTGATGCTGTGATTGCATTTCTTCAAGGAAAAAATTATTCATTAGCACGTCAAATTTGCAGTGGGAATTTTTTACCGGAGGCTTCACGATTTGAACAAGTAGATGACATGGAATGGGCATTTGGCGCAATGGGTTTACAAGATAAAGCTAAGCATTTGGCAACACTGTATTTAGAAGATATTTCAGATTTTATTGTTGAATGTATAGACGAAAATTTTGGTTTTAGTCGTTATGCAGAACGTTTAGGAAGAAGTGCCAATTCTTTTGATGAATTGCATACCTATTTGCAAGACACACCTACGTATATAGACGAAATTACCTTGGAATTACTAAAACAAAAAATTGAATTAGTACAACCTAAATTGGTTTGTTTTTCTGTGCCTTTTCCGGGTAATTTGTATAGTGCTTTTCGTTGTGCACAATTCATAAAAAGTAAGTATCCCGCAATCAAAATAGCTATGGGAGGCGGTTTTCCAAATACAGAACTTAGAGAAGTGAAAGATAAGAGGGTGTTTGATTTTTTTGATTTCATTTCGTTAGATGATGGTGAATTACCTGTGGAACTTTTAATGGCAAATATTCAAAATCCAAATTTAAATGAATTTAAACGCACTTTTTTGTTAGAAAATAAAGAAGTGGTTTATAAAAATAATTCCATTCGCCCAGATTACAAACAAAGTGAAGTAGGCACACCTGATTACTCAGATTTACTACTAGATGCTTATATTTCTGTAATTGAAATGGCTAATCCTATGCACAGCATGTGGAGTGATGGTCGTTGGAATAAATTGACTATGGCGCATGGATGCTATTGGGGTAAATGTACCTTTTGTGATATTTCATTGGATTATATTAAAATTTACGAACCCATTCATGCTACATTGATAGTAGATAGAATGGAGCAATTAATAGCACAAACAGGAGAAACAGGTTTTCATTTTGTAGATGAAGCCGCACCACCCGCTTTAATGAAAGAAGTAGCGCTAGAAATTATAAAGCGAAATTTAGTGGTAACGTGGTGGACAAATATTCGGTTTGAGAAAAGTTTCACTCCCGATTTGTGTATGCTTTTAAAAGCTTCGGGTTGTATTGCTGTTTCGGGCGGTTTAGAAGTCGCCTCAGATCGATTATTGCAATTAATACAAAAAGGAGTGACAGTTGCTCAAGTTGCTCAAGTAACTAAAAATTTTACCGAAAGCGGCATACTCGTTCACGCTTACTTAATGTATGGTTTTCCTTCTCAAACAACGCAAGAAACTATTGATAGTTTAGAAATGGTACGTCAACTTTTTGAACTTGGGGTTGTGCAATCGGGTTTTTGGCATCAATTTGCCATGACTGCTCATGCGCCTGTTGGTTTAAATCCAGAAGCATTTGGTGTTTTACCAGAATATAAGTCCATAACATTTGCGAATAATGACATTCAATTTAAAGATACAACAGGGATTAATCATGACCAATTTAGTTACGGACTAAAAAAAGCATTGTTTAATTATATGCATGGTATTGGTTTTGACTTTGATTTGCAGCAGTGGTTTGATTTTAAAGTACCTAAAACAACTGTTTCTTCTTTTTATATTCAATCTTGTATAGAAGAACAAGCGGATTTTAAAATGAAACCCAATGCTAAAATAGTTTGGTTGGGTTCTATGCCAGAAGTGCACACCTATTCAAAATCTAAAAAAGGAAATACATGGGAATTGATGCAGTTAGATTTTCATTTTAAAACACAAAATGTTAGTATAGATTTAGAACTTACCAAAGGGGAGTGGCTTCTACAACAATTAGTTAAAATGAATTCAAACATAGACAAACTAATTACTTTACAAGAGTTGAAGGTGAGTTATGAAGAACAGTTTGAAGATTTTGAATTGTTTTGGTTTTCAAAACCTATAGTACACTTGCGACAAATAGGTTTGTTGATCGTTTAATTAAATTATTGGAATCCAAACTTCTTCTTCTGAATCTGGATTTTCGTGACCCAAATAGGCATCGCCTAATATTTCAAAGTGAGGTCTGTTGTCAAGTTGGTAACCCGATTTTGGTAGCCATTCACCATAAATATATTGAGCAGTTTGAACAAACATTTCGGTAGTTCCTTTGTGTAAAAATACGGCATATTTTCCAGCCGGAATTTCAATTTTTTGAAATCCATGAGGTAGTGTGTCAAAACTTTTAACTTCTACAGTAGCCCATTTTGTAAAGGGTGTAAAGGGTGTGAAATTAGTAAAATAGTCTTCTGGGTAAATTTGTAAAGAGAATAAATCAGCACTAACAGCTTGTTGAACTTCATTTAATCGGGGCATTAATTGTTTCCAGATTTCTTGAGTTTTATTTTCTACTAAGGACATTTCTATAGAAAATCCAATTAATTTTTTAGCTGGTAGTTCAATGATTTTTGGTAACATATACAAATGTTTTAATTTTAAATGTAAAGTGTGTAAAAATAATTGAAAATATATTAATTTATTTTCGTACTTTTAAAAAAGTTATACATTTGAAAAAAATAGAAAAAATATGACAAATAAAAAGAAACTTATTCTTGTTTTTATTACCCTTTCTGTAGTTTTAGGTTATTTTTCTTTTAACTATATTATGTATGGTGGCGCACGTGATATTCAAAAAGAAGAGTCTGCTTACAAAGTTTCTTCTAAAGCTATCATTGAGGAATTTTTTAAAAACACGAATGTGGCTACAAAAAAGTATATTGACAAGTCTATTGAGATAAATGGTGTTATTACAAGCGTAAATGACAGTCTTGTTTCTGTTGATGAAAGTGTGCTTTGTAAAATGAAAGAAATAAATAAATCTGCTGTAATTGTAGGTAAAAATGTGAGTGTAAAAGGAAGAGTAATTGGGTTTGATGATTTAATGGGAGAGATTAAACTAGATGAATGTGTACTAAACTAAATAGAATTATAAAATGAAATTAATTAAATTTTTATCAATTTTAATTGTCTTTTTAGCATTTAACTTTGTTAGTGCTCAAGATGATTTATTAAATCAATTAGATTCAATTCAGCCAAAACAACAGCAAATTGAATCAGCAACATTTAAAGGACTGCAAATTTGTTCAATGCAATCAACAAAACTACCAGTTAAAGGAGAATTTTACTTTTTGGTATCACATCGTTTTGGAGATCTTTCAAATGGTTTCGAAAACTTTTTTGGACTTGATAATGCTTTGACAAAGATTTCTGGAATTTACGGTGTAACTAACTGGTTATCATTGGGTATTTCTAGACATACATTTAATAAAACATATGAGTTTTCGGCTAAATATAAGTTGTCAAATCAAGTAAATAATGGTTTTCCATTTACAATTGTAGGCTATAATACAATGGACATTAATAGCGATTTAAAAAAAGCTACAAGTCCAGATTTACAATTCACAAATAGATTAGCTTATACCACTCAGTTGCTTGTTTCAAGAAAATTTTCTGAAAAATTCTCGTTAGAATTAGCACCAATATACGTTCATAAAAATTTATATGATGGTATTTTAGATCAAAAAGATTTATTTTTAATGGGAGCAGGGGCAAGATATAAACTGTCTAGAAGAATTAGTTTAAACGTTGATTATGCCGCAAGATTAAACCTGCCAGAAGATTTTAATTCTCCTTATCATAATCCCCTAACTTTTGGTTTAGATATTGAAACAGGAGGTCACATATTTCAATTGGTGTTCTCAAATAGCCAAGCTATGAATGATGTATCATATTATTCAAATGCTACTGGTAAATGGTTTGATAGAGGAATGTTTTTTGGTTTTAACATGTATAGAGTTTTTTAAATTAAATAAGATGAAAAAGATAGTACTATTAAATATAATTGTTTTAGCAACAATTTTTGTTTCATGTGAGTCTAAGACTTATGATGAAATTTCAAAAGTAACGAATCCTAAATACGAAGCGAATATTAAGCCTGTGATTGATTCTAAGTGCACGAGTTGTCACAGTCCATCTGGTTCTCAACAACCTTATTTGACTTCCTATGCAGAAGTAAAAGACGCAACACAAAATGGTGTTTTGTTATGTATAATAGATAATCCTGCAAGTTGTTCTTATGGAAATAACATCATGCCTCCATCAGGAAGAATGCCACAAACAACCATAGACATGATTAAACTTTGGTCGCTTAATGGATATTTAAATCAATAATAAAATAATACCAAAGCTTGCAACTAAATTTTATACAGATGAAAAAAATAATTATAACAGCAATTATATTATTTAATTTAAACCAAGTTGTAGCGCAAAAAGTTATTACTCGAAATGGTGAAGTAAAATTTGAAGCTTCTGTACCTGCCTTTGAAGAGATAGCAGCAACAAATAACACGGTTTCGTGTATATTTGATAAGGCCACTGGAGATATAGCTGTTTTGGCTTTAGTAAAAGGATTTAAATTTAAATCCCCATTAATGGAGGAGCATTTTAATGAAAATTATATGGAAAGCGTGAAGTTTTCAAAAGCAACATTTAAAGGAAAAGTGTTGAATTTTGATGCTTCTAAAACTTCTGGAACCTATGATGTAGAAGGCGATTTAACTATACACGGAGTAACAAAAAAAATTAAATCTAAAGTAAGTTTTATCAATGCTAATAAGACAATGAGCTGTTCGTTTTCGGTAAAGCCTCAAGATTATGGTATTGAAATTCCTAGTGTTGTAAAAAATAAAATTGCTCAAAATGTAAAAATTTCATTGAAGTTTGATTTGACTTCAAAATAAAACGAAGCCCAAAAAAATCCTTTTATAATGCTATAAAAGGATTTTAACTAAAACTAAAATGAATGTCAATACTAGTGAGCGACTAAAAATTGATATATTTCATCTTTTAAGTGAACGCGTTTCACTCTTAATTCGTGTAATGCATCGTCTGAAGCTGGTTCAGAATCACTTTCTACTCTAAATATTTCATGTTCCAATTCATCAAAAACATGAAATAATTTTTTAAAGTGTGTGTTTTCTGTTTTTAAGGTATTTATTTTTCCCTCAAATTCAGGAAATTCTTGTGTTAAGATGTGTTTTGTAATCATTTGTTTTGAGTTTTAATTGCTATACTCAAAATTACAATCAAAAAAATACATTCGATATGACAAATATCATTTCAACTAAAAAATCTTTATTAAGTAGTTTGTTGATTTTATTAAGATTCAATTTGAAAGTATACTTTTCAATTAAATAGGTTCAGCATACAAATCAAATTCTGTAGCATCTGTAATTTTTAATTGTACAAAATCGCCTGTTTTTAAATAATATTTTGATGCATCTACCAATACTTCATTATCCACATCAGGACTGTCAAATTCTGTTCTGCCTATGAAGTATTGTCCTTCTTTTCTGTCAATAACACATCTAAAAGAAAGCCCAATTTTTTCTTGATTTAACTCCCATGAAATTTGCGCCTGAATTTCCATAATTTCATTGGCACGAGCTTGCTTCACTTCTTCAGGTACATTATCTTCTAAAAGATAAGCATGTGTATTTTCTTCATGTGAATACGTAAAACAACCCAGTCTTTCAAAACGCATTTCGGTTACCCAATTTTTTAACAATTCAAAATCTTCTTCTGTTTCGCCTGGATAGCCAACAATTAACGTCGTTCTAATCGCCATTTCAGGTACTGCTTTTCTGAAATCGTGTAATAATTGTGTGGTTTTTTCATACGTTGTACCTCTGCGCATCGATTTTAAAATTGCGTCTGAAATATGTTGAAGCGGAATATCAATATAGTTACAAATTTTTGGCTCTCTTTTCATTACTTCCAGCACGTCCATTGGAAAACCTGAAGGAAAGGCATAATGCAAGCGTATCCATTCTATACCTTCTACTTTTACTAAAGCTTCAAGTAATTCGGATAAGTTTCTTTTTTTGTATAAATCTAAACCGTAATAGGTTAAATCTTGCGCGATTAAAATTAATTCTTTCACGCCATTTTTTGCTAATTTTTCAGCTTCAATCACCAAATTTTCAATAGGTGTAGACACGTGTTTACCTCGCATTAATGGAATCGCACAAAAACTACAAGGACGGTCGCAACCTTCAGCAATTTTTAAATAAGCATAGTTTTTTGGTGTTGTAGTTAAACGTTCGCCTATTAATTCATGTTTATAATCTGCACCTAATGCTTTTAGTAATAAGGGTAATTCTGTTGTTCCAAAAAATTGATCTACATTCGGAATTTCTTTTTCTAAATCAGGGCGATAACGCTCAGATAAACAACCTGTAACAAACAATTTGTCTACTAAACCTTGTTCTTTTTTTTCAGCATATTCCAGTATGGTATTTACTGACTCTTCTTTTGCATTGTCAATAAAACCACACGTATTAATCACAATAATATTTCCTTCGTCTTCTATAGCTTCGTGAGTCACTTCTTTGCCATTTGCTTTCAATTGTCCCATAAGTACTTCACTGTCATACACGTTTTTGGAACAACCTAATGTAATTACATTTATTTTATTGCTTTTTAGAGATTTTGTTCTCATATGGTTTTACTTTTTTCTTAAAAACGACAGCAAAATTACAATTTTCTTTTTGATTAGTAGCACAAACTTTTTTATTTGCAGGCTTCCTGTCGCGTCATTCGCTCTATAAAAAGGACCATTGGCATGTCTTTTTTGATGTCGCTATTCCCGCGGCTAGTTATGACTTTTGTGTTTTTACATGATAAATCGTAAAATGAAAAACGCTTACAATTTAAATTGTAAGCGTTAGTAATATGTTTTAATTAATTGAATTAAAAATTAATTACATAGGTTAAAGTTACATTATTATTTAAACTATTAATCGCGGCTCTATCATTTAATCCTGATGTTAATAATGCTTCAGTACTATTTCTCTTTATTGTTGTGTAAGAAATGTCTAATCTAGAATCTCCGAAATTATAACCTAATCCGCCAGAATAACTTGTCAAATCACCAATTGTAGTTTTATTTTTGAATGGACTTTGTTCAAAACGATAACCGCCTCTTACACTCCATTGTTTAATTTTATATTCTCCACCAATTCTCAATTCATAAGTACTAGCTAATACATTACGCATTTGATTATTTAATGCACTATATAATGCATCATTTTTTGGTTTAAATTTCGTGTTTTCATAGTTACGTTGAGTATAATCTATACTTAACAACCCAGATTTACCAAATATATAAGCAAAACTTCCTGTTATTTTACTAGGAGATTGTACTCTATATTCAGGGTAAATATTTATAACACCAGGATTGATGTCATCTGTGTACACAATGTTTGTATTAATGGTTTCAGTTTGTAAGCGTTGTGTTAATTCATCTGTAAAACGATACCAAGTTGGGCTTTCATAAGCTAAACCTATTCTAGCATTCTTTTGTACCTTATAAATTGCCCCCAAATTAATTGAGAATCCTGACCCATAAGTATATAATTGATTGTCAAATCTTGCAGCTCTTACACTTGATCCAGTTGAATAGGGCGCATTTGTATTACTCTCAAATAGGGAAGTGCTACGTGTATAGTCAGAAAACATAAAATTCAAATTCATTCCTAAAAATAACTTATCCTCATATGCGCCAGAAAAATTAGCAGTAAACTTTCCATTATAACCTCTTGAAGAAATAGTATTTCTATGAAAATAATTACCACCCGCAGGAATGTTAGTCCAATAATCATTAGTGGCTGTAGTAGTCGTGTTTTCGTCAAACATATAACCTTGATAACCAAGCATAGCTTGTTGTGCATTAAAAAGGCCTTGTTCACCTAAGTAAGAATATAAATCACTAATCGTTTCTCCAGATTGTAAGGCTAAAAGAGAAATATCAATACCTTGTGCTTTATTTAAAAAATAAGTTCCCATACTGCTAGTAGGATTAATGCCTTCACTTACAATATAGTTATCAAGATTATTAACATTTTCATAGTTTAATCCCAAAGCAAATTTATTCCATCCTGTTTTTTTAGAATAATCATTAAAAACAAAAACAGCTCCTAATTGATTAATATCTAATGTGTTGTCAGTTGCTTTTGTGTTTTTTCCAAAATAATTTGCCGTATTTGAAGTGTTAAAATTAGATAACGAAGCAGTTGCTTGATTAAAATTAAATATTGAAGAACCTGCAGCATTTATATTAATTGCAGATAAATCACCACCTACAGCACCAAAAGCGCCACCCATAGCTCTGAAACGGGCTGTTCCGTTAAGATTTTGCATACTATAACGCAATGCATCACTTACTGTTGTTTCTTGAGCTATACTAATTAGTGAGCTTACTAACGTTAATGACAAAAAAATTTTTTTCATGTTTATTATAAATTAAATTTACACCTTGATAATTCTTTTAACCTCTTCGGCCACCGCCGCCACCGCCAGATCTGCCGCCACCAAATCCACCACCGCCAGTGCCAAATCCACCTGATCTTCCGCCTCCATAGTCAGAATTTCTCGGTGTAGAAGGATAATTTTCATTTCTTGGTTGGCTATAATTTCTTGGCTGGTTTTCCTCATTCCTTGGTCTAGGTGTACTTGGTATAGTTCTTGGTTGAGTTTCAGATGAATTTCTTGGCTGTGTGATAGTTCTCGGCTCAGATTTAGAAATTCTTGGCTGTGCAAAAATTGATGTTTCAGTAGTTGAATTACCTCTTCTTGACTGATCTATTCCTGTCGAATTAGTTCTTACGCCATTTCTGTTTGAATATCTTCCAGAATTGTAATTAGTACCATTCATTACTCCGTCAACACTTCCTCTTCTACCGTTATTAAAAGCTACTCTGCTTCCGCCGTTCCAACCCCAGTTGTTCCAACCCCATCCCCAAGGGTTTCCATACCATCCGTTCCAACCCCAGTTGTTCCAACCCCAGTTGTTCCAACCCCAACCCCAAGAGTTTCCATACCATCCGTTCCAACCCCAGTTGTTCCAACCCCATCCCCAAGAGTTTCCATACCATCCATTCCAACCCCAGTTATTCCAACCCCAGTTGTCATATACGTTCACCACAACACTAGATTGATTATTTCCCCAACCTGCATAGCTTTGTCTGTTGGTATTTACGCTGTCTGTTGGGGTTGCATAATTGTTTACATCTGTAAAAGTTTCACCAATAGTATATTCTTCTTTCATAGCTTGAAATTGCTCTACATACTTACTTGTATTTGCAGTTTGCTCTTGATAAACTACTTTTTTAGATGTATCAGCGCCATAAACGCCATCATTATCATAGTAAGATGAATTTTGGTATGAACCACATGAATACAGTGTGATTGAACCAACAAATAGCATTAAAAATCTATTCGTTTTCAGTGTTGAAAGGTAATTTGTCATCATAATATACAATTTTTATTGTTGGTCATTGCAAAATTAATTAGTTTTGTCGGACTAAATTAATACAAATTAAACAATTTTTGTGCCAAATTAACAATAATGAGTAAAAAATTAACATCTAGAACAGAAGATTATTCCAAATGGTATAACGAATTAGTGGTAAAAGCAGATTTAGCTGAAAATTCGGGTGTAAGAGGTTGCATGGTAATTAAACCTTACGGATACGCAATTTGGGAAAAAATGCAAGCCCAATTAGATAAAATGTTCAAAGAAACAGGACATAGTAACGCGTATTTTCCTCTTTTTGTTCCTAAGAGTATGTTTGAAGCAGAAGAGAAAAATGCAGAAGGTTTTGCAAAAGAGTGTGCAATTGTAACTCATTATCGTTTAAAAAATGATGAATCAAATCCAGGAAAATTAATGGTGGATCCAAATGCTAAACTAGAAGAAGAGCTTATTGTTCGCCCCACTAGTGAAGCCATTATTTGGTCTACATACAAAGGTTGGGTGCAATCTTATAGAGATTTACCGTTATTAATTAATCAATGGGCAAATGTAGTGCGATGGGAAATGCGTACGCGTTTATTTTTGAGAACGGCAGAGTTTTTATGGCAAGAAGGGCATACGGCTCATGCTACACGTCAAGAAGCTATTGAAGAATCTGAGAAAATGATGCATGTATATGCTGATTTTGTTGAAAATTTTATGGCAATTCCTGTAGTAAAAGGATTGAAAACAGAAACGGAACGTTTTGCTGGTGCAGAAGAAACCTATTGTATAGAGGCATTGATGCAAGACGGAAAAGCATTACAAGCAGGAACATCTCATTTTTTAGGTCAAAATTTTGCAAAGGCTTTTGATGTAAAGTTTGCTAACAAAGAAGGAAAACAAGAATTTGTTTGGGGTACATCTTGGGGGGTTTCTACGCGATTGATGGGTGCTTTAGTAATGACACATTCTGATGATAATGGTTTGGTATTACCTCCAAATTTAGCACCTATACAAGTGGTGATTGTGCCTATCCATAAAACAGACGAACAATTAGAAGCTATTTCTTCCCAAATAAATGATTTAATGGTCGATTTACGCAAAGTAGGAGTGTCTGTTAAATATGACAATAGAGATACACACAAACCTGGATTTAAATTTGCAGAATGGGAATTAAAAGGTGTTCCTGTTCGAATTGCTATTGGTCCAAATGATTTAGAAAATGGTACTTATGAAGTGGCGAGAAGGGATAATTTATCTAAAGAGGTTGTTTTAAAAGAAGGTATTGTTCTTTATTTACAAAATTTATTAGCACAAATACAAACAGATTTGTACCAAAGAGCATTTGATTACAGAAATACACATATTACAGAAGTAAATAGTTGGGATGAATTTACTTCAGTATTAGAAACGAAAACAGGATTCCTTTCAGCGCATTGGGATGGTACTGCCGAAACAGAAGAAAAAATTAAAGAATTGACTAAAGCAACCATTCGTTGCATTCCTTTAAATAGAGTAGAAGAAGCAGGTAAATGTGTCTTAACTGGCGCTCCTTCAACGGGTAGGGTTTTGTTTGCAAAAGCATATTAAGAAATTTGAAGATTGCTAAAATCAAATAAAAGCATGTAAATATATCATTAAGCGGAGGTTTTCAAAAAAACTGAAAATTTTCACATTAGGCCTTGCAGAAATAAAAAATAGTTGTATTTTTGCACTCGCATTACAAAAAATATGTAATGGCCCGTTCGTCTATCGGTTAGGACGCCAGGTTTTCATCCTGGTAAGAGGGGTTCGATTCCCCTACGGGCTACAAATTAGTTGTAAAATAGTTTTATAAAATAAGAAGTTAGTGTCTCAATTTTTTATTTTATTAGTTAAAACCAAAGTGATTTTTATAATTGTGGGAGGTTTTTCTTTTTTAACTAATAGTTTATATAAATTATTACAATTAAATTAAAAGAAAATGGCAAATCATAAGTCAGCTTTAAAAAGAATTAGAAGCAACGAGAAAAAAAGAGTGTTAAATAGATATCAGCACAAAACTACACGTAATGCTATCAAAGCAATACGTTTATCTACTGATAAAGTTGATGCTGCTGCAAAATTACCAATCGTTATTGGTATGATTGATAAATTAGCAAAGAAAAATATTATTCATGGTAATAAAGCTTCAAACTTAAAGTCAAAATTGACAAGACACGTTAACGCTTTATAATACCAAAAGCAAAAGATAATTAGAGCTCTCATTTGAGAGCTTTTTTTATATTTTATATATATTTTAAAAAAAAGAATATGACTTCAATTAGAAATATCGCAATTATTGCTCACGTTGACCACGGTAAAACGACTTTGGTTGATAAAATTATGTACCACTGTCAATTGTTTCGTGAAAATGAAAATACAGGTGATTTAATTTTAGATAACAACGATCTTGAAAGAGAAAGAGGCATTACAATTGTGTCTAAAAATGTTTCTGTTACCTATAAAGGAACAAAAATTAACATTATTGATACACCGGGTCACGCCGATTTTGGTGGAGAGGTAGAGCGTGTATTAAATATGGCTGATGGAGTACTTTTGTTAGTAGATGCCTTTGAAGGTCCTATGCCACAAACTCGTTTTGTACTACAAAAAGCAATTGATTTAGGATTAAAACCTTGTGTGGTTATAAATAAAGTAGATAAAGAAAACTGTACACCAGAAGAAGTGCATGAAAAAGTATTTGATTTAATGTTTGAATTAGGTGCTGAAGAATGGCAGTTAGATTTCCCAACAGTATATGGTTCTGCTAAAAACAATTGGATGTCTGAAGATTTTAGAAATCAAACAGAAAACATTGAGCCTTTATTAGATATGGTATTAGCTCATGTACCAGCACCAAAAGTTTCTGAAGGAACGCCACAAATGTTAATTACGTCATTAGATTTTTCAAGTTTTACAGGACGTATCGCTATTGGACGTTTACAACGTGGAGAGCTTAAAGAAAATCAAAATATCTCTTTGGTAAAAAGAGACGGAAAAGTGATAAAATCAAGAATTAAAGAGTTACATATTTTTGATGGGTTAGGTCGTAAAAAAGTTGAAAGCGTTATTGCTGGAGATATATGTGCGGTAGTAGGTATTGAAGGATTTGAGATTGGTGATACAATTGCCGATTTTGAAAATCCAGAAGCATTACAGTCTATTGCTATTGATGAGCCAACAATGAGTATGTTGTTTACGATTAATGATTCACCATTTTTTGGTAAAGAAGGAAAATTTGTTACGTCTCGTCACATTAAAGATCGTTTGACTAAAGAATTAGAAAAAAACTTAGCTTTACGTGTGAATGAAACAGATTCAGCAGATAAATTTATGGTATTTGGTCGTGGTGTATTACACTTATCTGTATTAATAGAAACCATGCGTCGTGAAGGCTATGAATTGCAAATTGGTCAGCCTCAAGTAATCATCAAAGAGATTGATGGTCAAAAATGTGAACCAATCGAAGAATTAACTATTGATTTACCAGAAAATGTTTCAGGTAGAGCTGTAGAATTTGTTACCGTTCGTAAAGGAGAAATGTTAAGCATGGAGCCTAAAGGAGAACGTATGATTATTAAATTTAATATTCCATCGAGAGGAATTATTGGTTTAAGAAATCAATTGCTAACTGCAACGGCGGGTGAAGCGATTATGTCGCACCGTTTCTTAGAATACCAACCTTTTAAAGGCGAAATTCCAGGTCGTTTAAGTGGTTCTTTAATTTCTATGGAGAACGGTAAAGCAATTCCTTATTCTATTGATAAATTACAAGAACGTGGTAAATTCTTTGTTGATCCTAATGAAGATATTTATGAAGGACAAGTAATTGGTGAAAATTCTCGTGGAGATGATATGGTAGTTAACGTTACAAAAACTAAAAAATTGACTAACGTACGTTCATCAGGAGCTGATGATAAGGCTAGAATTATTCCAGCTATCAAGTTTTCGTTAGAAGAAGCTTTAGAATATATTCAAAAAGACGAATATGTTGAAGTAACCCCAAAATCATTACGTTTACGTAAAATTTACTTAAACGAGAATGACAGAAAACGTTATAAAATAGACTAAATTAGTGTATAAATAATTTTTAAAAACCACGAAATTTTCGTGGTTTTTTAGTTTACCTTTGTTTCAAATAAAATTAGGATGGAATTACATTTACAACACGGAATAGATAGATTGCTTTTTGGGATGACCCAAAAATATGTTGAAGCCTTATATGGTAAACCAAATCATACCTTTAAAGATGACGAAGATAATATTGTTTACGTATACAATAAAGAAAAAATGAAGCTTACGTTTTATGCAGAAGAAGATTTTCGTTTAGGGTACATGACGCTTTCTAATCCTGAGTTGACTCTTTTTGCTAACAAAATTGTACATCAATCCTGGGACATGGTGAATGGTAATTTGGCATTGCAAAAAATCACCAAATTTGAAGCTACAGACGAAGACGGTGTAACGATGTATTTTAATGAAGACAATTGGTTACTACTATTTGTAGAATATGATGAGGTGGTAAGAGTAGAATTAGGCGCTGTTATTAATGATAAAGACGAATTTAGTTGGAAGTTTAATGAGTAATAAAAAAGGTCTGACTATTTAGTCAGACCTTTTTTATTAGATTGCGCTAAATTAAAAGGCATAACCTAGTGCAATACCTAGTCTTACTTTAAATCCTTTTACACCTGAAGCATCTAAACCCGGTGTTGCATTTGTAAAATAGTTTGAAAATCCTGCGTTTAAGTCTAATAGAAAGCCATGTGTTTTTGATTGTTGAAAAATCCATTGGTTGCCTATAATAGCTCCAAACCCAGCTACATTAGCTTTGTCTTTTCTAATAGTATATCCATTTAAAGCAACGGTTCGATTAGCTTCTCCATACGTTCCGACAGGAGCAATGTAAAAACCTTCAAATGTTTTTCTATTTTTAGAGGTAAAAAACTTGTACTTGAATTCAGCGCCATAAAAGCTTAAATCACCATAGGGATCATTCATGTCAAACTTACTATGAGCAAGTATGATTTCAAAACTATTATTATTTTCAGCTTTTGTTTCATAGCTAATTTCAAAACCTTTGTAAATGAAACCAGCAGGATTAAATTTAATAGCGTGATTTTGAGCAAATCCTAGACCGCAAAAAAGTAAAAATAGGAATATAAATTTTTTCATATCGTAAAAAAATACTAATTATTTTTTGTAAAAAGGCATTTTAACCACTTTAGCTTTAATGTCTTTGTTTCGAATACGAATATAAATTTCTGAATCTATAGCTACTAATTCGGTAGGAACATAACCCATACCAATTGCAATTCCTAGTGATGGCGACTGTGTGCCTGAAGTGACAATACCTACTACGTTTCCATTGGCATCACAAATTTCATAATCGTGACGAGGAATACCTCTTTCTACCATTTCAAATCCAACTAATTTACGAGAAACTCCAGCTTCTTTTTGTTGTTTTAAGTTTTCTGAATTGGTAAATGTTTTATCAAATTTGGTAATCCAACCTAAACCAGCTTCTAAAGGCGAAGTGGTGTCGTTGATATCATTACCATATAAACAAAAGCCCATTTCTAAACGTAGGGTATCTCGCGCTGCTAAACCAATAGGTTTGATTCCGAAAGCCGCTCCTGCTTCAAAAACTTTGTTCCAAATGTATTCGGCGTCTTCGTTTTTAAAATAAATTTCAAAACCACCCGAACCCGTATAGCCTGTAGCCGAAACAATTACATCGCTTTTTCCTGCAAATTCACCAATTTGGAACGTGTAATAGCCCATATTGGCTAAATCAATAGAAGTTAAAGATTGCATCGCTTTTGCTGCTTTTGGCCCTTGAATGGCTAGTAATGAATAAGCGTCAGATGCATTGTGCATTTCTACACCTAAATCATTGTGCGAAGCAATCCAATTCCAGTCTTTCTCAATATTAGATGCATTTACCACTAATAAATAATGATTATCTTCTATTTTATACACAATTAAGTCGTCTACAATACCGCCTTCGTTGTTAGGTAAGCAAGAATATTGTGCTTTACCATTTACTAATTTAGAAGCATCATTTGAAGTTACTTTCTGAATTAATGCTAACGCATTTTCGCCCTTTAAAAAGAACTCACCCATGTGCGACACGTCAAAAACGCCTACACCATTTCTAACGGTTTCGTGTTCTACATTTACCCCTTCATATTGTACGGGCATATTGTATCCTGCAAATGGAACCATTTTGGCTCCTAAACTTTCGTGAATGTGCGTTAACGCTGTATTTTTCATGTTGTAAATTTCGTTGAATATTAAAGTGCTAAATTACTACTTTTTTAGCTATTTATAAAATGTAAAATGGGGGTGTTTTTTAGAATAGTGCAAATCATTCTACATTCTATGATAAAAGTAATTAGCGTTTTTATTCAGTTCTAGTAGCTATGATTAGTTCTTAAAACCTTTATCAGTTAATAAACCCCATTTTGTAATTGCTAAATTTGGAAACATATCAATTTGACCGTTTAAACTAATGTCTATATAACCAATTTCATTTTCATTTTTATCAAAAAGAATTATCGTTTTGTCATAAAATGGAGTTCCAATTTCACCCATTTATAATTTGTTGAATCACAAATGATTTTTAATATTTTTTCTGTTTCATTCAATTCAAATTTATGATAAAATAAGGGTAATAAATTATTGTATATTTTAGCTATTTTTGTTTCATTTAGAAGTATTGATTGATTTTGGTTTAATTCAATTTTCACTAAACTATCAAAATTCTTTTTATCAGGTGTAAGGCTTTCTGAATATTTATTTATTAGATTATTTTTGATTTTTTCTTTATTGGGAAAAGTAAAAAAAGAATAAGTAAGTAAAATGATTATTACTGATATAGCTAATAAGATTATTTTCTTTTTCATATCAAAAAAGTTTGGATTAAGTTATTACATCCACATATTTTGTTTAGAAAAAATTGTAATTCGTGTAAATATAATAATATTTATAAAAAAATGCCTGCTCCAAAACGAAACAGGCATATTGTGTATGAGGAATGCGTTTTTACATAAAACTAGCTATTACAATACCAAAAGCAATGGCTAAAAGCTTAGCTAAGTTAAATTTATGTCCTTCACTAGTTTCAAAAATAATGGTAGATGAAATGTGAAATAAGATACCTACTACAAAACCTAATGCCTGAGCTTGGTAGGTTTGTATAAAGGTTAATTCTTTTGCTAATAAAGTGCCCACAGGTGTCATTAATGCAAATACTATCATAAAAAATAAAATGGCTTTTTTATCAAGTGCCGCATTCTTAAAGAAAAGCGTTAATATCATTGCTATTGGAAGATGGTGAATGGCTATGCCAAAAGCGAGATGGTTACCGTTATTTATGGGAATTCCTTCAAGTACAGCGTGTACACATAAACTGATGAAAAGTAACCACGGAATTTGACTCATTTTTTCATGACCGTGAACGTGTCCGTGTTCGGCACCTTTTGAAAAATATTCTAAGATGATTTGGAAAACGATTCCAAGCATAATGTACAATCCTATAGCTGAATGCACATGCTCATGACCATGTGCTTCATGATGTGATCCTTCTGAGGTGTAAATACCCGGAAGTAAGTGCATAACGGTTAATGACAATAAAAAAGAACCACTAAAGGCTAAAAGCAATTTGATGTTTTTTTTGTTTTTAGGCGTAACAAATAAGGCAATTAAATAGCCTATGATTACGGATAAAAACGGATACATGTATATTTGATAATTCATTCTGTCTTATTTAAAAATCATAATTAGTCGTTCTGATTCGTTTTTGTAGAATTTCTTTAATTTATAATCACCAAAAATGTCTAACAAATAAATGTCGCAGTGTGCCATCATTTCTTCAAAGTCTTCTAGGTATAGTGCCGAAACTTTTTCTTTAAATACAAAACTTTTGTCGTTATCGACAACTTGAATTTCTTTGATTATTTTTTTATTTTCAACATAACGTTTAATGTGAAATGTAATGCCATCAATCGTTTTTGTCTCTTCCGGAACTAGATTTTTAATGACATAATGTGTATTTAAAAAATCAATTACCCCAAAGCCATATTCTGAAAGGCTATTTTTAATTACGTGTAATGCTTTTATATTATCTGCAGTATCGTCAAAATAACCAAAACTGGTAAATAAATTAAAAATAGCATCATATTTTGCAGTTATAGGCTCACGCATGTCGTGTACCTTAAATTGCAAGTTGTTGTTAGTGAATTGTGAGGCGTGAGCAATGCTGTTTTCAGAAATATCCATTCCTGTAACTTGGTAGCCCAATTGATTTAAATAAATGGCATGTCTTCCTTTTCCACAAGCTAAATCGAGAATGGTACCGTTTTCGGGAAGGTTGAGATAGTGTGTTAAATTGTCCATAAACAACTGCGCTTCGCTATCGTTTCGGTCTTTGTAGAGGATGTGATAGTAAGGCGTGTTGAACCACGATTCGAACCAATTTGCTTCTGATTGTTGGGTACTGGTTGTCATTAATATTGAATTCATTTCTTTCAAGTAGCAAATTTAATGTATTTTTGCACAAGAATGTCCGAATAAATGAAATTGCAATTGTTTTTTGCAATAGTACGGGAACTTGACTCATGGAAAATTATAAAATGGTAGCCAAAACGTTCTATGGCTTTGAAGAATTATTAGAAAAAGAATTAGTACAGCTTGGTGCGCAACAGGTTCAAAAAGGAACCCGAATGGTTAGTTTTTATGGCGATAAAGGATTTATGTACAAAGCAAATTTAGCTTTGCGTACAGCATTAAAAATACTAAAACCGATACACACTTTTAAAGCTACTCATGAAAAAGGCCTGTATGCAGGTATACAAGCTATAGATTGGTCGACTTATCTATCGGTACAACAATCTTTTGTAATCGAAACAACTATATATTCTGAAACGTTTACGCATTCGCAATTCGTTTCTTTAAAAGTAAAAGATGCTATTGTAGATCAGTTTAGAGAAAAAACGGGACTGCGCCCAAATATTGATAAGGATTTTCCAGATTTGCGTATTCATGTGCATATTGATAGAGAATTGTGTACGGTTTCTTTAGATACTTCGGGGACGTCTTTACATCAGAGAGGTTATCGTACGGCGACTAATATTGCACCTATCAATGAAGTATTAGCAGCAGGTATTTTGCTTTTATCAGGTTGGGACGGACAGGCTCATTTTATTGATCCTATGTGTGGTAGTGGTACCTTGTTAGCCGAAGCGGCTATGATAGCTTGTAACATTCCAGCTAATATTAATCGTAAAGAATTTGCTTTTGAAAAATGGCAAGATTGGGATAGTGCGCTGTTTGATACTATTTTAGAAGCGTTACTAAAGAAGACTAAAGAGTTTCATTATACAATTACGGGTTATGACAAAGCGCCTAGCGCCGTTAGAAAAGCTAAAGATAATTTAGAGAATGCTAATTTAGATGAGTATGTGTCTATTTCTCAAGAAGATTTCTTTGAAACGGAGAAAGCGGTTCAAGGGCCATTGCATATGGTTTTTAATCCGCCTTATGGTGAGCGTTTAGATATTCAGATGGAGCGTTTTTATAGAGAAATTGGTGATACTATGAAACAAAAATATCCAAATACGACCGCGTGGTTTATTACTTCAAATTTAGAAGCCTTAAAGTTTGTGGGGCTAAAACCATCTCGAAAAATAAAATTATTTAATGGAAAACTTGAAGCTAGATTGGTGAAGTATGAACTATATGAAGGCAGCAAGAAAGGGAAGTATATGAATAATTAGTGATTAGTAATTAGTGATAAGTAAAAAGTTACGGTTTAACAATTAAAAATAGCAATACAATGAATAAAAAAGTTAAAGCATTTATATACAATTTTTTAGGTTTTTTAATCATCTACATACCTACGTTGTACCTTGTAGATATAACAACTCATTTGCATGGTATTTGGATTCCTATGACGGGTTTTATGGTATCATTGCTTTTAGCGCCAAAATTTCAAGCTATACGTACAAATGAAGGCGAAAAAATCTACATGAAATGGCTTTTTGTAAAAGGAGTTAGAGAAATAAAATAAAAAAAATCCCGATATAACTCGGGATTTTTTATGTAGTAATGTGTTTTAAAAACTTAAGTTAGGTGATTTATTATCTCCACCACTCTTTTTTTGGATTGATTAACCACCCGTTTTTTGAATATTTTTCAGCGATACTTAATTCTCCAGCTCCAATGTCAAAATCACATTTTGTATAAGGCACTCTATAATCTCCCCAATTACATATTTTTTCTGTTTTTGAGTTATACATTTTCCAAGTTCCAACAAATGCATTGTTAAAATATCCATCTGAATTTAAATTGATGTCGTTGTATTTTACTAAATCATCTTTGTCTAAATACCATTTGGTTTCTAACATCCCTTGAAATTGTCCAGAATGATTTTGCTCTTTATTTTCAAAGAACTCATATTTTGCAGTTAATACTCCTTGTTTTTTAATCCCTGAATTTTTGTATTCATCATCTACTCCAAAATTTTCAGTTTTAAATTCTTGTATTTGAGTTATTGTTATTTTACCAATAAAATCACAAACATTTGATTTAACACTTGATTTACCATGAACATAATATTCATATGGATTATTTGAAGATTTTTCCACTAAAATGAATTTCATTAATATTCGTTGATAATCATCTCCAATTACTCCATAAACTAATTCATTTTCGGTTTTCTTCCATAAATTTGAAAAGTCAAATTTTGAATATTTTTCAATTTGGTTATTTTCAAAAACCTTATTACCATTTAATATATCTTTTCTGCACAACGTTTCTTGTGAATAATTTTGTAAAGAAAAAAAGGTAAATAGAATGAGTATCCTAAACGTCATTTTGTATAATTTTTAGTCCTGTTTCGCAACGGTTTTATTTTTCTTATAAATAGGAATAAAGTAGCTTATGCTATAATTAAAACCTGCACCAAATTTACTCCCTTCATACGTTTTATTGAATCCGGGAATGTATAAATTAGCAAATCCATCAGGCGTTTTGTTCGTCATCATGTAGTTGAGGCGAGCAGAGAATCCTACAAATAAATTATTGAAAACTTTTGCTTTAAGTCCTGTTACGACTTCTAGCCAATTTGCAGAAAGGCCATTCCATTTTTCCCCAGAAATAATGGTGCTTTGCCCAAAATTACTTCCGGCTTGGTAAATGGTATAGTGGTTTAAGGTTTGGCTAAAACGACCTACTCCAGCACGCATCCCAATATAAATAAGGTTTTCCATGTCAAGCCAATTTTCATATGCATTAAAGTCAAACCCAACTTTAAAGTAAGTACCATTAGCCGTATAATTAAGTTGGTCGTCGTTAACTGTTTTTTGTTCATTACCTAGTTCACCTGCAATATAAATTTTTTTGGTTAAACGATAATCGCCTACAAGTTCTAAACCTTTGTAATTTTTATCGTAAAATGAGCGTGTTAGCCTATAAGCGTCAAAACCAAGTCTAAGACCATAGCGTTGCGTAATTTTTATAGAATCTTTCGCAGCAGTTTTGTTTTGTGCACTACTTAGTGTACAAAAACAAACGATGATAAGTTTAAAAATATATTTTAACATGAGTTTCCGTTTCGTTAGCTATATACGATTGAACAACGACTATATTTTGTATCCAGTTGTTGCTGTCAGGTGTCAGCACAACAGGACTAGTGGGTTGTAATGTAAATAAGGTTTTAAAACCACAAGCTCTAGATACATAGGAAGTGGCACGAGTATAATTAAATGTAAGTGCGTCTAAATTATCGTCTGTAGTTACTGTAGTGCCACCATTTTGAATAAAATGCAATACCGTATTGTCTTGAAATGTTTTTAGAGGCACTTTAATTTTATTAGTCCCCGAAAACGGATTCAATGCTTTTGTAAAGTCGGGCGAAGTCACAAGTAAGTTGGATACGTTTTTTGCGGTAGTAGGATTGGCAGCATCATAAAATTCAATGACTACTTTAGGTGTTGTAGGCGTGCTTTCGGCACAAATGTCGTCTTTTTCACAATTGGATAGTGAAAAGGCTAACAATACTATGAAAAACAATTTAGCGTTCATACGGTATTAAATTTTAGTGCGTAATTCTAATAAAACCACATTTTCTACATGATGCGTTTGTGGAAACATGTCTACAGGTCGCACACGTGTAACCTTATATTTTTCATCTAATAAAGCTAAGTCTCTGGCTTGTGTTGCCGAATTACAGCTTACATACACCACTTTTTTAGGTGCAATTTTTAAAATTTGTTCCACTACATCTTTGTGCATGCCATCTCGAGGTGGATCTGTAATTATTATATCTGGTTGGCCATGTATACTAATGAATTCGTCATTAAATACATTTTTCATGTCGCCTACAAAAAATTCGCAATTTGTAATTTGGTTGCGTTCGGCATTCAATTTAGCATCGGCAATGGCTTCTGGTACAGCTTCTACACCGATTACTTTCTTTGCTTTTTTTGAAACAAACTGAGCTATGGTTCCTGTTCCTGTGTACAAATCATAAACGGTTTCGTTACCAGTTAAGCCTGCAAAATCTCGGGTAATAGTATACAGTTCGTAGGCTTGTTCAGAATTGGTTTGGTAGAATGATTTAGCATTAATACTAAATTGTAAACCTTCCATTTCTTCTAAAATATAATCACGTCCTTTAAATAAAATAATATCTTGATCGTAGAGCGTGTCATTCAATTTTTGATTAATTACATATTGTAAAGATGTAATTTCTGGAAAACGCTCTGCTAAGAAATTCATAAGCAATTCGATATTTTTTTTGTCATTTTCAAAAAACTGAATCAACACCATTAGCTCTCCTGTAGATGCTGTTCGTATCATTAAGGTGCGCAAAAGGCCTTCGTGATTTCTGGGATTGAAAAAGGATAAATTAGTAGCGTTAGCAAAGGTTCGTATCTCATTACGAATCGCATTAGAAGGGTCTTGCTGTAAATGACAAGTAGTAATGTCTAAAATTTTATCCCACATACGAGGAATGTGAAACCCAACAGCATTTTTATTATCTAAATCTTCTCCCGATTGAATTTCGGCATCTGTCATCCATCTTGAAGATGAAAAGCCAAATTCCATTTTATTTCTATAGAAAAATTGTTTTTCAGAACCTAAAATAGGTTCAAATTCAGGCAATTCAATTTTACCGATACGTTTTAAATTATTATAAACTTCTTGGTTTTTGTAAACCAATTGCTGTTCGTATTTCATATTTTGCCACTTACATCCACCACAAACACCAAAATGATCACAAACAGGCGTTACTCTGTGTTCAGAAAAGGAGTGTATTTTTATAGCTTTTCCTTCATAATATGCTTTTCTTTTTTTGAATGTTTGAATATCTGCCACATCACCGGGCACTACATTCGGAATAAAAATTACTTTGCCATCAGGTGCTTTTGCAACCGATACACCTTTTGCGCCTGCATCAAGGATTTCTACGTTTTCGAATACGATTTTGTCTGTTTTCTTTCTTCCCATGAAGCAAAAATAAGGATTGTTAGTATCATATAATAAATTATTTTACTTTTATAGCAAAATTAGGATGATGTATACCCACTTAGCTTTACTTAGAGGCATTAATGTTTCTGGACACAACATGATTAAAATGGATGTTTTAAAGTCACTCTTAGAACAGGCAGGCTTTATGAATGTCAGGACGTATATTCAATCAGGGAATGTTTTTGTGAACTCAGAAGAAGAAAACAGCGCAAGTGTTGGGTTTATAATTAAGCAAGAAATTTTTAAACAATTGGGGCTAGAAGTTCCTGTAGTAGTTATTGGTAAAAAAGAGTTGGAAACCTGTTTTACTACTAATCCTTATTTGAAAGGAAAAGAGGTTGATGAAAAAAAATTATATGTGGCTTTTATCTCAAAAGAATTACCTTCATCTGCCATAAATGACTTAAAAATTAGCCAATTTAAGCCTGATGAAGCAAGTATTGATCAAAATAAAATTTATATAAAATATGCTGTTGGTGCAGGAAATACAAGATTAGACCAAAAATATATTGAAAAAAAATTAAATGTAGTAGCTACTATTCGCAATTGGAATACAGTTACAAAACTATTGGAGATGTTTGACTAATTTTTGTATTGTTGTTTCGACCTATTGGGAGAAATCACATTAATATTGTTTATGAGATTTATTTCATCAGTTCGATTTCGTTAGATTATACTTCGTCGAAATGAAAAGAAGCTATAAACTCTTAAACTTTTTTACTACTTTTGCTATACGGTTGATTTCTCACCTTTAAGAAGGAATTGCGATGTAACAATCAATAAAAATCGAATCATGTCAGTTTTAGAAAAAATGCCCCGAGACTACGGGACGGCTGAAGCCATAGCTTTAGAAGATCAGTTCGGAGCGCACAATTACCATCCACTTCCTGTTGTATTAAGTAAAGGCGAAGGTGTTTACGTTTGGGATGTGGAAGGAAAAAAATATTTTGATTTTCTTTCGGCTTACTCGGCGGTTAACCAAGGACATTGTCATCCAAAAATTGTAAATGCTTTAATTGAGCAAGCTAAAACCTTAACCTTGACTTCTCGTGCGTTTTATAATGATAAGTTAGGGGTGTATGAAAAGTACATTACAGAATACTTTGGATTTGATAAAGTATTGCCTATGAATACAGGAGCTGAAGCAGTAGAGACAGCAATCAAAATATGTAGAAAATGGGCTTACGAAAAGAAAGGAATTGCCGAAAAACAAGCCCAAATTATTGTTTGCGAAAATAATTTTCACGGGAGAACGACCACTATTATTTCTTTTTCAAATGATGAAAATGCCAGAAAAAACTTTGGTCCTTATACAGAAGGATTTATTAAAATACCTTACGACGATAGCGCAACATTAGAACAAATATTAGCATCATCACCTACTATTGCGGGCTTTTTAGTTGAACCTATTCAAGGTGAAGCAGGGGTTTATGTGCCTTCTGAAGATTTTATAACAAAAGCAAAAGCATTATGCGAAAAATACAATGTATTGTTTATTGCTGATGAAGTACAAACAGGTGTTGCTAGAACAGGTTCATTATTAGCCGTTTGTGGTAATTGTACTTGTGAAAACAAATGTGAAAAACAAGCGACATATGTACAACCTGATATTTTAATATTAGGTAAAGCAGTTTCTGGAGGTGTATATCCCGTTTCGGCAGTATTAGCAAATGATGAAATAATGAATATCATTAAGCCAGGTCAACACGGGTCAACCTTTGGAGGAAATCCTGTTGCGGCTGCGGTTGCAATGGCTGCTTTAGAGGTAGTTGCGAACGAAAACTTAGCTCAAAATGCACGAAAATTAGGAAAAATCTTCAGAGAAGAAGTTGCCAAGTACGTTCAAACATCATCAATAGCAAAATTAGTAAGAGGAAAAGGTTTGTTGAACGCTGTAGTGATTAATGATACCGAAGAAAGTGATACAGCTTGGAATATTTGTGTAAGACTTGCTGAAAAAGGATTGTTAGCTAAACCTACTCATGGAAATATTATTCGTTTTGCACCACCATTAGTAATGACGGAAGAACAACTAAGAACGTGCATAGGAATACTACTCGAAACATTTAAAGAGTTTGAAAAATAAAAAAGAGGCGAAAGCCTCTTTTTTATTTGTTATACTAATTGTTTTAAAGCGATTTCAAAAGCTCTAGCACTAATGTTTTTCTTGTCGGAATTTAAATCATATGTTTTTTGAATGGCTTTTTTAATAATTTCAGAAGAATCATTAAATATAGCTTCGTCAGTCATTTGCACTTTTTTCTCCATAAAATAAGCAAAAACTCTAGCCATACCACAATTGGATATGAAGTCTGGAATTAAGCTTATTTTTTTATCTGTATCTTCCATGATTGGACCAAAAAATATTTCTTTATCTGCAAAAGGAACATTCGCACCGCATGAAATAACTTCTAATCCAGAAGCAATCATATGGTTTACTTGATCTTGAGTCACTAATCTAGAAGCAGCACATGGTGTAAAAATTTCAGCTCCAATTTTCCATATTTTCTCATTTATTTCAGCAAATGGAATCATGTGTTCAGCGACTAATTTATTACCATCTTTTGCTAAAAATAAGGCTGTTATTTCTTCAAATGTAAAGCCATTTTCATTCAATACGCCTCCATCACGATCGATAATACCAACTACTTTAGCACCCATTTTTGACAAATAGTATGCAGCGGCTGAACCTACGTTTCCAAAACCTTGAACAATTGCTCTTTTGCCTTTCACATCTCCACCATATATTGTATAAAAATGTTTTACCGCTTCGGCAACTCCAAAGCCAGTAATCATATCAGCAATAGTATATTTCTTTAAAACATCTGGTGAATAAGTTGGGTTTTCAATAACTTTTATAACGCCTTGACGTAATTGTCCTATTCTATTTATTTTATCCGCTTCAGTGGGTTTAAAATGCCCGTTAAAAACGCCTTCTTGTGGATGCCAAACACCACAATCTTCAGTCATAGGGATTACTTCGTGGATTTCGTCTACATTTAAATCGCCACCCGTTCCATAATAATTTTTTAATAGAGGAGAAACCGCTTTGTACCATCTTTCTAGGACTCCTTTTTTACGTGGATCAGCAGGGTCAAAGTTAATGCCCGATTTTGCACCACCTATCGCCGGCCCAGATACTGAAAATTTAACTTCCATTGTTTTAGCTAATGAAAGCACTTCATTCATGTCTAAACCTTTACGCATACGTGTTCCGCCACCTGCAGCTCCGCCTCTTAACGAGTTGATTACTGTCCAGCCTTCCGCTTCTGTTTCAGGATCTTTCCAGTTGAATACAATTTCTGGTTCTTTATCTTCAAATTTTTTTAATAAATCTTTCATTAAATTAGTATTAGGTATTGTGTCTGTTTATTTGGTGCAAATATAATTGTAATAATTGAACTTGAAAATTAGTTTGTAGTAAATATTTTACCTGATGAGTGATCTTTTTGGGCGCCCGTTACACTTGCTAAAACATTGATTTCATTTCTTAATTTTAACACACCAAGTAGGGCAAATATGAGTGCTTCTTTAAATTCAATTGTTTTGGTATCAGGAATGGTTATTTGGATATATGGTGCATTTTTCTGGATTTCATTGATTAAGAAAGTATTGTATGCTCCGCCACCTGTAACTAATAATGTGCTGTTTTTTTGTGTTGTCACTTTGGCAATTTGAAAGGCGACATGTTTAGTAAAAGTATGTAACACATCTTCTGTTGAACAATTAAATTTTTCTATGAGTGGAAGAATGATGTCTTTTACATATTCAAAACCTAAAGATTTTGGATACGGTTGATGGTAAAAGGGTAGGGCGTTTAGGGTATCAAATAAGGAGGTGTTTAAAATTCCTTTTGCGGCATGTTTGCCGCCTTCGTCAAAAGGAAAACCTAATTTTTCGGCATATAAATTTAAAACGGTATTTACTGGAGAAATATCGAAAGCAATACGTTTTCCGTTTTCAAGCATTGAAACATTTGAAAAACCACCTAAGTTTAAACAATACGAATAGGAAGAAAATAAAATTTGGTCTCCTATAGGGACTAATGGCGCACCTTGACCGCCTAGTTCAACATCCTGTACTCTAAAATCACATACAAAAGGAACAGTGAAATAAGAAGCTATTTCGGGTAAATTTCCTATTTGTAATGTAAAACCATTTTGGGGTTGATGTAAAATAGTATGCCCGTGCGAACAAATAGCATCTAAATTAGTTAGCTGGTTTTTTGCAATGAAATGAGAAATTAATTCACCTAAATAGGAAGTGTATTTTTTGTTTAACGTTTCTAATTCAGTTGTGCCATAATTGATGCCGTTTTTTAATGCTGTAATCCATTCTTGGTTATAGGGTATTGTCTCGCAAACACCTATTTTATAATGCCAAGTAGCGTTGTTTAATGTAAAATTTACATGCGCAATATCTACTCCGTCAAGCGAAGTGCCTGACATCACACCGATAACGTTATAGTGATTTTTAAACATGGGTTAAAATTACAAATTGTTATTGAAAAATTCATATTTTTTATATACATTTGAACTCAAATTTTACATATTATTCAATTTATATACTTATAAAATATGGATTTCAATTTATCTGAAGAACATTTGATGATTCAACAAGCAGCGAGAGATTTTGCTCAAGCTGAATTATTACCTGGAGTAATCGAAAGAGATGAACATTCAACTTTTCCTACTGAGCAAGTCAAAAAAATGGCTGAGCTTGGTTTTTTAGGAATGATGGTTGATCCAAAATATGGTGGTGCAGGGTTAGATAGTATTTCGTATGTGGTAGCGATGGAAGAGATTGCAAAGGTAGATGCGTCTGCCGCAGTTATTATGTCTGTCAACAATTCGTTAGTTTGTGCCGGATTAGAAAAATATTGTAACGAAGAGCAAAAACAAAAATATTTAGTTCCATTAGCGCAAGGAGATGTAATTGGAGCATTTTGTTTGTCAGAGCCAGAAGCGGGTTCGGATGCCACTTCACAAAAAACCACTGCCATTGATAAAGGTGATTATTATTTGTTAAATGGAACAAAAAATTGGATAACAAACGGAGGAACAGCCTCTACTTATATTGTTATTGCACAAACAGATATTGAAAAAGGACATAAAGGAATTAATGCTTTTATTGTAGAAAAAGGTTGGGAAGGATTTTCTATTGGTCCAAAAGAAAAGAAAATGGGAATTAGAGGTTCTGACACACATTCTTTATTATTTAGTGATGTTAAAGTCCCTAAAGAAAACAGAATTGGTGAAGATGGATTTGGTTTTAATTTTGCGATGGGCGTGTTAAATGGAGGCAGAATAGGAATTGCATCACAAGCATTAGGTATCGCACAAGGAGCTTATGAGTTAGCATTGAAATATGCACAAGAACGTGTAGCTTTTGGAAAACCGATTTTTAATCACCAAGCGATAGCATTTAAATTAGCTGATATGCATGTGAAAACTACAGCAGCACGCTTATTAGTTCATAAAGCAGCGGCTGAAAAAGATGAAGGAAAAGATATTGCACATTCTGGTGCTATGGCAAAATTGTACGCTTCTGAAGTAGCTTTAGAAGTGGCTAATGAAGCTGTTCAAATACATGGTGGTAATGGCTATGTAAGTGAGTATCACGTAGAGCGTATGATGCGTGATTCAAAAATTACTCAAATTTATGAAGGTACTTCTGAAATTCAACGAATTGTTATTTCTAGAGGGCTTGTCAAATAAATAAGGACATAAATTATAAAGGCGGTCAAAATTTTATTGACCGCCTTTTTTTATTACATACAATCTAGTGCTCGTTCTAAACGCATTCCTCTTGATCCTTTGATTAGTATAAAAGCGTTTGCGGTATTTTTAGTTGTAAAACTGCTTTGAAAGTCTTCAAATGAATCGTAAAAATGCAACTTAGACAGGTTTGTTTGTTGTGTTAAAAATTCCTTTCCTATAAAATAAAAAGTAATTGCATCTTGCTTTTTGCAGAGTTCCACTATTTTTTTGTGTTCTTCAAAACTTTCTTCTCCCAATTCAAACATATCACCTAAAATAGCGATTTTATTTTCTTCCTCTAGCTGAAAAAAATTTGTTAATGCAGCTTGCATACTACTAGGGTTTGCATTATAAGCGTCAAGTATGATAGTGTTAGTTTCTTTTTGAAGTAATTGAGAACGGTTATTTGTGGGAATATAATTTTCGATGGCTTGTTTTATGATTTCGATTGGAATGTTAAAATAGGAGCCTATTGTTATGGCAACATTTATATTGTTTGCGTTATATAATCCAATGAGGTGGGATTGAATGATTGTATTGTTACATTTAATTTTCACCATCGGATTCGCTTCAATAGAGTCAATTGTAACAAAATTATTTTTTGCGTGTAAACCAAATGAAATAGTTTCTATGTATTTGGTTTTTTCAACTTGTAACGGGTCGTCATTGTTTATAAATGCAATATGATTTGATGAGGTTAAATAGTCATATAATTCGCTTTTTCCTTTGATAACTCCTTCAACACCGCCAAATCCTTCTAAATGCGCTTTTCCAAAATTAGTTATGTATCCAAAATCTGGTTGGGCAATTTGGCATAAAAATTCAATTTCTTTTTGATGATTAGCGCCCATTTCTACGATGCCCATTTCAGTATCTTTACGAAACGAAAGCAAGGTAAGAGGAACACCTATGTGGTTATTAAGGTTGCCAAATGTAGCTTGTGTTTTATATTTTTGTGAAAGCACGGCATAGATAAGTTCTTTTGTTGTAGTTTTTCCATTACTACCTGTAAGTCCAATAATTTTGCATGGTAATTGTTGGCGATGGTAATTAGCTAATTTCTGTAAAGTTTCTAAACAATTATCAACAAGAATATATTGGTCATTTTTTTTGAATTTGCTTTCGTCTATTAAAGCGTATTTTGCGCCTAATTCAAGTGCTTTTTGGGCAAATTCATTCCCGTTAAACGTATCACCCTTTAAAGCTATAAAAAAGTTATTTGCTTCTATTTTTCGAGTGTCTGTTGTTACTCCAGTAGTTTCAAGAAAGTAAAGGTATAGTTCTTCTATTTTCATTAAATTTTCATTTGGATTGTGCTAAAATAAAAAAAAGCCCTTTAATACTAAAGGGCTTTTAAAAATATTATCTAGAATTATTTGCTTTTAACATTACCTCTAGGTGTTTTCTTGTTATTTTTTGGTCCTACTTTTGACATGGCACATCTAAATCCGATGTAGTCTGTTGCCATATCTTGTGGGAAGTATCTTCTTGAAGCAGGGTCTAACCAATATGCTCTGTCTCTCCATGAACCTCCTTTATATACGCGAACATTGTCGTCTATTAAAGTTGTTCTTTTGTCTGAACGGTCATATTTTTTGTCCATTTTTCCAAGGCTATCTACATCGATTTTATGCATTGGAGCATGATACATTCTTTCGTTTGTTTTGTCTTTTCCTGCGTCTTCTTCAGAATCTCCAAAATTGAAATAGCGAGTAGATTGTCTGTCACCATCTCTGTAATTTCTATTATCAGATTTGTCAAAGTTTTGTCTTAAATACGTTTCGTTTTCATCAACTGGAACTTGAGCAATTTGACCTGGGAAACTTCTTGCCATGATTTTACCATTGCTTAATGTATCATATTTGATTGTTTCAGATGTAATAAATTCTACAGTACCATCAGCACCAATTTTGTTTTTTGTATATACGTTTCCTCTATAGTAGTTGAAATCATTAGCTTCATCGTCAACTGTAGGTCGGTATACATCAGCAACCCATTCGGCTACATTACCTGCCATATCATACAACCCGAAATCATTTGCAGGATATGATTTTACTTTATTAGTAATATCTGCACCGTCATCAGACCATCCAGCAATACCGCCGTAATCTCCTTTTCCTTGTTTGAAGTTGGCTAATTGATCACCTCTATATTGTCTTTTCCCAGAGCGTGTGTATTGTCCTTTCCAAGGGTATTTTTTTTGCCCTTTATAAATGTTATATTCTCTGTTACCTACTAATGCTAAAGCAGCATATTCCCATTCAGCTTCAGTAGGAAGTCTGTATTCAGGTAAAATGATACCAGAACTTCTTTGAGCATATACATTTTTTACATCATCACCAACTTGTTTTTTACCAGATTGGCCCATTACTTTTTTCTTAACAATTTCTGCATTACCGCCAAAAGATTTTGAAGGAGAATTTACATATGATTCTGTATCAAAATTAGCATCTGCAGTTACGTCTTTTATTTTGGCATCTTTTTTTAAATAGCCTTCTCTTTCTAAGATATTTTCGTTTACACGATTTGTTCTCCAATCACAATATTCATTGGCTTGTATCCAATTCACACCCACCACAGGATAATCCGCATACGCAGGGTGTCTTAAATAATTGTTTGTCATGGTTTCATTATAACCTAAACGATTCCTCCATACTAAGGTGTCTGGGATAGCGCCGTTGTATATGTTTTTGTATTTTTCGTCTGATGGAGGAAATACAGATTTCAACCAATATAAGTATTCTGCATACATCATGTTTGTCACTTCCGTTTCATCCATGTAAAATGATTGCACATGTTGTTTAGTTGGGGAATTGTTCCAATCATGCATTACATCATCGTCCACTCTGCCCATAGTGAATGTACCGCCTTCAACAGATACCATTCCAGGAGGAGTTTCTTGTTGCTTAAACTTTGTGTTATATTGAAAACCACCTTTTTTGTCGTTGATTTTCCAACCAGTTGCAGAAGAACCACCTTTTGTGCTTCCTTTTTTACTACAACCAGAAAAACCTATTGTTAACGATATTGCCAACAACAATTTTAAAGCCATAATTTTAGTAACTTTCATACTTTAGTAGGTAATAATTTTAGCGTTGCAAGATAATAATAAACCATTAATATGCAACAAAAAAAGAAAAAAATATTAAACAATCTTTTTAAATAGTAATTCGATAACGTTTGTTTTGTACTATTTATTGTTTTTATTTTAAAATATTGTTTGAATTATACTATTTTCACTTAATTTGCGTTTAGTATAACTATAAAATTGTTTACGCTGTTAAATTTAAATTAAAGAGATAGTGTTCTATGACTGCTAAAACACATGTTTTTACAAATATGAAAAGAAATCTTGTTTTATTATTATTTGCTTTTTACACTGTTTTTGCTCAGGATACAAAGGAAATTACGTTACAATGGACACCAAAAAATGATTTTATTTTTGGGAGTACAAAATATGTTATACCTCAATTTCAAAGGGAAAATTTAGAGTATAATCCTTCGGAGAAAACACTTTTTTTTGTCTCTAATTTTAAAACAGAACAATTAGTTTCAGAATCTAACTATCAAATTACAAATGTTGTTTTTGAACCTATTAATGTTGACGAGTTAACCGATTTAAATCTTTCTAAACTACCAAACGATATTAATTTTAAACTTAAATCTTCTTTTGCAAGAGAAGAGCCTATGGTTTTTTTAAGTTTTAATCCAATTGTAAAAGAGGGTACTTTGTACAAAAAAGTAAAACAACTTACGCTTTCCTATACTTCCAATCAGTTGTCTCGAAATGCCAATCAAAATAGTATTTCTGCCGTTCAAAATTCGGTTTTAGCCACTGGAAATTGGTTTCGATTTTATGTTAAAAAATCGGGTATTTATAAAGTTTCTAAGACGTTTTTAAGAGAATTAGGATTTGATGTAAATGTAGATCCTCGAAAAATTAAAATTTACGGGAACGGGGGTAGAATGTTGCCATTACAAAACAATGTTAATTATCCCAATGATTTAGAAGAAAATGCCATTTTATTTACGGGTGAAAGTGACGGGGTGTTTAATGAGGAGGATTATATATTGTTTTATGCTGAGGGGGTTGATAATTGGAATACAGAAAGTTTAACCCATGAAAATCTTTTCGCAGACAATTCTTATTATTATGTTACTTCAGGAGGGATAAATGGAAAGCGTATTCAAAATTATGTTGCACCCACAGGAACAACTACACTTCAATTAACAGCCTATGATGGGTATCAATTTTATGAAAAGGATTTGGTAAATCCCGGGAAAATAGGTAGAAGATGGTTTGGCGAAGCTTTTGATTTAGATAATGATCAAACGTTTAATTTTGAATTGCCAAATTATGTGCCAGGTACCAATGTAGTATTAGCGGCAAATTTTTGTGCTATTTCTTTTGGTTCAACATCTTTTAAGGTCAAAGCTAATGGAGTAGAATTAGCCACTGTTCCTATAAACACGCTTACAGGAACGTCAGGTGTTTTGGGATTTGAAAATATACTAAATCACTCGTTTGTACCAACAGGAAGTGCTGTAGCTATTAATTTAACATATAACAATGGAGGTGTACCTTCTTCAAAAGGCTACTTAGACTATATTGTATTAAAGTATAATGCTTCATTAAAAGGCTACGGAAAACAATTTCGATTTTCAAATGGTTTAGTAGAGACAAATATTGGAGTAGGTGAGTTTACACTAACAAATGCATCCTCTATCAGTTCAGTTTGGGATATTACCGATATTTATAATGTAACGAAAATAGATAATAGTCAGGCTACGTTAGCGTTTAAAACAACTTTGGGGCAACCTAAAAAATTCATTGCGCTCGATTTGAATGACGTCTATACACCAGCAAAAGATGCACTAACAAGAATTGCAAATCAAAATTTGAAAGGTACTATTTTTCAAAATAGTCAAGGTAATTTTCAAGATGTAGACTATTTAATTATTACGCCAAGTTCTTTATCTGGACAAGCCGAAAGTTTAGCAGCATTGCATCGTTCACAACAAAATTTGAACACGAAAGTGGTAAGTCTTGAATCCATTTATCAAGAATTTGGAGGTGGAAAACAAGATGTTGCGGCGATTAGAAATTTTATAAAATATGTGTATACAAATGCTTCTACACCTTCAAAAAGAGTTAAATATGTAAACCTTTTTGGAGATGCGTCTTATGATTATAAAGATCGAATTAAAAATAACACGAATATAGTTCCAATTTTTCATGGATTTTATCCCGCAAGTTCGTTAAACCAAAATAATAGTACTAATTTTTCATTATTTTCTTCGTTTATGTCCGATGATTTTTTTGTTATGATGGACGATAATGAAGGAGATATGCAAACCAATGCAGATGGCTTAGATATAGCTGTAGGGCGCATGTTGGTGTCTTCTAGCGAGCAAGCAGCCGAAGTGGTAAATAAGGTGTATGAATACTATGATGAAAAATCATATGGAAGGTGGCGTAACAATTTAGTTTACTATGCAGATGACCCTGATCCTTTTAAGTCAGGAGATTGGTTTTTACAAAAGGATTTAAATGTTTTGGCCGATCAAGTTACATTGGCTAATCCTTTTTTCAATACAAAAAAAATATACACCGATGCATATACCCAAGAGGTTAGTGCGGGAGGCCCAAGGTATCCTCAAGCAAAAAAAGATTTTTTAGATGCTATAGAGTTAGGTGCTTTAGTGCTTAATTATTATGGACATGGAAATGAAGAAAGTTTTGCTATTGAACGTATTTTTGAAAAGGCTGACGCACAGAGTTTGAATAACAGATATAAATATCCCTTATTTATAACCATTACATGTGAATTCACTCGTTTTGATGACCCTAGTAGGCCTACTGGCGGCGAATTTATGTATTGGAATAAATCTGGAGGAGCTATTTCATTGTTAGCAACAACGAGACAAATAGGACAGTCAACAGGTATTCAAATAAATGAAGCAATTTATGATTATTTATTTACTTCTCAAAATGGAGAATATACCTCTGTTTCAGAAGCACTTCGAAAGGCAAAAATTTTACCTGGTTCGACAAATAGAAGGGTTGTTTTTTATATTGGTGACCCGGCACTAAAATTAGCTATCCCGAAACCAAAAATAGTGCTAACTAAATTAAATGACCAACCTATTGCTACTACATCAGCAACGTTGCAAGCCCTTTCTTTAGTAAAGTTTTCAGGAGAGGTGGTTGATGAAAATAACACACTATTGACAAGTTATAATGGAGATTTAGCAGTACAAGTTTTTGATAAAAATTTAAATAGATTAACCTTAGATAATGATAATGTTTCTGTACTATTAAACCAACCAAAATTAAATTTTACTACGTTGGGCGAAACCATTTATAGAGGTAATGCTTCGGTAACTAATGGATTGTTTGAATTCAGTTTTGTAGTTCCACAGGATATTCAAATACCCTTGGGCACAGGAAGGATTAGTTTTTATGCAAAAAGCTTACAACCTCAATTGCAAGATCAAACAGGCTATTCAAACCTAATTAAAGTAGGTGGCGTAAATTTAACTGCTCCAGCCGACACTTCGCCGCCAAAAGTTAAATTATATATGAACGATACTAATTTTGTAAGTGGTGGAATTACAAATAATAGCCCTATATTTTTAGCGTTTTTAGAAGATGAACACGGCATTAATACAGCTAGCGGAATAGGTCACGACATTGTAGCTATTTTAGACAATGATGAAAATAATCCGTATATTTTAAATGATTATTATGAAACTGAAAATAATGATTATACCAAAGGAAAAGTAACGTATCCTTTTAGAAATTTAGCACCAGGACTTCATACCATTTTGTTTAAGGCGTGGGATGTATACAATAATTTAATCACGGCAGAAATTCAGTTTGTTGTAGTAGGAAATGAAGAATTAGCGTTGACGCATGTGCTCAATTATCCCAATCCTTTTGTGAGCTATACTGAATTTTGGTTCAATCATAATAGGCCATTTGAACCCTTGGATGTTCAAGTGCAAATTTTGACAATTTCTGGTAAATTAGTTAAAACTATTAATCAAACGGTTCTTACAGATGGATTTTTATCTAGAGAAATTAAATGGGATGGTAAAGATGATTTTGGCGATAGAATCGGAAAAGGAGTTTATGTATATAAATTAACCGTTATATCTACATTAACAGGAACAAAAACAGAAAAAATAGAAAAACTTGTAATACTGTAATAAAATTGTATATTTGTTGCTATACTTACAAAAAAGCCTATTGACAAAAATTACATCTGAAATTTAAAAACCAATCTATACAGATGAAGAATTTAATTAAACTAGTTATTTTTTTAGTAGCCATTCAATCAGCTACAGCACAAGACCGCGTAATAACTACCGGAGTACCTTTCTTATTAATTGCGGCAGATGCGCGTTCGGCGGGTATGGCAGATATGGGTGTAGCTTCTTCTGCAGATGCTTTTTCTCAACAATATAACCCTTCTAAATATGCTTTTTCTTCAAGAAAACAAGGATTTTCTGTGAGTTACACGCCTTATTTAACAAGTATTGCAAATGATATTTCATTAGGACAAATCACTTATTTTAATAAAATAAATGATAAAAGTGCTTTTGCAACTAGTTTGCGCTATTTTGGATTAGGTGATATTCAATTAACTGACAATACAGGTCAAGCATTAACAACCGTTAGTCCAAATGAGTTTGCTCTAGATTTATCTTATTCACTAAAGTTAAGTCAAACTTTTGGTATGGGTGTTGCAGGCCGATACATTCGATCTAATTTAAAAATTGCTACTTCAGATACTGATGCCAGACCAGCTTCAACATTTGCGGTTGATGTTTCTGGTTTATATCAATCGGAAGAAATGGCATTTGATGAATTTAATGGAAAATGGCGTTTTGGTTTCAATCTTCAAAATTTAGGACCTAAAATTTCATATGATAATGATTTGTTAAATGAGAATTTTATTCCAGCTAATTTAAGATTAGGAGGAAGTTTTGATTTCATATTTGATGAGTACAACAAAGTAAGTGTGATTGGTGAAACAACCAAATTGTTAGTGCCTACTCCACAAGCCGTGACAGACCTAAATAACGATGGTGTAATCAATGCAAATGATAGGGCGCTTACCAATGAAAATTATAGAAAAATAGGTTGGGTTCAAGGTATATTTAAATCTTTCAATGATGCTCCAGATGGTTTTTCAGAAGAGTTAAAAGAATTTACATGGGCATTGGGAGCAGAATATTGGTACCAAGATTCCTTTGCATTACGAACAGGTTTTTTTAATGAAAGTCAAGAAAAAGGTGCTCGTAAATACATGACGTTGGGAGCTGGTTTCAAGTACAACACTGTTAAAGTAGATGTTTCTTATTTGTTCTCTGCATCAAAAGTGCGAAATCCTTTAGAAAACACCTTGCGATTTTCGCTAACATTTAATTTTGGCGATTCATACGAAGACAATTAATAAAATAACAATATAATTAAAATCCAAATTCATTTTTTGAATTTGGATTTTTTTTCCCTTATAAAGAAAGTAATTAATATGAAAGAGCTAAAAGTTGAAACTAAATTAGTAGTGTTTGATTCCATTAATGAATTAAACAAGCAAGAGCAAGAGTGGATGTTGAAGGCTATAGAAGCTAGAAAAAAAGCGTATGCACCTTACTCAAATTTTCAAGTTGGTGCAGCTTTAGTATTGGATAATCAAGTAGTGTTAGAAGGGGCTAACCAAGAAAATGCTGCTTATCCATCTGGTTTATGTGCTGAACGCGTGGTTATTTTTTATGCGGGGGCTAATTATCCAACTAATAAAGTACAAAAAATGTTTATTTCGGCTTCCTCAATAGAAAAAGAATCTGTAACACCTATTCCACCTTGTGGAGCATGTCGACAGTCTATTGCAGAATATGAAATCAAACAAGATTCAAATATTGAAATTTATTTTATGGGTGCAAAAGGAGCTGTATACAAATCCCATTCTTTGAAAAATTTATTACCATTCTTGTTTGATAAAGCTAATCTATAACGATTTCGTTAGAAAAAAAACGAATAAATTGCTAAAAATGTAAAATTTGACCCAATTTAATTTTTTCAATAAAAGTCTAAGTAGTATTTTTGTCGTTCGTAAATTTTAGAAACAAACTAAAAAATAAAACACTAATGAAACCAATTACCAAAGAAGTATACCTAAAATGGTATGAAGATATGCAGTTTTGGAGAAAATTCGAAGATAAATTAGCTGCATTATATATTCAACAAAAAGTAAGAGGATTTCTTCATTTATATAATGGGCAAGAAGCAGTTTTAGCAGGAGCTTTACATGCTATGGATTTGTCTAAAGATAAAATGATTACGGCTTATAGAAATCACGTTCAGCCTATTGGTATGGGTGTGGATCCAAAAGCTGTTATGGCAGAATTGTTAGGTAAAGTAACAGGAACGTCAAAAGGTATGGGTGGTTCTATGCATATCTTCTCTAAAGAACATGGTTTTTATGGAGGACATGGAATTGTGGGTGCTCAAATTCCTGTAGGAGCAGGTATTGCTTTTGCAGATAAATATTTTGAAACAGGTGGTGTTACATTAACTTATTTTGGAGATGGAGCTGCCCGTCAAGGTTCTTTGCACGAAGCATTTAATATGGCAATGAATTGGAAATTACCAGTAGTTTTTATTGTAGAGAATAATGGCTATGCTATGGGAACTTCTGTAGAAAGAACTGCAAATCATACAGATATATGGAAACTAGGATTAGGATATGAAATGCCTTGTGGGCCCGTTGATGGAATGAATCCAATCAAAGTGGCAGAGGCTATGCATGAGGCAATTGAAAGAGCAAGAAAAGGAGAGGGGCCAACATTCCTAGAAATGAAAACGTACCGATACAGAGGACATTCAATGTCTGATGCGCAATTGTACAGAACCAAAGAAGAAGTGGAAGAGTACAAAAAAATTGACCCAATTACACAAGTATTAGATATCATCAAAGAGAAAAAGTATGCCACTGAAGCAGAAATTGAAGTTATAGATCAACGTGTTAATGACTTAGTAGCTGAATGTGAAAAATTTGCAGATGAGTCTCCGTTCCCAGAAGTAAATCAATTATATGATGTGGTTTACGAAGAAAAAAATTATCCATTTATTCCTCATAAATTATAAAAACTATGGCACAAATAATTACTATGCCCCGTTTGAGTGATACCATGACAGAAGGTGTTGTGGCTACATGGTTAAAAAAAGTGGGTGATACTATAAAATCAGGTGATATACTAGCTGAAATTGAAACAGATAAAGCTACGATGGAATTTGAATCATTCCATGACGGTGTTTTATTGCACATAGGAATACATGAAGGAGAATCAGCTCCTGTAGACTCCTTATTAGCCATTATAGGTAAACAAGGTGAAGATATCACGGCTTTATTGGCTACAAATACTACTACTACTGAAACTAAAGAAGTAAAAGTTGTTGATGAAACTAAATCAGTAACATCGAGCGCAATTGAGATGCCAGCGGGTGTTAAAGTAGTAACTATGCCACGCTTAAGTGATACAATGACTACAGGAACTGTTGCAACATGGTTAAAAAAAGTAGGCGATACAGTTAAAGAAGGTGATATCTTGGCAGAGATTGAAACAGATAAAGCTACAATGGAATTTGAATCGTTTAACGCTGGTACATTATTGTATATAGGCGTTGAAGAAGGTGGTTCTGCTCCAGTAGATACAATTTTAGCAATTTTAGGACCAGCAGGAACTGATGTTTCAGGAATTGCAGCAAATTATAAAGTAGGTGTTTCTGCTGAATCGCCTAAGACAGAAGAGAAACAAGTTGTACACTCAGAAACAACTGTTAATTCTCAACTTTCAACTTCTAACACAGAGGGTAGAATATTTGTTTCACCTTTAGCTAAAAAAATTGCGCATGACAAAGGAATTAATTTAGCTCAAGTAAAAGGTTCAGGTGAAAACGGAAGAATTGTAAAAAGTGATGTAGAAAATTATTCTCCATCGGCAATTTCGTCTTCGCAAGTAGTAGCTGAAGCAACCAGCGCTGTTTCAATTGTTAAACCTTTTGTGCCAGCAGGTGAAGTTTTCCAAGAGGAAATTAAAAATTCTCAAATGCGTAAAACCATTGCAAAAAGGTTGTCTGAGTCTAAATTTACAGCCCCTCATTATTATTTAACAATAGAGTTAGATATGGATCAGGCTATTGCATCAAGAAATATGATTAATGGTTTACCAGATACAAAAGTATCTTTTAATGATATGGTGATTAAAGCGTCGGCTATGGCATTAAAAAAGCATCCACAAGTTAATTCACAATGGAAAGAAGAAGCAATGGTTATTAATCATCATGTAAATATTGGTGTAGCAGTTGCTGTAGAAGACGGATTAGTGGTTCCTGTATTGAAATTTGCAGATCAAATGAGTTTAACTCAAATTGGAGCAACAGTTAAAGATATGGCAGGAAGAGCTAAGGCTAAGAAAATTCAGCCTAATGAAATGGAAGGCAGCACGTTTACGATTTCTAATTTGGGAATGTTTGGTATTCAATCTTTTACTTCAATTATTAATCAACCTAATTCAGCTATTTTATCTGTAGGGGCAATCATTGAAAAACCCGTGGTTAAAAAAGGACAAATAGTCGTAGGAAACACAATGACTGTTACTTTAGCATGTGACCACAGAACAGTTGATGGTGCAACAGGAGCGCAGTTTTTACAAACATTTAAAGCGTTTATGGAAAACCCAGTTACGATGTTAGCTTAATCATTTAAAAATAAATATATAAAATCCCGATTTAAGTCGGGATTTTTTTATTTTTACAAATCAATACAAATCACAAAAAAATGAAACATATAATTATAATGCTACTTGGATTGAGTTTTTTAGGAAAGGCTCAAACAAAAACGGCAAACTATCAAGTTAAAGAAGAGCAAGTGGCCAAAACGTTATCGTTTTTAACTTCGGATGAAAATTTAGGTAGGGAAGCAGGAACCAAAAAAATGGAACAGGTTGCCTCTTATTTAGAAAATATATGTAAAGAAAATAATATTCCTCCTTATTTTAAAACCTATAAAGACACGTTGTCTAATTTTAATTGGCCAGCCTATAATGTTGTAGGTTACCTTGAAGGAAATGATGCTAAGCTAAAAAATGAGTTTGTTATCATTGGGGCGCATTATGACCACATAGGCATATTAAAAGGGGCTAATATAGTAGAAGGAGATTCTATTGCAAATGGTGCAAATGACAATGCAGCAGGCTCAACAGCCGTATCAGAAGTGTTAAAATATTTTGCAAAGACAAAATCAAATAAAAGAAGTGTATTGTTTGTTTTCTTTTCTGCAGAAGAAAAAGGTTTGTTAGGTTCTAAACATTTAGCAGCCAAATTAAAACAACAAAATCTCAATTTGTATTTCATGTTTAATTATGAAATGATAGGTGTACCTATGATTAATAAAGATATGTTGCTTTATATAACAGGTTTTGGGAAAAGTAACATGGCTCAAAAAATGAATGAATATGCAGGAGAAAAGCTAATAGGCTATATACCTGCAGAAACGCGATATGGATTGTTTAGAGCTTCGGATAATTATCCGTTTTATTATGAATTTGATGTGCCTGCTCAAACGGTTTCAACTTTTGATTTTGAGAATTTTCAATTTTATCATCAACCTGACGATGAATTTGACCAAATGAATATTTCACATATTTCAAATGTAATAAACAAAACAATTCCTATTTTAGAGAAAATGATTAATGCACCTGAAAAAGAAATCAAACTCAATGAAAAGTAAAAATATTGTCATAACAGGTACATCAAGAGGAATAGGGTATGAATTGGCATTGCTCTTTGCTAATGCGGGACATCAAGTTTTAGCACTTTCAAGAAAAACACCACAAGAGTTGATAAATCATCCAAATGTTACTTGCTTAGCAATTGATTTAACTAATGAATCGGAGGTAGAGCAAGTAAGTGGTTTTTTAGAAAAAACATGGAAAAAAGTAGATGTACTTATACATAATGCTGGAAGTTTATTGCATAAGCCTTTTGAACAAATTACTTCTGCCGAATTTATAAGAATCTATCAGGTTAATGTTTTTGCAGTGGCTAGTTTAACCCAAAAATGTATTCCTTTTATGGCTAAAAATAGCCATGTAGTTACAATAAGTTCAATGGGAGGCATACAAGGAAGTGTTAAATTTCCAGGTTTAGCAGCATATAGTTCAAGTAAAGGAGCTGTAATTACGCTTTCTGAACTATTAGCAGAAGAATACAAAGAACAAGGTATAGCGTTTAATGTACTCGCGCTTGGGGCAGTAAATACCGAAATGTTGCAAGAAGCTTTTCCTGGTTATGAAGCACCCGTTTCTGCACAAGAAATGGCAAATTATATTTATAATTTTGCATTAACAGGAAACTCCTATTTTAATGGAAAAGTAATACAAGTAAGCGCTACAACCCCTTAAGTTTTGAGTGAAGTTTTACACAAATATCTACCCGAGCATGCGGTCATTCCTTGTTTTGAATTAATCAAAATGAACCATGTGCATCTTAAAATTGTTAAGGAAAGACAAACAAGACATGGAGATTACAGAAGGCATCCCGATGGATTTCATCAAATTACAGTGAATGCAAGCTTAAACAAATACCGGTTCTTACTTACTCTCATTCATGAAATAGCACATTTAGTTGCGTTTGAAAAATATGGAAGAAACATTTTACCTCATGGTCCCGAATGGAAGCATACATTCCAAAGGTTAATGATTCCGTTTATTAATCCACAAATATTCCCTCATCAATTATTACCTCTTTTAGCGCGACATTTTAAAAACCCAAAAGCCAGTAGTGATACAGATGCTACACTTGCTTTGGCTTTAAAACAATTTGATGAAAGAGATACGGAAAAGAATTATATCTTTGAAATTCCTTATGGTAGTCTATTCCGATTTAAAAATGGGAAGGTATTTAAAAAAATGGCTATCAGAGTAAAGCGATATGAGTGTATGGAAGTACAAACTGGTAAAATGTATCTTTTTAACCCAAATGCTGAGGTAGAACTTCTGCCAAGTTAAAAATACTTTGTAACTTTACACCTTTGACACAGAAAAAATGACAAGCAAGTATTATGCAATAATAATGGCAGGTGGGGTAGGTTCAAGATTTTGGCCTGTAAGTACTACTGATTTTCCTAAGCAATTTCACGATATGCTAGGAACAGGAGAAACGTTGATTCAAAAAACATTCTCCAGGCTTTCTACTATCATTCCCGCTGAAAATATTCTAATTCTTACAAATGAAAAATACACAAATTTGGTAACAGAACAACTTCCTTTGGTAAAAAGAGAAAATATTGTTACTGAACCAGCGATGCGAAATACGGCACCGTGTATTTTATATGCTTCATTAAAAATCAAGAAGCATAATCCCGATGCATTAATAATTGTTGCGCCAAGTGATCATTGGATTGAAGATGAAACGGCATTTAAGGTGAACGTACAGCAAGCATTTGATTTTTGTGACAAAGAAAATGCATTAATGACATTAGGTATTAAACCAAATTTTCCAAATACAGGTTTTGGCTATATTGAATACAGTCAGCAGGACAATCAATCCATAAAAAAAGTAGTACAATTTAGAGAAAAGCCAACGTATGAAATAGCAAAGGAGTTCTTGAAAAGTGGAAATTTTTTATGGAATGCAGGTATTTTTATTTGGAGCGCAAAAGCTATAACAGCTGCTTTTGAAACGTTTCAACCCGAAATGAATGAATTGTTTTCAAAGGGAGTAGAGGTTTACAACACCCATAATGAAAACCAATTTATAAGTGAAAACTATTCCAAATCAGAAAATATTTCTATTGATTATGCTATTTTAGAAAAAGCAAATAATGTATATGTTTTACCCGCAACGTTTGATTGGAATGATTTAGGAACTTGGGGTTCTCTTCATGAAAAATTAGATAAAGATGCAAATAATAATGCTGTGGTAAATGCTACCGTTTTTTTGGATAATGCTTCAAACAATATCATTAGAACCGATTCTAAAAAGCTAATAGTTATTGATGGATTACATGATTTTATTATAGTTGATAAAAATGATACATTACTCATTTACCCAAAAGATAAAGAACAAGAAATTAAAACAATTGTTGAAAAAATGAATAATTAAACGGTATAACAACCGTTTTTTTATTGGCTTATACTAAACCAATTCTTATATTTGTGAAAATACACAATGATGTTACAATTAAATATACAAGACGAAACGTCAAGGCTTAAAGCAGTTGTATTAGGTACAGCTGAAAATAATGGGCCCACACCTACAGTAGAAGAAGCATATGATCCAAAATCATTAGAACATATAAAAGCAGGTACATATCCTGTAGAAGCAGATATGATTGCAGAAATGGAAGCCTTTGATCATGTATTTCAGAAGTATGATGTCAAAGTATATAGACCAGAAATAATTCCAAATTACAATCAAATTTTCACAAGAGATATTGGGTTTGTCATTGATGATGTTTTTATAAAAGCAAATATTTTACCCGATAGAGAAAGGGAATTAGACGCCATTCAATATATTATAGATCAAATGAATCCTAAAAAAGTGGTTAGGCCACCAGAAGAAGTTCATATTGAAGGAGGAGATGTGATGTTGTGGAATAATCATGTTTTTATTGGAACCTATAAAGGATCAGATTACAAAGAGTACATAACGGCTAGAACTAATTTAGCAGGTGTAAATTATATCAAACAACTTTTTCCAACTAAAATTGTCAAAGAGTTTGATTTAGTAAAATCTAAAATAGAACCTAGAGACAATGCCTTACACTTAGATTGTTGTTTTCAGCCCGTAGGAAAAGACAAAGGAATAATTTATAAAAGTGGTTTTAGAGAAGAAGCAGATTATATGTATTTAGTGAAGTTGTTTGGAAAGGAGAATTTATTTCACATTGAACGAGAAGAAATGTATCATATGAATTCAAATGTATTCTCAATAGCACCAGATGTTGTAGTTTCTGAGAAAAATTTCACCAGATTAAATAATTGGCTTAGAAGAAAAGGCTTCACAGTGGAAGAAATACCCTATGCTGAAATTTCAAAACAAGAAGGATTACTTCGTTGTTCAACGTTGCCTTTAATTAGAGATTAAAATTTTATTTCAAGTTTAACGTTTCAAGTGATAAAACCTGAAATCTGAAACCTGAAACTTCAAACAATAAATAACATGAGACAAACAACAAATACAATAGTTATGATTCGTCCCGTAGCATTTAGGATGAACGAACAAACCGCAGTAAATAATTATTATCAAAAAGTACTTAATGATTTAACCCCCGAAACAGTTAATTTCAAAGCACAACAGGAGTTTGATCATTTTGTCGAAAAATTAAAAAATGTCGGTGTAAATGTCATTGTTATTCAAGACACAAAGCAACCCGATACGCCAGACAGTGTGTTTCCGAATAATTGGATTTCATTCCACGAAACAGGAGATGTGGTTTTGTATCCTATGTTCGCCGAGAATAGAAGATTGGAAAGACGAGAAGATGTATTAGATATTCTTGAAGAAGCTGGATTTGAAATAACGGAAGTCATGGATTACACTTCTGCCGAAGAAGATAATGTGTTTTTAGAAGGAACAGGAAGTATCCTTTTAGATAGAGAGTTTAATAAAGCATATTGTGCCTTATCACCTCGTGCAGATGAGGAATTATTTATTGAATTTTGTGAAGATTTTGACATGAGTCCTGTGATTTTTGAGGCATTTCAAACGGTTAATGGAGAAAGAAAACATATTTATCACACAAATGTAATGATGTGTATAGCCGAAACTTTTGCAGTAATCTGTGCAGATTGTATTGATGATAAGCAAGAACGTAAAATGGTTTTAGAAAATTTAAAATCAGACGGTAAAGAACTTATTTTTATTACAGAGGATCAAGTAAATAACTTCGCTGGAAATATGTTGCAAGTTAGAGGTAAAAATGACAAACGCTATCTAGTAATGAGTGATTCAGCTTATCATTCGCTTACAAAAGAGCAACTTGCTAAAATTGAAAAGCATACCGAAATACTTCATACAAGTTTAGATTGTATTGAAGCTTGTGGTGGTGGAAGTGCGCGATGTATGATGGCAGAAGTTTTTTTACCAAAAG
>JACCDH010963477.1_pt1 | contig 50725 bp, 53 predicted proteins | sample 7442481 | NCBI WGS metagenome assembly JACCDH01 (sample SAMN15323433, study PRJNA562643) | freshwater metagenome | isolation source: river surface water | place: USA:Blue River Watershed | collected 2017-08-15
CAAAGCCCTGATCTTGAAGGCACGTGAACATTGGTTCACGGGTCAAGAGTAATGGTCATGGAGAGGAATACCAGAAATGACCAGTACGACCGTAGCCGAGTTTGCCAACGAACTCAAAAAACCAACCGACACCCTGCTTGACCAGCTCAAAGCAGCCGGTGTCGCCAAATCTTCGGCCAGCGATGTGCTGACCGAAGGTGACAAACAAAAGCTCTTGAGCCATTTGCAAGCCAGCCATGGCACGGCATCTCCTGAGCGCAAAAAAATCACTTTGGTCAAGAAATCGACCACCGAGATCAAGCAAGCCGATGCCACCGGCAAAGCACGCACCATCCAAGTGGAAGTGCGCAAGAAGCGCACCTTCGTCAAACGTGATGAAGATGTGGCAGCAGAAGCGCCTGCAGCCCCTGCTCAGGCCGCTGTGCAAGAGCCTGCCGCACCGCTGATTGACCATGCTGAATTAGCGCGCCGCGAAGAAGAAGCGCGTCGCCAAGCTGAGCTGATCCGTCGTCAAGAAGAAGAGTTGGCTGAAAAACGCCGTGCACGCGAAGAGCAAGAGGCCAAAGACCAAGCCAAGGCTGAAGCAGCCAAAGCTAAGGCGCAAGCCGAAGCCGATGTGTCCTCTGATTCAGTGGATCAACCCGCTCAAACGCAAGCTGTGCAACCTTCAATTGATGCCAAAGCGCAAGCTGAAGAAGCGGCCCGCTTGGAAGCTGCCGCAGCTTCCAAGGCGCGCGCAGAAGAAGATTCCGCACGTGCTGCCGATTTGGATGCCCGTCGTCGCAAAGCTCTGGCCGAAGCTGAAGCCATTCGCCAGATGATGAGCTCGCCTGCTAAAACATTGGTCGCCAAAAAACCAGAACCAGCCCCTGATGCGAAAGCCATCAAAGGCACCTTGCACAAGCCTGCGGGTGCTGCAGGGGCCCGTGCAGCAGCCCCTGGCGCTGCAGCTGGTGCTGGCAACAAAGAGGTCAAGAGTGCCAAGCTGTCTTCCAGCTGGGCCGATGAGCAAGCGAAAAAGAAGGCCATCAAAACGCGTGGCGATGCCACGGGTGGCGTAGGCCGTAACAACTGGCGCGGTGGTCCCAAAGGCCGCCGTGACCGCGATCGTGATGACGAGCGCGCACCACAAGCCCCGGTCGAAGCCCGTGTGCTCGAAGTGCACGTGCCCGAGACCATCACCGTGGGTGAGTTGGCGCACAAGATGGCGGTCAAAGCCTCTGAAGTCATCAAGCAGTTGATGAAACTCGGTCAAATGGCCACCATCAACCAGCCCTTGGACCAAGACACGGCGATGATCGTGGTGGAAGAAATGGGCCACAAAGCCGTGGTGGCTGCACTGGATGATCCTGAGGCCTTTACTGAAGAAGAAGCATCGGCTCACCACGCCGAAGCGGTGACACGCGCCCCTGTGGTGACGGTCATGGGTCACGTGGACCACGGTAAAACGTCGTTGCTCGACTACATCCGCCGCGCCAAAGTTGCGTCGGGCGAAGCCGGTGGCATTACCCAACACATTGGTGCCTACCACGTGGAAACACCACGCGGCATGATTTCTTTCTTGGATACGCCCGGTCACGAGGCCTTCACGGCCATGCGTGCACGTGGTGCCAAAGCCACCGACATCGTGATCTTGGTGGTTGCAGCCGACGACGGCGTGATGCCACAAACCAAAGAAGCCATCAAGCACGCGAAAGCGGCAGGTGTGCCGATCGTGGTGGCGGTCAACAAGATTGACAAACCCGGTGCCAACCCAGAACGCGTCAAAGGCGAACTGGTGGCTGAAGAAGTGGTGCCCGAAGAGTTTGGCGGCGATTCGCCTTTCTGCGAAGTGTCGGCCAAGGTCGGCACAGGCATTGACGAGTTGCTCGAGCAAGTCCTCTTGCAGGCTGAAGTGCTTGAGTTGAAAGCCCCAGTCGACGCTATGGCCAAGGGCTTGGTGATCGAAGCCCGTTTGGACAAAGGTCGCGGCCCTGTGGCTACGGTGCTGGTTCAGTCCGGTACGCTCAATGTGGGCGATGTGGTCTTGGGCGGTCAAACCTATGGCCGCGTGCGCGCCATGTTGGATGAAAACGGCAAGCCCATCAAGTCGGCGGGTCCATCGATTCCCGTTGAGATTCAAGGTCTCACCGAAGTGCCACAAGCGGGTGACGAATTCATGGTCATGTCGGACGAACGACGTGCCCGTGAAATTGCCACTTACCGTGCAGGCAAGGTGCGCAACACCAAGTTGGCCAAGCAACAAGCCGCCAAGTTGGAAAACATGTTCTCTGACATGGCCTCAGGCGAAGTCAAAACGCTGCCCATCATCGTCAAAGCCGACGTGCAAGGTTCGCAAGAAGCTTTGGCTGCCTCGTTACTCAAGTTGTCGACCGACGAGGTCAAGGTGCAACTCGTGTACGCCGCAGTCGGTGGCATCAGCGAGAGCGATGTGAACTTGGCGATTGCCTCTAAGGCCGTCATCATTGGCTTTAACACGCGTGCCGATGCCGGTGCGCGTAAGTTGGCCGAGACCAGCGAAGTGGACATCCGCTACTACAACATCATTTATGACGCTGTGGATGACCTCAAAGCTGCGATGTCCGGCATGCTCACGCCTGACAAGAAAGAAGAAATCATCGGTAACGCTGAGATCCGCCAAGTGCTGCGCGTCAGCAAGATTGGTGCGATCGCGGGTTGTATGGTCACCAACGGTGTGGTCCGTCGCAACGCGAAGTTGCGTTTGTTGCGCAACAACGTGGTGGTCTTCACCGGCGAGCTCGACAGCTTGAAGCGTTTCAAAGACGATGCTAAAGAAGTCAAAGAAAACTTCGAGTGCGGTTTGACCATCAAGAACTACAACGACATCGTCGAAGGCGATGTGTTGGAATTCTTCGAAATCAAAGAGGTGGCACGTACGCTGTAAAGCGTCAGTGCATGAGGCATGGCACGTAAACCGAGCAGCACCCCCAACCGCAGCTACCAAGTGGCCGACCAGATCCAACGCGATCTGGCCGAGTTGATCGCGCGCGAGTTGAAAGATCCACGCGTGGGTATGGTGACGCTGCAAGGGGTTGAGGTGACACCCGATTACGCTCATGCCAAGGTGTACTTCAGTGTGCTTACAGGTGATCCCGTCAAAACCGCCGAAGGCTTGAACCAAGCGGCAGGTTTCTTGCGCAATGGTTTGTTCAAGCGTTTGCACATCCACACCGTGCCGACTTTGCATTTTGTGTACGACCGCACGCCTGAGCGTGCGTCTGACATGAACGCCCTGATTGCCAAGGCAGTCGCTTCCAAAGCGAAGGACGACTGACATGAGCGCCGTAGGGCAGTCATCAGGGAGCGAGAAGTCTCCCAGCACACGTATGCCGCGCGTACGGGTGCAACGACGCCCCGTGCATGGCGTGTTGTTGTTGGACAAGCCCTTGGGTCTGTCGAGCAACGATGCCTTGCAAAAAGCCAAGTGGCTGTTGCGTGCTGAAAAAGCAGGTCACACCGGCACGCTCGATCCGTTGGCCACAGGCGTGTTGCCTTTGTGTTTTGGCGCTGCCACCAAATTCAGTCAGCTCCATTTGGATGCCGACAAAACGTATGAGACCACCGTGCGCTTAGGCGTACGCACCCGCACCGCAGATGCGGAAGGCGATGTGATTGAGCAACGCCCCGTCACCTGTACCGTAGGGCAAGTGGTGGAAGTGTTAGACCGTTTCATGGGCCCCATCACGCAAGTGCCGCCCATGCACAGCGCCTTGAAAAAAGACGGCAAGGCTTTGTACGAATACGCGCGTGCGGGTGAAACCGTCGAGCGTGAACCTCGCCATGTGGTGATTCACGACTTGGAGCTGTTGGAGATGCAGCTCGCTGGGGATACCCCGTTTCTGCGTTTGCGTGTGACCTGTAGCAAAGGCACTTACATCCGCACCTTGGGCGAAGACATCGCCGAAGCCTTGGGGTGTGGTGGTCATTTGAGCGCCTTGCGCCGTGTGGCGACAGGCCCCTTTGCTGAGGCGAATTGTGTGACGTTGGACGACCTCGCTGCGATGGATGAATCACAGCGCGAAGCGCGCTTGATGCCCGTCGAATGTTTGTTGTCAGACCACACAACCGTCACATTGGATGCAGACAACGCAGGTCGCTTTTTGAGCGGCGTGCGTCGTCGCGGTGCTTGGCCAGACCAGAGCCGCGTGTGTGTGTTTGGAGAAAACCCACGTGCTTTGCTGGGCAGCGCCCATGTCAAAGCGGGGGAATTGATTCCGGGACGATTGTTGAGTCCCCTTGAAATTCAACAAATTTTGGAAAGATCGCCTGCCAACCAGCCCACGCTGGCCGAGCAGGCATAAAGGAAGAGAGAAGCATGAGTAAGCAAATTCGCAACATCGCCATCATCGCCCACGTTGACCATGGCAAAACCACCATGGTTGACCAGTTGCTGCGTCAATCGGGTACCTTCGCTGACCACGAAAAAGTGGTCGACACCGTGATGGACAACAACGCCATCGAACGCGAGCGTGGCATCACGATTCTTGCCAAAAACTGTGCCGTGTCTTGGGAAGGTACCCACATCAACATCGTCGACACCCCCGGTCACGCGGACTTCGGCGGTGAAGTGGAACGTGCGTTGTCCATGGTTGACGGTGTGGTGTTGTTGATCGATGCGCAAGAAGGCCCCATGCCTCAAACCCGTTTCGTGACCAAGAAAGCCTTGGCTTTGGGCTTGAAGCCCATCGTCGTGGTGAACAAAGTGGACAAGCCCGGTGCGAACTGTGACAAGGTGGTCAACGCCGCTTTTGACCTGTTCGACAAACTCGGTGCGAACGACGAACAACTCGACTTCCCCGTCGTTTACGCCTCTGGCATCAACGGCTGGACATCGTTGGAAGAGGGCGCAGCCGGTGAGCAATGGGGCCCAGACATGTCGGCCTTGTTCAACACCATCTTGAAGCACGTGCCACCGAACAGCGGTGACCCTGAAGCACCTTTGCAGTTGCAAATCTCTGCGCTCGACTTCTCCACTTTCGTGGGCCGTATTGGCGTGGGTCGTGTGAGCCAAGGTAAGGTCAAGCCTGGCATGGACGTGTTGGTGATGGAAGGCCCCGACGGTGCCTCTATCAAAGGCCGTGTCAACCAAGTGTTGACCTTCCAAGGTTTGGACCGCGTGCAAGTGACTGAAGCGGGTCCTGGTGACATCGTGTTGATCAACGGTATTGCCGATATCGGCATTGGTGTGACGGTGACCGATCCCAACACGCCTGCACCGATGCCCATGTTGAAGGTGGACGAACCCACACTGACCATGAACTTCTGCGTGAACACCTCGCCTTTGGCCGGTCGTGATGGCAAGTTTGTGACCAGTCGTCAGATCTGGGACCGTTTGCAAAAAGAACTGCAACACAACGTGGCCTTGCGTGTGCGTGAGACCGATGAAGACGGTATTTTCGAAGTGGCCGGCCGTGGCGAATTGCACTTGACGATTTTGTTGGAAAACATGCGTCGCGAAGGCTACGAGTTGGCTGTGTCTAAGCCGCGCGTCTTGTTCAAAGATGTGAATGGTGAGCGCCATGAGCCGATCGAGTTGGTGACAGCCGATATCGAAGAAGAGCACCAAGGCGGCGTCATGCAAGCCCTGGGCGAGCGCAAAGGCGAACTCGTGAACATGGAGCCCGATGGTCGTGGCCGTGTACGTTTGGAATACCGCATTCCTGCCCGTGGTTTGATTGGCTTCACCAACGAGTTCTTGAACTTGACCCGTGGCTCAGGTTTGATCTCCAACATCTTTGACAGCTACGAGCCACACAAAGGTGACATTGCTGGCCGTAAGAACGGTGTGTTGATCTCGATGGACGACGGTGAAATCTTCACCTATGCCTTGGGTAAGTTGGACGACCGTGGCCGCATGTTCGTGAAGGCTGGCGACCCCGTGTACGAAGGCATGATTGTGGGTATCCACAGCCGTGACAACGACTTGGTGGTGAACGCCACACGTACCAAGCAGCTCACCAACTTCCGCGTGTCTGGCAAGGAAGACGCTGTGAAGATCACACCGCCCATCGACCTCACCCTCGAGTACGGTGTGGAATTCATCGAAGACGACGAGTTGGTTGAAATCACGCCCAAGAGCGTGCGTCTGCGTAAGCGCTTCTTGAAAGAGCACGAGCGCAAGCGCAACAAGTAATCCACTTGTTTTGCTGATAAGCCGAGGCCTGCCTCGGCTTTTTCACGTCTTGTCCTTTCATCTGTCACAAGCGTTCATCCGAATCGTCCAGCGCGATGTTGAATTGAACAAAATACGCTTTCATTGAGGAGTCGCCATGTCCACTTACACCACCGATGTGCACACCGAACGCGTGGGCCATTTAGGCCTTATCACACTCAACCGCCCTAAGGCTTTGAACGCCTTGTCGTTGGCGATGGTGCGTGAATTGAATCACGTGTTGCAGCAGTGGCAAGACGACGCACAGGTGAGGGCGGTGGTGGTGCGCGGCAGCAACAAGGAAGGTCCGTTTGGCGCGTTCTGTGCGGGCGGTGACATTCGCTACTTCCATCAAGCGGCACTCAGTGGCGATGTGACCTTGGAAGACTTCCTCACCGAGGAATACAGCCTCAACCATTTGATTCAAAACTACCCCAAGCCCTATATCGCGTTGATGGATGGCATCGTCATGGGTGGCGGGATGGGCATCAGCCAAGGGGCTGCATTGCGCGTGGTGACCGAGCGCACCAAGATGGCCATGCCCGAGACGCACATTGGTTTGTTCCCCGATGTGGGCGGGGGGTATTTCTTAGGCCGCTGCACGGGACCTGCGTGTCCCAAGCACATCGGTGAATATTTGGCGCTGACTGGTTATGTTCTGCGCGGCGGCGAATCGCTGCATGTGGGCTTGGCTGATGCGTGCATGGACTCATCGGCGTTGCCCACGCTGTGGGATGCCCTGTGCCAGCAAGATTGGGCCAGCGGTAAGGCGGTGGTGGATTGGCTGCGTGCGCAAAGTAAGACAACCACAGATCAAGCTCTGGCGACAACGCCCGCTTGGCAAAACGCGCCCATCGATCAGGTGTTTGGTTTGGCCACCGTGGCGGAGATGGAGCAAGCGTTGCAAGGCGCCGATGAGTGGTCAATGCAAACTTTGAAGGCCTTGCACCATCAATCCCCCTTGATGTTGTGCGTCACGCTTGAACAAGTGCGCCGTGGCCGCCACATGACACTGGCTGATGACTTGCGCATGGAGCGCGACTTGGTGCGCCATTGCTTCCAAACAGACCACCTCTCACGCCGAGGTGTCAGCAGCGAAACGGTGGAAGGCATTCGTGCCTTGGCGGTGGATAAAGATCACTCACCGAAGTGGCAGCCCGCACGCATTGCTGATGTCACACCAGAGATGGTGCTGCCGTTTTTTGAAAGCCCTTGGCCAGTCTCAGCGCACCCATTGCGCCATTTGCGCTGAGTCACAAAGAAATACGCCCCACTGCAGGGGCGTTTTCTTTTGGGGCTTGTGTGTATTCAGCGGGGCAGCGTGTGCAACGGAATGTCTTTGCTGCTCGCCAGCTTGTCCAGCTGTTGACGCGTTTGAACAGCAAGGAATTTGGCAATCGCCTCATGCGTGCTGCGTTTGTGCATTTGCGTCGCAGTCTGTTTAGGCAGGCCTGCAGCTTCACACAAACGCGCAGCGAAGTGTGGCTCTAGCGCCGCCAGTGCCACGCGTCCGTTTTTGCATGGGTAGATCTTGTAGCCTGCGTGTGCGCCGCCCACATCGCCATTGGGCATGGTGAGACCCCATGTGCGGGGCAGGGCTAGGTAAGCCGATGCGTCGCACAATGCGACCTCATGGAATACACCTTTGCCTTGCGAGCGACCTGGGCGTTGGCGCAACAGCAAGGCTTGCAACACCGCTTCAGTGGCAAACAAAGAGCCACCCATGTCGGCATACAAGCTGGCGGGCATTTCAAGTCCATTCACCAAGCCACTGTCGGCTTGATAGGTCAGGTCGTGTCCAGCTTCTTCAGCGCGCTCGCCAGGCGCGCCCACAATGCTCACAACAGATAAGGCAGGGTAGCGCTTGTGCAGCTCTTTCCATCCCAAGCCGAGCTTGATCAACGCCGAGGGACGAAACGAGGTGATCAGCACATCGCTGTTGGCCAGTTGTTTGTGCAACGCTGTTTGACCGCGCTCAGATTTCAAATCGGCTTGCAACACTTTCAAACCGTGGTGCATCACCTCATAGGCGGCCGGTTTGTAAATACCCATCGGGTCTGCTGTGCTCATGCCTTTGAGCGCCAGCGGTTCAAGCTTGGTGCACTTGGCGCCCATGGCTTGCAGCCGCATAACGGCTGCTGGGCCTGGCAGGTTCAACGCGAGGGTAAGAACACGCACGCCTTTGAGTGCGTTACTTTGTGTCGTTGTGAGGGAAGTCATGACTGTATTATGGGTTACAATAGTCGCTTCGGGGCGTAGCGCAGCCTGGTAGCGCATCTGGTTTGGGACCAGAGGGTCGTAGGTTCGAATCCTATCGCCCCGACCATCAAAGTAAAAAAGGCCTCGTTTTTGCGAGGCCTTTTTTCATTTCTGTCCGTAGCTCAGTTGGATAGAGCAACAACCTTCTAAGTTGTGGGTCACAGGTTCGATTCCTGTCGGACAGGCCACTTTTTCAAGTCACTGTTAGTTGAATAGCCAATCTGGGTGCAGGGCAACATAACAGTGCTTTTCACCCAAAAACTGCCCATCGGGACTCACGCAGAAATTACTCCGGCGAAACTTCTTTTCATCAGTCAAGACGTATGAGCGATAAAGCTCTTTGCTTTTGATGCCGGTTTTATCTTTGGGAAACAGCATCATCAGGCGTGTTGATCCGCATTCGCCCATTTTGATGCATTGCTTCTCAGCTTTGACGTCTGTGTAGAACTCAATGTAAATAGCCCCTGGGAATTTGGTGTTGGCTTTTGCAACCTTGATCATGCAGGGCATGTCTTGCGCACGCGGCAAGCCCATGCGATCGGCAAAGGTGTTCATCTCTGCCAGTACCGTTTCTTTGAACTTGGCTTTGATGGTTTTGTAACAAACAAAGTAATCGGCGTATTTGTTGGTGAACACGATGGGTGTGAGGGGACGGTTGTTCGCATCAAGCTTGATCACCGCAGGGTCATAGACCGAACTAACGGCAGGTGCAGCAGGTTTCTTGGCGTCTTTGCCATGACCACCTCCATGGCCATCATCTTTTTTCTTGTCCTCTTTTTTAGGAGGAGCTCCATGACCATCGTCTTTTTTCTCTTCTTTTTTAGGTGCGCCATGGTCATCTTTTTTGCCGTGGTCATCCTTCTTGGGTGGTTCAGGCGGCTCAGGTGGCTCAGGGAAAGGCGCTTTGGGAACGGGTTCTGGCTCTTCAAACTTCGGCTTGGCCACTCGCTTGTAGACGTAGCCGCTACGGCCTTTTTCGCCTTCTTCTTCAACGTAGTCGAACTTCGGCTTGGGGGGCTCCTCTTTGGCTGCAGGCTTTTTAGGCGGATCACTGGCCAGCACTGGCGAGCCGATCAGGCTTGTCAGAACAATGGCGGCAGCAATGAGGGGGGAAACAGAAAAACGCATATCTCTAGAGAATCGGCTTTTCATGGATGGGCTTTAGCCCAGCGGGTAAAAAACCCTTAGGGCACTGTGTAGCAGGTGGTATCCGGGTGCAATTTACCTTTGTCAGTCACGCATTGTTGAGAAATCAGTTTGCGTGACATGTCGGACAAGAAGTAGGAGCGGTACAGCACTTTGTCTTTAGGAATCAGGCTAACGCTTCGAAATACCGGACATTGTTCGTTGCGCACGCATGCTGTCAGGCGTTGCTCATTGACGTAAAGGTGAATGTTGATGCGACCGGGTGTGAGGCTTTTCTCTGTGCCGATGCTCACCACGCAAGCGTCACCTTTGACGAAGGGCAGCTCAACCAATTCGGCAAAGTAGTTCATTTCTGCCACCAACAGTTCACGAAACCAAGGTGCCACGATGCCCTTGCAATCGAAGTAGTCAAGTTTGGTGGTGTGAACCATGATCTCTGTGTACGGACGATTTTTAGGTCCTAACAACAGCATAGGCTCTGGGCCAGATTGAGGTGGTCGAGCCAAGATGGCTCGTGATGCTGTGGGTTTATCTTGCGCTAGCACGCCCGTCCAGACGGACAAAAGCAAGCAGGTCAACAGGAAAAACTTTTTAAACATGACGTGATTTACTTCGGTTACAACAGGTCTAACTTTATCAGTTTGTCTCGTGTATTTTTCATTCAAGTAAGGGGGATAAAGGTCGATTCAACACACAGTATGAAATACCCAGTTGCATCTCTATGCCTAGGATTGACGTTGACCTTGCTCGGATGTGGCGGAGGCGGGGGGGGCGCGTCTGGCTCAGCACAAAGTGCCGCACCCTCCTATGTTGATTCATGGCCGATGTATTCTGCTCTAGGGGTGTTAGCCACCTCTTTTCAAAACAAAGTCGACAGTCGCATCGATAAAACCACCATCGAGAAGTTTCACAACGACGTCAACCCAGTGTCTGTGACGTTTGGTGATTTTTTTCAAGAGGGACAAATGTCCGCTTTTGTGGTGGTCAACCGCACGGCAGCGGTGGGGCAAGCCTACTTTTTGAGGTGGAAAAGCTCAGAATCTAGATGGGTGGATGACTCGGCCAGGTTGTTAGGCGACGGTACCAATGGCAACCGTGATGCATGTGTCAACAGCAAATACGCCATCACAGGCGACTTCAATGGGGACAACAAGCCCGATGTTTTTTTGTCGTGTGCGGTTGGTACCCAAGCCGAATATCAACCCATTTTTTTGAGTCAGCCCAACGGTACCTATACCCGTCGTTCATCTGGTATTCGTATCAATGGCCGCACCGCAACAGCCAGTCGAATCAACAACGATGCTCATTTGGACTTGTTGGTGACCAATTTGGATACAGGCATCCCAGAGGTTTGGGTGGGAGATGGTTTGGGTGGATTTGCCAACAACTCAGGGGGTACTTCGGGGCGCTTGGTGTCATCAGGTGCTTGCCTGGGTGGCTTCAAGAGCATTCCCACGGGCACACAAATCGCCACGGTGTTAACCGTTGGTTCGCGACAAGATTTGGTTTTGGCGAGTCCAACGCAGGTGGCCTACTTGCGGGACCTAGGCGCCACCAATCCCACTCGGTATTCAATTTGCACCGCAGATGTGCTTGCCTTACCAACAGCAGCCGATGTGACCGATATTTATGCACCATCCACAGCGACTGATGCTGTTCGATTTTATCTGGCACGTAAAAATACCAGCGCTTATCCACACAGCCTCACCCTATCAAGCTACACAGTCAACCCATCGGTAAGTGGCGGCGTCACTTACTACACGCTGCAATCAGGAAGTCACCCAGTGACAGTGACAGCCAATTCTGGCGATGGTCTATCCGATTTATTCACGCTCAATGGCTCGGCATTTAAAGCCTTCGATGCCGGCTGTAAGGTCATTACCAACCGCTGCAGCTGGCACATCAATTTATCGGATGTGTATTAAAAATTCAGCGTTTTTCGTATTGACCAGAGCCAAATAACACGTGTTTGGCTTTGTCATCTTGGAGTGGTTTGCGCAAATCAGCCAATACCTGTACACCTCGTTGCACCGCAGGTCGTGCCGAAATCAAGTCAAACCAAGCTTTCAGGTGCGGGTAGTCCGCCCAGTCAACGCCCTGGTTTTGCCAGCTACGCAACCACGGGTAGATGGCGATGTCGGCAATGCTGTAGCTGTTGCAGCCTATGAATTTGCTGTGCTGTAGCCGCTTGTCCATCACGCCATACAAACGCTTGGCCTCGTTGGTATAGCGGTTGTACGCATAGTCAATTTTTTCAGGCGCATAGATGCGAAAGTGATGGGCTTGGCCGAGCATGGGGCCTACGCCCCCCATCTGAAACATCAGCCATTGCAGGGCTTCAAACTTGGCACGATCGCTTTTGGGCAAGAGCTTGCCAGTTTTAGAAGCGAGGTACAGCAAGATGGCCCCCGATTCAAATACGCTGATGGGTTTGCCATCGGGCCCGTGTGGGTCAACCAAGGCCGGAATTTTGTTGTTTGGACTGATCTTCAAAAATTCAGGCTTGAATTGGTCGCCTTGACCAATGTTGACAGGATGGGCCAGCCAATCACGGCCCAGCTTCAAGCCGCATTCTTCAAGCATGATGTGGACTTTGTGTCCGTTGGGTGTGGCCCAGGAGTAAACGTCGATCATGTGTGCTCCTCAGCTGCCGCGTGTGATGGGCATGTCAGTGTCTTGTGGGGCGTGGGCGTTGTGCCGCGCAAGTTCGAGTTTAGCAATCGACTGGCGATGCACCTCATCAGGGCCATCGGCCAAGCGCAGCCATCGTTGGGTGGCATAGGCGTAGGCCAGAGGAAAGTCATCTGACATACCTGCTGCACCGTGTGCTTGCATGGCCCAATCCAACACTTGACTGGCCATATTGGGGGCGACCACCTTGATCATGGCAATTTCCGCACGCGCCTCTTTGTTGCCCACTGTGTCCATCATGTAGGCGGCCTTAAGGGTGAGTAATCGGGCTTGCTCAATCATGAGGCGAGACTGCGCAATGCGTTCGTGCCACACACCTTGCGCCGACAAAGGCTTGCCGAAGGCGATGCGTGAGTTGAGTCGTTGGCACATCAATTCCAGCGCGCGTTGTGCAGCGCCAATCGAGCGCATGCAGTGGTGAATGCGCCCTGGACCCAGGCGGCCTTGGGCAATTTCAAAGCCACGACCTTCGCCAAGCAGAAGGTTTGTGACAGGAACACGCACATTGGTGAGGCTGACTTCCATGTGTCCATGTGGGGCATCGTCGTAACCAAAAACACTCAACGGCCGTATGACGCGAACACCTGGCGTGTTGGCCGGCACAACCACCATGCTTTGCTGGGCGTGTTTGGGGGCGCTGGGGTCGGTCTTTCCCATCACGATGTACACGGCGCAACGTGGGTCGCCAGCACCCGAGCTCCACCATTTGGTCCCGTTGATCACATAGTTATCGCCATCGCGCTCAATGCTGCATTGGATGTTGGTTGCATCGGATGAAGCCACTGCAGGTTCTGTCATGAGAAATGCCGAGCGAATCTCGCCGCGAAGCAAGGGCTCTAGCCATTGGTCTTTGAGTGCTTCGCTGGCGTAGCGCTCTAAGGTTTCCATATTGCCCGTGTCGGGCGCTGAAGAGTTGAACACCTCAGCCGCAAAATGCACACGACCCATGATCTCGCACAAAGGGGCGTACTCAAGATTGCTCAAACCTTGGGGCGCACGTGGGCTGTGTGGCAGAAACAAATTCCACAAGCCTGCTTGTTGGGCGAGGGGTTTGAGCTCTTCTACCAACTGGCTGGGTACCCAAGCGTTGCCTTTGGCTCGGTTGGCTGCAATCTCTGCGAAGAAGCGTTGCTCATTCGGGTAGATGTGCGCATTCATGAATGACTGCAGCTTGGCCTGCAGCTCTTTGACCTTGTCGCTGTACTCGAAATGCATGGGTAAGTCCTTGTCTCGTTTTTTTGTTGTCTGTCGTCTAGGCCCGTTGCGCAAATTGCCATGCCAGTTGGGCCATGGGACGCGCGCCAGCGCCGTTGGCTTTGGCTTGGTCGCTTGACGCTGTGCCGGCCTCTACCCGCTTGGCGATGCCTTGCAAAATGGCCGCAATGCGAAACATGTTGTAGGCGAGGTAGAAGTTCCAATCGGCTTTGAGATCCGCTGGTGTGGCTAAGCCTGTGCGCTCGCAATAGCGACGAATGTTGTCGTCTTCGCTGGGGATGCCCAGCGCTGCAATATCTACGCCGCCAATGCCTCTGAAGGTGCCGGGCGGAATGTGCCAGCCCATGCAAAGATAGCTGAAATCGGCCAGTGGGTGACCCAGCGTAGACAGCTCCCAGTCCAACAAGGCCACCACGCGTGGCTCGGAGGGATGGAACATTAAGTTGTCAAGGCGATAGTCGCCGTGCACGATGCTCACTTGGTTGTCGTCTTTGGCGCTGGCGGGCATATGGGCCGGTAGCCAGGCCATGAGCTGCTCCATCTCAGGAATGGGCTGTGTGACCGATGCGATGTATTGCTTACTCCAACGACCGATCTGGCGCTCAAAGTAATTGCCAGGGCGACCATAGGTTTCAAGGCCACGTTCTGCAAACTTGACTGTGTGCAAGGCGGCGATCACGCGGTTCATTTCATCGTAAATTGCGCCGCGTTCTGCGTTGCTCATGCCTGGCAAAGTTTGGTCCCACAGTACTCGGCCTTCGATGTAGTCCATCACATAAAAAGCGCGTCCGATGATCGATTCGTCTTCGCACAACACATGCATGTGTGGCACAGGCACGTCGCTGCCGTACAAGCCTTGCATCACTCGGAACTCGCGCTCAATGGCATGAGCCGATGGCAGAAGCTTGGCCACAGGGCCGGGCTTGGTGCGCATCACATAGCTTTTGCGTGGTGTGACGAGTTTGTAGGTCGGGTTCGATTGCCCGCCCTTGAACATCTCAATCGTGACTGGCCCTTCAAAGCCGGACAGGTTTGCGCTGAGCCATGCGCTCAAGGCAGCCATGTCTAGGCCATGTGCGCTGTGCATGGGCTGGGCGTTGGGTGTTCCGTCCCTGCTCATACCAAGGCTCCTGTCAGTGGTCGGCTTCGCTGATGTGCAGCAAGGCGTCTCGGTCGCGAATCACCAAGCCACCGGCTTCGATGCGAATGGCATCCTCTCGCTCCATGGCCTTGAGTTCTTGGTTCACGCGTTGTCGTGACGCACCTAAGAGCTGAGCCAGCTCTTCTTGCGCCAGTTGCAAGCCGATGCGAATTTCTTGTGCATTGGTCAAGCATGGCACGCCATAGCTGCGTGCCAAGTGCAGCAGTTGTTTGGCCAGTCGTGCGCGCAAGGGCAGGGTGTTGAGGTCTTCCACCAGACCAAACAGCTGACGAATACGGCGCGCTTGCAAGCGCAGCATGGCGTCGTAAAACTCCACATGCTGGCTGAGAATTTTTTGAAAGTCGGCTTTGGCCACACACACCACGGTCGTGTCGCCATGGGCGTAAACATCGTGCGTGCGACGGTCTCCATCCAGAATCGCCACATCGCCAAACCAAATGCCCGGCTCCACATAGGTGAAGGTGATTTGTTTGCCTGACAAAGAGGTGGAGCTCACGCGTACGGCCCCCTTGCCGCAGGCCATCCACTCGTCGGCCGAGTCGCCACGTGCAGCAATCAAGTCGCCGTCTTTGAATCGTTTGACGTAAGCACATCGGAGAATGTCGTGTCGCAAAGTGGGTGAAAGAGATGAGAACCAACGTCCTGCGTTGATAGCCTCGCGTTCTTCGATGTTAAGAATAGGATCGTCCATAGCCTGTCTTTTGTGTGACCTGAAAGTAAGAGTTTGTCACTCTGGAGACCGCACAACATGTGCTTATCCAGAGCAGATGGTTATTTGTAGTGTGGCACTTCTTTGTTGAGGAAGGCTTGGATGCCAAGGCCTGCGTTGGGATGGTGCAAGTTTTTCACAAAGTGGTTGCGTTCTTGTGCCAACTGTGCGGTCAGGCTGTGTGTGCTGGCCTCATTCAAAAGATCTTTGATGCTGTTCATCACATTCGGGGCACGGGCATTGATGCGCTCAGCCAGGGCCAAGGCCTCCGTCAGGGCGTGCCCTGAATCGACCACACGATTGACTACACCGAGTTCATGTAATCGTTGGGCGCTGATACGTTCACCCAACATCAGTAATTCAGCCGCCGACTGGCGTGGCAATGCCTGCGTCAAATGCCAGCTCGCACCAGCATCGGGCGATAAGGCCAAATTGCTGTAGGCCGTGGCAAACACGCTGCTCTCAGCCGCCACCACCAAGTCACACATCAACGCCAGCGAAAAACCAGAACCGACGGCCGCACCTTCGACGGCCGCAATCACTGGCTTTGGAAAGGTGCGAATTGCCTCCATCCAGTTGTGCAGGCTTTCAATGATTTGCGCTTGCACATCGGCAGGCTGTTCGCGGTTGGCTTTGAGGCGGTGCACATCGCTGCCGGCACAGAAGTGCGCGCCTTCGCCGGTGATGACCACGCTGCGAATGTCGGGGTTGGTTTCTGCCACGTTGAGCGCCTCAATGCCTGCGGCACACATGGCGGGTCCCATCGCATTGCGCAGCGCAGGGTCTGACAAGGTCAGGATGAGGGTCTGACCTTGGTTGGTGCTTTTGAGTTGCGCGCTCATGGGTTTTAGCTTTCGATGTGCATGAGGCTTAAGCCTAGTGCGCCTCGGCGTCGCAGCCAAGGGCTAGGGCGGTAGCGTGTGTCACCGTAAACAGTTTGCACGTTGAACAACACTTCTAATATTTCGGTGGGGCCGTATTTGTTGCCCATGGTCAGCGGGCCAAAACTGTGTCCCAAATCTGCTGCACCGGTGGCTTCTATTTGTTCGGGCGTACATAAGCCTTGTTGGCACATGTCACAGGCGATGTTGATGATGTTGGCCACCACGCGTTGGGTGACAAAACCACCGCTGTCACGAATGACGGTCACGGCCTTGCCATCGCGGGCAAACAACGCATGTGCGGCGTCACGCATATCGGCACGTGTGGCTGGGCTGGTGGCTAACACGCGGCGCTGGGTGAGCTTGTCGTCAATCAGCATATCAATGCCAATGGTGCGGGCAGGGTCGAGGCGTTCGACGATGGCGACGGTGGTCACATCAAAGCCCAACGGCGCGACGATAGACAACGCTTGTGCCGAGGGCGATGCGCCGGTTTCAATCTTGGCGCCTAAGTCTTTGAGCAACTGCAGTAACTCTGGGCGGCGCATGGCGCGGGTCGATACCCACACTGGCGGTATATCTGCCACTTGAGGTGTGGCTTGCGCGTCTGGTATTTGTGCTTGGCCATTCACATAGGTATAGAAACCTTGGCCTGTTTTCTGCCCCAGTTTTCCTTGACTGATGTGTTGTGCAGCAATAGGGCTAGGGCGGAAACGTGGCTCGTTCAAATACTCACCGTAAACCGATGTGATGGCCTCGTGTGCCACATCAATGCCTGTGAGGTCGAGCAGTTGAAATGGGCCTAGCTTGAAACCAGCTTGTTCTCGCAAGATGAGGTCAATGGTGGCAAAGTCGGCAACGCCCTCAGATGCGACTTGCAGCGCTTCTGTGGCGCCTCCCAAAATACCGATGGTTTTGTAGATGGAATTCATGGCGGGCATTATGGCTGAGCCTGCTGTGCCTTTTGAGTTGCGCGCAGGCGACTCAGCCTATGTCCCTATGAGCAGGTGCAGCGAGCGGCTGTGCCAGAATGAATTTGATCTTTATTGATAGGAGTACTCTCATGGCCCTCAAACTTTGCGGTTTCGCTGTCAGCAACTATTACAACAAGCTCAAAATTCAGTTGCTTGAAAAAGCTGTGCCGTTTGAAGAGGAGTTGGTCTGGGTCAAGCCCGCTTCACCCGATACCTTGTTGCGCTCGCCTATGGGCAAGGTGCCATTTTTACAAACACCGCAGGGCTGTATCAGCGAATCTGCGGTATGTGCTGAATACATCGAGCAGGCTTACCCGCATCATCCATTGATGCCTGCAGATCCATTCGAGGCGGCCAAAGTGCGTGAAATCATCACCTACATTGATTTGCACGTGGAGCTCGTGGCCCGAGAGCTGTACCCAGAAGCATTCTTTGGTGGCAAGGTGGATGAGGCGACCAAGACACGTGCGCACAAACAGCTCACCAAAAGTGTCGCAGGTTTGACCAAGCTCTTGAAGTTTTCTCCGTTTGTTGCAGGTGACACCTTCACATTAGCCGATTGCGCTGCCATCGTGAGCTTGCCTTTGGCCTCTCTTGCATCCAAGTCCGTGCTGGGCGAAGATTTACTGGCGCATCTGCCGATCAAAGCCTACAGCCAGCAAATGGCGCAGCGAGCCTCGGTTCAAAAAGTCAACGAAGACAAAAAGGCTTGCATGGCTTTGATGGCCGAACGCATGGCCAATAAAACCAGCTAAGCCACAAGATTGAGACTCAGCGTCGCACTTGCAGTGCGCCTGGGTTGACGATGTTGGTGGGCGTGCCCTTGATGAAGTTCACCACATTGTCAAAGGCCGTGCCGAAATACAACTCGTAACTGTCTTGCTCCACATAGCCAATATGCGGCGTGCAAATGCAGTTCTCTAAGCGCAGCAGCGCTTGGCCTTGCATGATGGGTTCACTCTCAAACACATCAATGGCAGCCATGCCAGGGCGGCCCCGGTTGAGCGCAGTGATCAGCGCATCAGGCTCGATCAGTTCAGCGCGTGAGGTGTTGACGATCAAGGCTGTGGGCTTCATGCGTGCCAAGTCGGCAAGCTTGACGATGCCGCGTGTTTCATCCACCAAACGCAAATTCAGCGTCAGCACATCGGACTCTTCAAAGAAGCTTTCGCGGGCGTCGGCAATGTTCAAGCCGTCTTTGGCTGCACGTTCGCGGGAAGCTTCGCTGCCCCATATCACCACGCGCATGCCAAAGGCTTTGCCATAACCGGCCAAAATCTGCCCAATCTTGCCGTAGCCCCAGATGCCCAGCGTCTTTCCGCGTAACACTTGGCCGAGTCCAAAGTTGGTCGGCATGGAGCTGGCTTTGAACCCAGACTGTTGCCACGCGCCGTGCTTGAGGTTGCTGATGTATTGAGGCAGACGACGCATAGCCGCCATGATCAAGGCCCAAGTCAGCTCTGCTGGGGCAATCGGCGAGCCAGAGCCTTCAGCAACGGCGATGCCGCGTTCGGTACAAGCGGCCACATCCACATGGCTGCCGATCTTGCCGGTCTGAGAAATGAGTTTGAGCTTGGGGAGCTTGTCCAGCAACTGCCGGCTGATGTGGGTTCGCTCACGGATCAACACCAACACTTCAGCATCACGCAATCGGACGGACAACTGGCCAACACCCTTGATGGTGTTGGTGTAAACCTTGGCGGGATAGGCTTCTAACTTGGACGCGCAATTGAGCTTGCGCACGACATCTTGGTAGTCGTCGAGGATGACAATGTTCATCCCTCAATTGTGCCTTGTGACACACGGCCTCACGTGCTGTGTGAGGCCATAGGTACATATCAATGACGGTTTTCTAATTCAGCCAGTCGGTCGAGTTCAGCGCACACATCGGCCATACGACCAGAGATGACCATGCGGCCTGCTTGGGCTCGGTTGTGTTGGGCTTCCATCACGCGTGCAACGCGCAAAGGCAAAGGGCGGCGAGTGCTTTGCAAAGCTTGCGTAGGGATAAAACCGCGAACAACGTTTTGCAGAGGGTTTAAGAGGCGATAAGCGCCAAAAAGTGCGAGGCTCATGGTCGTGCTTTCTTTACATCATCATGGTGTTACGGATCAGGCCGACGGCCAAACCCTCAATTTCAAAAGGCTCGCCGGGCTCGACCACAATCGTCTTGAAGTCGGGGTTTTCGGCGAGCAGCTCAATGTGGCTGGCGGTTTTGCGAAAGCGTTTGACGGTCACGTCCTCGCCTAAGCGGGCCACCACAATTTGGCCGTTCTTGGCGTCACGCGTGGATCGCACAGCCAGCAAGTCGCCATCCATGATGCCGGCGTCGCGCATAGACATGCCACGCACGCGCAGCAAGTAGTCGGGCTTGCTGGCAAACAAGCTGCTTTCGACAAAGTAGGTTTGGTCAACGTGCTCTTGCGCCAAGATGGGCGAGCCAGCGGCAACACGCCCGACCAAAGGCAAGGAAAAACCAGAGGGTGAAGCGCTGAAGGTGCTGTCTTGGTAGCTGCGCTGGTTGCCGCCTTTGAGGCGAATGCCGCGAGAAGTGCCGCTTACCAATTCGATGGCGCCTTTGCGCGCCAAAGCTTGCAAATGCTCCTCGGCAGCGTTGGCAGACTTGAAGCCCAGTTCAGCAGCGATTTCGGCGCGGGTGGGAGGCGAACCGGTGTTGGCAATGGCCGATTGGATCAGTTCCAGAATCTGTTGCTGACGGGCGGTGAGTTTGGGTATTTCAATCATCGGTTCGACTCCTGCACAATGTGTGTCTTGAGGGATGTTACTGTTTACACATCCAGTAACTGTATTTTTAACCAGCTTTTTGAGTTTTGCAAGCCATGAATGCAAAAAAAACTAAAAAAATCGTTGTTTTAGCCACAGGCGGCACCATTGCCGGCTTGGCTAGCAACGCACAAAACCCGCACGACTACCAAGCAGGGCAAGTGGGCGTCGATGATTTGCTGCAGGGCTTGGCATCAGATGATGTGCATTTGCAGACAGAGCAAGTGGCCCAAATCGACAGCAAAGACATGTCGTTTCGCGTGTGGCAATCTTTGCTGGAGCGCCTGTCCCATCACTTAGCCCAAGAAGCCGTGCAGGGCGTGGTGATCACCCATGGCACTGACACCCTCGAAGAAACCGCTTATTTTTTGCAAACAGTGCTCCAGCCTGCCAAGCCCGTGGCTCTGACATGTGCCATGTTGCCGGCCAACGCGCCCGACAGCGATGGTCCCGACAATTTGCGTGACGCTTTGGCGTGGGTACAAAAACCAGCGGCCAAAGGGGTCACCGTGGTGTGCGCCGGTCAAGTTCATGCCGGTGATGCGGTTCAAAAAAGCCATAGCCATCAACGCAACCCCTTCACCTCGCAAGCTTTGGGCGCACATCCCGAGGCCTTGCAAGTGCCTAGCGTCGCCCAAGTTTTGTCTTGCCAAAAATGGCCCCGTGTAGAGCTGGTGTTCAACCATGCAGGTGCGGATGGCCGCTTGGTTCGTGCTTTGATCACGCATGATGCCCCCCACGGCTGGGTGGTGGCGGGCACAGGCAATGGCACTTTGCACCGTGACCTACAAGCGGCCTTGCTTGACGCGCAACGCCAAGGAGCCCACGTGTTGCGCACTTCGCGCTGTGCGTGGGGTGGGGTGCAATCGCGCGATGCCGATGTATTGCCTCATGCAGGTGCTTTGACAGCTGTGCAAGCCCGTGTGGCTTTGCTTTTGCACTTGATCGCGTCAAGCCAGCCCAAGCCATAAAAAAGCCGCTCACAAAGAGCGGCTTTTGTCAGCACAGGGCGCTTGCTGTGTTTTAAGCAGCCAGCGCTTGGAACGCGCGTTCTTTGATTTCTTCCACCGTGCCAGTGCCGCTGATGGCGCGGTACTTGGGCGCTGCAGCAGCGTCGGCCTTCGCCCAGCCCGAGTAATAGTCCACCAAGGGACGAGTTTGGGCGCTGTACACGTCCAAACGCTTCTTGACGGTCTCTTCTTTGTCGTCTTCGCGTTGCACCAGTGGCTCGCCAGTTTCGTCGTCTTTGCCTTCCACCTTGGGTGGGTTGAACTTGACGTGGTACGTGCGGCCAGAAGCGGGGTGTGAGCGGCGACCGCTCATGCGCTCGATGATGGCGTCAAAAGGTACGTCAATTTCGAGCACGTAGTCGAGCTTCACGCCAGCGGCTTTCATGGCATCGGCTTGAGGAATGGTGCGTGGGAAACCATCAAACAAGAAACCGTTGGCGCAATCGGCTTGCGCGATGCGCTCTTTCACCAAGTTGATGATGAGGTCGTCGCTGACCAAACCACCCGCATCCATCACTTTTTTGGCTTCCAAGCCCAGTGGGGTGCCAGCTTTCACCGCAGCACGCAGCATGTCGCCAGTGGAGATTTGGGGAATGCCGTATTTTTGGCAAATGAAGGTGGCTTGTGTGCCTTTGCCAGCACCGGGAGCGCCCAACAAAATGAGTTTCATGGTTTGGTCCTAATGGTCGATTTTGAAAACGGAAATTGAAACGAGGATAGCACGCGCATGCCTTCTCAAGGCTTACGCAGCGGGGCTGAGCAGGGCTCGAACGCGCGCCAAATCCTCGGGTGTATCTACGCCGGGGCCTGGGGCGTGCTCAGTCACATGTACCGCAATGCGGTGACCGTGCCACATGGCGCGCAATTGTTCGAGTGATTCGGTGATTTCGATAGGCGCTTGCGCCAGTTTCGGGAACTCGCGCAAAAAGCCCACGCGGTAACCGTACAAGCCAATGTGTCGCAGCGGAGCGGGGCTGGGCAGGGTGGTCACACCATTTGCAAAGCCGTCGCGCCACCAAGCAATTGGGGCGCGACTGAAGTAGAGCGCAGTGTTGCGGGCATCGAGCACTACTTTCACCACATTGGGGTTGGCAAAGTCGGCCACGTTGTCTATGGCGTGGGCAAGTGTGCTCATGCTGCAGTCGCTGCGTGCTTGCAGCAGTTGGGCTGCTGCGTCAATAGAGGCGGGGTCAATCAAGGGCTCATCGCCTTGCACATTCACCACCACATCGGTGTCTTGCAGCTTCAGCAAATCGCAGGCTTCGGCCAAGCGGTCGCTGCCTGAGGGGTGGTCGGTGCGGGTCAACACGGCATCAATGCCATGCGCTTGGCAGGCGGCCACGATGCGGGCATCGTCAGCAGCCACCACCACACGCGTGGCGGCAGAGAGCTTGGCGCGTTGGGCCACGCGCACCACCATGGGCAAGCCCGCAATGTCAGCCAAGGGCTTGTCGGGCAAGCGCGACGAGGCCATGCGCGCTGGAATGAGAACGCAAAACGACATTTAGGCTTCCAACTCGGCGTCGGTCAGGGGGCGGGCTTCGTTTTCGAGCAACACTGGAATCCCATCGCGAATGGGGTAAGCCAAGCGAGCGCTGCGCGACACCAGCTCTTGCGTGTCGCGTTTAAATTCCAAGGGGCCTTTGGTCACGGGGCAGACCAAGAGTTCAAGCAGTTTGGTGTCCATGGGGTGATGATAACTTTGCGTTCTTGGCTGTCGATAGATGTAAATCAATCGCAGCCAAAAGCTCTGCGGGTAAGGTGGTTTGCAGCGGCACAGCCCAAGCCTTGGGGTGATGGGCCCAGAGCTTGACGGCGTCTTTCTCGGTGCACAGCACATCGCCCGCAGAGGCGTCGATGTGTAAGTCGTTCAGATCGGCATGGTCGGGCAGGGCTTGGGTGTGCACCACATTCAAGCCTTGCTCGCGCAGCATGGCAAAAAACACCTCTGGCTTGGCGATGCCTGCCAAGGCTTGCACGGGCGTGTCCCACCAGCTGCTGAGTGAGCGGCGGGTGCCATCGGCTTGCAGCGCGTAGTCGGCCAAATGACGCTGCGCGGCAAATTCATGGGGAGTGGCTTCGCCCGCACTTTTGACGACCAAGCAAGGCACTTGCTTGTCGGTATCTGGCATCTGCCAATACATACGTGGCCAAGCTTCGCGCAACGGTCCTGCAGGCAGGAGATGGCCGTTGCCAATACCGCGTTCATCAAACACGCACAGTTCTAAATCGCGGGCCAGCGCCAGGTGTTGCAAGCCATCATCACACACCAGCACTTGCACATCGCGGTGCAGACTGAGCAAAGCCCGGCCAGCGTCTACACGGCTGTGCCCCACAAATACTGGCACTTGGCAAGTTCGGGCTATCAGCAGGGGCTCATCACCCACATTGTCTGGGTTGCTGGTCGGCGACACCGCCAAGGTGCTGCTTGTTTTGCGGCCATAGCCGCGAGACAACACACCCACGCGCCAACCTTGCGCTTTCAAGTGGTTGACCAAGGCCATGGTGATGGGCGTTTTGCCCACGCCACCCACCATCACATTGCCCACCACAATCACGGGCACAGGCAGCGTTTCTTGCTTGTAAATGCCGCGTCGGTAGAGCTCGCGGCGGATGGCCACCGCCGCGCCAAACAGCCAGCTGACGGGCAGCAACAGCGCCACCAAAAACCGGCCTAGGGCATTAGGGGTATCCGCGCTGCGTCCATTCCACGCCTGCACCAACGCTTGCAACAGCCGTTGTTTGAGCGTCTGGGTGGTCGGGTCGCTCATGGACGTCAGTCGGATTTGCCGCTGGACGACTGGGCTGCAAAAGTCAGCTGATTCAGCCCATTGCGGCGTGCTGCCTCCATCACCATCATCACGGATTGGTGGCTGGCTTGGGCATCGGCGCTGATGATGATCATGGGGCTCTCAATCGTTTGCGTGGCTTGCGCCAACGCTTGGCTCAAACCCCGCACATCACGTGTGTTGACCAGGTTTCGGTTCACACTGAATGCGCCTTCGCTGCTGATGGACACAACCACTTCATGCGGATGTTCTTTGGGGGCGGCGGCATCGGCCACGGGCAAGTTCAGCTGCATTTCAGTGAACTTGCTGTAGGTTGTCGAGAGCATCAAAAAAATCACCACCACCAACAAAATGTCGATGAACGGGATCAAATTGATCTCAGGCTCAGGACTCTTTTCACGATGAAATTTCATGGCTTGTGTTCAGGCCTGTTTATTTCAAACGCGCACGCATGGCGAGCAAGTGGCGCACAAAGCGCTCAGCGTCTAGCTCTAAGCCCAGCACATACGCATCCACGCGGCCACGCAAGTAACGCCAAAACATCAGGGCGGGAATGGCAATGATCAAACCAAATGCCGTGTTGTACAGCGCAATCGAAATCCCTTGCGCCAGCTGCACAGGGTTGCTGGTGCCTGGCGCTTGCGAGCCAAAAATGTCAATCATGCCAATGACCGTGCCCAGCAAACCCAACAGCGGAGCGGCTGAGGCGATGGTGGCCAAAGCCACCAAATACTTTTCAAGTTCGTGGGCGGCTTTACGCCCAGCAGATTCCACGCTGGAACGCAAGTCTTCGGCACTGATCAAAGGCTCATCTCTCATGGCGTGCAGGCCTGACGCCAGCACACGCCCTAAGACCGAGTTGTCATGCAACTGCTGCATGGCTTCTTCAGATGGGAGGTTGTTTTGCGACGCTTTGAGCGCTTGGTCCAGCAAGCCCTCGGGAGCCACCAAATGCGTACGAAGGCTCATGAAGCGCTCAATGACCAAGGCCAAGGCCAACACCGAGCAAATCAACAGGGGCCAAATCGGCCAACCAGCCGCTTGTATGATGGTGAACAAAGTCAACACTCCACAGAATTTTGAGTGCTGTAATTATGGCCCAGTCACCCATCCACATGAACTGTGGATAACTTTGGGGATAAGGTTGGTTCAAGGTCCTTGGATGCCGCATAAATCGGTCAAGTTAACAGATTGATTGAAAATTGGGCGTTAAAAAATCTATATAAATCAACAACTTGCTACGAGAATTCGTGATTTTGTTGATTTTTGCTTCAATGCGGAATAAAAATATTTTTTGTGGATGAGTCATCAATGCCAAGCTCAGAAACTCTAGGTTTGACGCCCCGCATTTGGCAAGTCGGGGCTCTATGCCGCGCCGTTGCTGATGTCCTAGACGGTCGCTTTAACCCTGTCGCTGTACGGGGCGAGATTTCTGGCTTCACGCGTGCGGCCAGCGGGCATTGCTACTTCACCCTCAAGGACGCAAGCGGGCAGTTGCGCTGTGCCATGTTCAAGCGTGCCGCTCAAATGCTCGACTTTCGGCCTGTGGATGGCGAACTGGTCGAAATCAAAGGCCGTTTGGGTGTATATGAGCCCCGTGGCGAATTGCAATTGGTGGTCGAACACATGCGCCGCACAGGGCAGGGCGCATGGTTTGAGGAGTTCTTGCGCCGAAAAGCCAAGCTCGAAGCCGAAGGCCTGTTTGATGCCGAGCGCAAACGTCCCATTCGTACCATGCCGCGTGGGATTGGCGTTGTCACCTCACTGGGCGCTGCCGCCTTGCACGACGTGGCCACTGCCTTGCAGCGCCGCGTGCCGCACATTCCCGTGGTCTTGGCCCCTTCGCTGGTGCAAGGGCCAGAGGCCCCGCCGACCTTGGTGCAAGCTATGCTGCAACTGGGGCAACAAGCCAACATCGACGTGATCTTGCTGGTGCGCGGCGGTGGCTCTATAGAGGACCTTTGGGCATTCAACGATGAAAACCTAGCCCGCGCCATCGTGGCCAGCCCCGTGCCTGTCATCAGCGGCATTGGCCACGAAACCGATTTCACCATTGCCGATTTTTGTGCCGATCTGCGCGCCCCCACACCCACGGCTGCGGCCGAAATGTGCGCTGTTCCGCAAGCGGAGCTCGTGTCTAACCTGCAACTGTGGGGCAGTGCGTTGCAAACCATCGCGCACCGCCAGCTCGACACCCAAGCACAGCGCCTCGATCGCGCCCAAGCCCGCTTAGGCCGCCCCTCCGAAGGGCTGAACACCGAAAAAATGCAGCTCTTGCGCTTGCAACAGCGGCTTAGCCAAGCCATGCAAACCCGCACCCAACGCTGCCACAACGAACTGGCCACACTCGCCAGTGGCTTGGCCCGTGGCGTGCAACAGACGCCAGCCACCGCCCACGAACGCTTGCATCGCGCCGAGCTGCGCTTGCAGCTGCTCGACCCTAAGCTCGTGCTGCAGCGCGGTTTCGCTTGGCTTTGCAATGCCGAGGGTCAAGCCATCAGCTCCGTGGCTCAAACCCAAGCAGGCCAAGCCGTGCAAGCCACCCTTGCCGATGGTGTGGTTGATTTGACCGTTCAACCACGCCCTTGAGATTTCGTTTCTACAATCACGTCACTTTTTTCAAATAACCACCACAGAGGACAACATGGAACACACCTTGCCCGCACTGCCTTATGCCATCGACGCTTTGGCCCCTCACTACTCCAAAGAGACCTTGGAGTTCCACCACGGCAAGCACCACAACGCCTACGTTGTGAACCTGAACAACCTGCAAAAAGGCACTGAATTCGAAGGCATGGCCCTCGAAGAGATCGTCAAAAAGTCCAGCGGTGGCATCTACAACAACGCGGCTCAAATCTGGAACCACACCTTCTTCTGGAACTGCATGAAGCCACAAGGCGGCGGCGAACCGACAGGCGCTTTGGCTGCAGCCATCAACGCCAAATTTGGCAGCTACGCCGCGTTCAAAGAAGCCTTCGTCAAGAGCGCCGTGGGCAACTTTGGCTCTGGCTGGACATGGTTGGTCAAAAAGGCCGACGGTTCTGTGGACATCGTCAACATGGGTGCTGCTGGCACACCCTTGACTACTGGCGACAAAGCTTTGTTGACCGTGGACGTGTGGGAGCACGCCTACTACATCGACTACCGCAACCTGCGTCCTAAGTTTGTCGAGACATTCCTCGACCACTTGGTGAACTGGTCTTTCGCTGAAGCTAACTTCGCTTAATTCAGCTTGTTTTGGCGGGTTTGATACCCGTAGAAACGTGAAAAAGCCGCCCGATGAGGCGGCTTTTTTGTGGGTGAGCGCAATAGGTAAAGCTTCGTTTGCTGCTCAGCAGTGGTTTAAGGCCTGAACGCCACGCCACTCAAGCGGCTGCCTGCTTTGAGTCCCTTTTTGGCAAACCAGCCTTGGTTCATTTCCAGCACAAAACGCACGGGCTTTTCGGAGCAATGTGAGTCAGTGGTTTGTGGCTTCATGTCTACGAGGTTGACGATGGTTCCGTCGTCGGCCAAAAAGGCGGCCGTCAGGGGCAGCAGCGTGTTTTTCATCCAAAAGCACTGCGTGGCAGGCTGCTCAAACACAAACAACATGCCTTCGTGCTGGGGCATTTCTTTGCGAAACATCAGGCCCGTCTGTCGTTGGGCCTCTGTTTGCGCCACTTGCGTGTCGATTTGATGCATACCCGCTTGCAGCTTGATGCGGGGCAGGTTGGTCTGTGGCGTGTCTTGGGCTGAGGCCGCAAGGGCCAAGCCTGAAAAGAGGAGGGTGAGCAGTGCGCGTTTCATGGCGGTGACTGTATCGCACGTCATAGAATTGAACGAGTTACTTTCACACCCCCACAGGAAACGCCGCTCATGTCTTACCAGCACATCCAAGTGCCCGCAGCAGGTCAAAAAATTACTGCCAATGCAGATGCCTCGTTGAACGTGCCAGACCAGCCCATCATTCCCTTCATCGAAGGCGATGGCGTTGGTCGCGATGTGACCCCCGTGATGCGCAAAGTGGTGGATGCCGCAGTCGCTAAAGCCTATGGCGGCAAACGCCAAATTCAGTGGATGGAAGTGTTTGCGGGCGACAAAGCCGCTGGTCATTACGGCAGCGACACGCGCCTGCCCGAAGAAACCGCGCAAGCCATGCGTGAGTACAAGGTGTCCATCAAAGGCCCCCTCAACACGCCTGTGGGCGGCGGCATTCGCTCGCTCAACGTGGCCTTGCGCCAAGCACTCGACTTGTTTGTGTGTCTGCGCCCTGTGCAGTACTTCAAGGGCGTGCCTTCACCCTTGAAGGAGCCTGAGAAAACCAATATGGTCATCTTCCGCGAGAACTCGGAAGACATTTATGCGGGTATCGAATACGCGGCACAAAGCCCCGAGGCCCAAAAACTCATTCAGTTCTTGCAAACCGAAATGGGCGCGACCACCATTCGGTTTCCCGACAGCTCGGCCGTTGGCGTGAAGCCTGTGTCTATCGAAGGCACAGAGCGTTTCATTCGCAAAGCCATTCAATACGCCATCGACCACGACAAGCCCAGCGTCACCATCGTGCACAAGGGCAACATCATGAAATTCACCGAAGGTGGCTTCCGTGATTGGGCCCTGGCCTTGGCACAAAAAGAGTTTGGCGCAACCCTCATTGATGGCGGGCCATGGTGTCGTGTCAAGAACCCCAAAACAGGCAAGAGCATCATCATCAAAGATGTGATCGCCGACGCTTTCTTGCAGCAAATTCTCATGCGTCCAGCGGAATATTCTGTGGTCGCCACCTTGAACCTCAATGGCGACTACATCTCCGATGCTGTGGCTGCTCAGGTGGGGGGCATTGGCATTGCCCCAGGCGCCAATATGTCAGACACCATCGCTTGCTTTGAAGCCACCCACGGCACAGCACCCAAGTACGCGGGCAAAAACTACGTCAACCCAGGCTCCATCATCTTGTCTGCCGAAATGATGCTGCGCCACATCGGTTGGATCGAGGCCGCTGACATCATCATCAAAGCGATGGAGGCTGCCATTGCGACCAAACGCGTGACCTACGACTTTGCGCGCCTCATGGACGGTGCGGAGCAGGTGAGTTGCTCTGCTTTTGGCGATGTGATGATTGAGCAAATGTGAACTGATAGTATAAAATTTATCGGTTAGATAAATTTTGGGCTTTGATCGCAGTCCCTAACGCTTGTTCAGATTGGGGCATGTATGTATGTAAATCAAAGATCGTGCTTGCCATGCACCGCATGTTGCCAAGGGTGGTTGAATATTTCTGAAGATGCAGTTCAAGCGCATCTTGGTTCGCCTTGCGTGCACTGCAGCAGTCAAGGTTGTAGCGTCTATGAAAAGAGGCCAGTAAATCCTTGTCAAACTTTTTATTGTGCGTGGCGTCAAAAAGATACGCCGTTGATTGAACTCATGCGCCCAGACTTATCAGGCGTGATAGTTGTGATGGATCGTATAGTTTGGGAAGATCAAAAAGTGATCGTTGGGATTCCCACGGGGCCGCAAATTCCAGAGAAGAGCCTTAGTTACTTACTTGGATTGTCCAGGCTCACTGAGATGAATCTTCTTACCGTTCGTTTTAGCTTAGATAGCTCCTATCAATACACGGGTAAAAGTCGAGTGTCTGCGTACGGAGAGGGACTGTTTGTGGAGGCAATGAAAGATAAATTCAAAGATGGTCTATTGAATTGGTGAATGCCATTTCGAGCCATGCGCAACAGCTTACTTTCGGTCTTTGCGCAGCAAAGCATAACGCTCACTGTTTTTCGCTAAGTCCAAAATAGATACAACGCCCATTTTTTTGAAAATAGATGCTCGATGAACCTCAATCGTGCGTGTGCTGTTACCAAGAATTTCGGCAATTTCTCGGCTTGTTTGATTATCCAAAATCATGCCGAAAATCTTTCGCTCTTGCTCAGATAGCAACGCCACATGGTGTTCATACATTGCGATGAAATCATGGTTAGCTGCACATAACGCTGGCTTTGAACACCTAGGTTTCTTGAGCAGCGACTTGCAACAGAACCAGAACTTGTTGGCCGCAGTTGAGAACTTTGATTGGGCTCATAGTGGTCTTAAATTCACGGTTGAGGTTGACTCCATGACCAGCGTAGCCAACCACGACAGCTTGAGTGACGTCTTCAACGCCATTACTGGCATTGACCTCATTACAGGCACAGGCCTGACGGATGGCGAAACATGGGGCACGCTTCTTCACACCTTGCAGCAGTCCGGTTTGGGTGACATTGATGTGCAAAAGAATGCTGGTAACACCGTGCACATCAGCGACGACCTGTCTGCTGCCCTGTACGAGTCTGGCATGTTGCATGCCTTGCCCGATGCGGCCATTGCCATCGATGCGGGGGCCAACAAGGTACTCAACACCAGTCTCAAGGCCATGGCCGATTTGGGGGTGGACAGTGTCAACGCCGACCACAAGGTGTATGTCGAGCTGGGTATCCAGGTCGCAGATATTCACACCCTTGCAGACTTGGGCGACTTGTTCAGTGCGTTTGGCTTGGACAGTTCAGTACCCGACACCCAACTGTTTGGTACACAAGGCGCTGGTTTGGTGGTCAACCAAGCCGCCTTCGACCACTTCAGCGCCATGTCGCCAGCCGATGTGCAAACCCTCTTGGGCGAACTCAGCAAACTCGGTTTCACTGAGGTGGATGTTATGGGTACCTCTCAAGTCTCGGCGGTTTACAACATCAATGTCACAGCGCAAACACCGGTGCTGTCACAAGTGGCCATCATTGGTGCTGACACCACCAATGATCTGACCCATGTGTTTGACCCAGACATCCTGACCAGAACTGTGAAATAAAAGGGGCCCACACGGCTAAGCGTTGGCCCTTGCAACAGCCCTGTTTTCACAGGGCTGTTGCATGTGCATTTTTTCTTAGACAAACCTCGTTGAAGCCTATAAATCTGCTAAATTCAACATTAAATTGAAATTAATCTAACAAGTCATATGGCATTGATGAAATTCAGCAAAAACCGAGTCGCTGTGCTAGCTGCATTAGCCATGGCATGCGCCTCTAGTGCGCATGCGCTTGACCTAGTGGGCGACTACCAAAAAGCCCTTAGCTACGACCCCACGTACCAAACCGCGTTGGCCGAATTTCAGGCCAACCAAGCCAGTGCCACACAGGCCTTGGTGTCGTACTTGCCTGAAGCCTCGCTAAGCAACCAGCGCCTTGACACTGACACCACCACACGCCAAACCGTGCGTGTGACCCAACCCCTCATTGACCTAGGCCGCTTTGCCACCTTGCGCCAAGCCACACCGCGCCAAGGCTTTGCAGAAGCCACATTTTTGGTCAAGCAGCAAGACTTGGCCATGCGTTTGCTTAAAGGGGCCAATGCCATCATCTTGGCCAACGAAAACCTCAAGCTCAACGCCGCCAAAATGGCCGCGCTAGACCAACAAGCCCTAGCCGCCAAACGTAAGCTAGAGCTAGGGCAGGGCACAGTAACCGACCTGCGCGACATTGAAGTAAAAGCCGCCCAAGCCAAATCTCAGCAACTGACCTACAAAACCGCTTTGAGCGTGGCTGTGAAGCAATATGCCGCCATCACAGGCAGCCAGCCCAACCCCAAAGACTTTGTGCTAGAGCAAAAAGACCGCAGCCTAGACCTAAAGCCCACCCAAGAGTATGTAGACCTAGCCCTGCAAAGCAGCCCAGCCTTGCAAGCCACCCGCTTTAGCGAGCGCGTGGCTGAGCTAGAGCTAGAAAAAACCACTGGCTCGTTGCTGCCCACTATCTCGGCCACCTACAACAGCAGCAAGGCTGGCACAGCCGCAGCCAACACCTACACAGGCGTGCTGGTAAACATGCCGTTAACCGCTGGCAGCTACTACGGCCGTAAAAGCGTAGAAGCCAACTACCTAAAAGCCAAAGAAGCCACCCGCGACAGCGAAGAAAAAACCCGTGTGGAAGTAGAGCGCCTGCGTGAGCAAATTGAAACTGGCCTAGAAGCCTTGAAGATTCAAAAAGACGCCGTGGCTGCTGCTGAGCTGAGCCTAGAAGCCAATCAAAAGAGCTACGAGGGTGGGGTGCGCAGTGCTGTAGATATTTTGAATGCGACGCAGACTGTGTTTCAGGTGAAGAGTGACTACGTGCAGTTGTTAATTTCTGAAACTGAAAGCCTTCTAAGTCTATTGAACCTTTCTAATGGTGCTGTTCCAGAGCATATTCAGTTAATTTCAAAATCGTTATTGCGCTGATTGGTTACGAATGTCTGATAGCGATAAAAAAGATTTCCAAGTTTCAAAGCTTATTGCGCTAATTGCTGCTAAGTCAGCAAGTTTTAACGCGCATAAAAATGAGAATGCATTAGATGCCGCTGTTAATATTATTAACAGTTTGCTTGAGTCTGATCAAAACTTAAAAAAGTTTGTTTACAAAAAAAACAATGTTAAAGAATTTTTGGAGTTCTTTGATTTGGATTTTATTCGCTCTCAAATGGCGGGTGAGAAGACATTTCAGAATGATTTAGAAGTTTACCTATTCGGGTATTTCATTTCTGATTCAAAGAATATTATTAGCAGTCCATTTCTTTATTTGATATTGACGGATCCTGAAGTCAAAGAGTTAATCACTAAAAAGGTATTTGCGCCAACAAATTACAACCTATGGTTGTTGTTGAGTGAGTCAAAAAAGATTGCATTGCCAGAAAAATTTATGGCACCCGGCAATTCGAATATTGTAAGCTACAGCAAATTGCTGGCCTATAGAAACTCAGTTGTCTATTATTATTTATTCCGCGCAGTGATGCTAGGCCGTGGTCTAGTCCGAAAAGATGATCGTTGCATCATTAAGAACGTAAATAAAATCACATTTCAGAAATTTAACAAGGTTGAAATTTCAATTGTCATCCCAGTTTACGGTGCGATTGAGTTATTAAATCAGTGCTTAATTTCGTTGCATAGAAGTGATTTGAAAAATTATGAAATCATTTGCGTTGATGATTGTGCACCATCGAATACACCTTATGACTATGATTTCTATGACAATATCATTGTCGTAAAAAATGATGGTAATCAGGGTTTTTCAAATACGTGTAACAATGGTGTAAAGCATGCCAAAGGTGAATTTGTTCTGTTACTGAACTCAGACACGATTGTTACCAATGGAGCAATTGAAAACGCCTTGACCAAGCTTAAGTCTGATCCTAAGATTGGTTTGGTGGGCTCAAAACTAATCAATATTGATGGTTCAGTTCAAGAGGCTGGTGGTGTAATTTGGTCTGACACGCGAGTTGAAAACTTCATGCGTGGCAAGTCTAGCCGCATACCTTATGTTGAATTTGATCGTGTATCTGGATATGTCAGTGGTGCTGCGCTGTTTTCAACAAAGAAGATTTGGGATGAGCTAGGTGGCTTTGATCAAAAATTCACGCCGGCTTATTATGAAGATACTGATATCTGTGTCAGGGCTAGATCTAAAGGCTATAAAGTATATTACTGTCATGACTCGGAGATAATTCATGCCGAGGGCGGTACAAATGGTACTGATGTATCAACAGGAATAAAGAGTTACCAAGAGAAGAATAAAAACAAGTTTTCTTTACTATGGAAGAAATATATTGAAAAAACATTCCCATCGTTCGGTGATGTTTTTGGAAATATGGCAAACGGACGAAAGGTTGTAGTCTTTGTTGATCACTACATTCCTAAACAGGCCTCTGATGCAGGGTCTAAGGCGACGATTCACCTGATTGATTATTTCATTGAGCAAGATTATTTCGTTATCTTCTGGCCTGACAACTTGTATCCAGATGATGAAAACCGAAAAGTTTTGGCAAAAAAAGGTGTGATGGTTGTTTATGGTGCTGAATTTATAAATAAGTTTGGTTCTTTTATTCGATCGTTCGAAAGTCGTATTGAGAAAATTATTCTTTCTAGACCGCATATTTCCATTAAATATATCCCCCAGATTAAAGGTGGTTTGGTAAATAAAACGGTTTATTTAGGCCATGATATTCATTATGAGCGCATGAATCGTGAGAACAGAATTCGTTTCAATAGAGACTATATGTTTTTTACGGATAACGAAAGTGTCAAAGAGACTAGAAGGCAAGAGGTTTCGCTGTGGAACTTTTGCGGAAAAGTGGCATATTTCACCAAGCGCGAAGCTGAAATAGTGAATCGCATGACAAGGACTGATAAAGCTGTTGTTATCCCGTTATTCAAAGATCGTGTCAGTTTATTTGCAAAAGAAAAACCTTCTAAAAATAGATCGGGGTTTTTATTTGTTGGTGGTTTCGATCATCAGCCTAATAAGGACGGGTTGTTATGGCTTTTGAGTGGGCTGGATAAACATGGTAAAGACCTATTTAGTAAGCTAACTATTGTTGGCTCAAAAATACCTGATGATCTGAAGAAAATTCTAACAACCAAGGGCGTTGCATTTTTCGAAAATGTTTCAAACGAACGATTGGATGATATCTATTCAACAGCAGCCGTAGTTGTTGCGCCTCTTCGCTACGGCAGTGGTTTTAAAGGTAAGGTTCTTGAAGCAATTGAGAGAAATATTCCAGTTATTACCACCTCAATCGGGTATGAAGGCTTTGACTTAGATTCATCTATCAGGCCTTGTGACGAGGCAAAGGAATTTGTTGAGCAAATGCATTTGCTTAATAAGAGTGAGTCTGAACGTAAAAATACAAGCCGCTTGCAGTTGGAAATGTTGAAGAATTATTTCCAATTAGCAAAGTACAAAAATGTTTTTGGAGGGAAATGAAATGCTTTATGCTGGTGAAAAATTGAAAGAAATTGCCTATTCTGGATGGGGCGAGTTTGAGGGAGGGTTTGTATGGTCCGTCGCAAAGTACGCCACCTTACTAATGCCAATACAACCGAAAAATGAGCCGTTTGGAATTCAGTTAGTTGTTGAGCCTTTCTTGGTCGATGGCAATCTCGTTGAGCAATCTGTTGAGGTTTTTTGTAATGGCTTATTTGTTTTAGGTCATGTTAGCGACCGAGCTATTAAAGAAATCCTTTTTGTGGAAATACACCCTTCACTTTCGAATTTCGGATCTTTGAAGATAGATTTTTCATTTCAAAACTGTAAAAGCCCTAAGGATTTAGGTTTATCTACTGACATGAGGAAGCTTTCATATAAATTGCACGAGTTTCAATTGATATAATTTTTAATATGTATGGATAAATTGTTACAAAATATAAAATCATCGTATGTTGCGACTGATTATGATCAAGTTATTTTATTAACAGATGACATTTCTTTTGATGATGGATTTTATTTCGAAATTGGAAAATATCGTCTCTCGGCCCTAATTAGTAAAAATCTTCTTAACCAAGCCGGTACGTTAATTGATAAATTAAATAATATTAAATCGAATGATCGTTGGCTTATTTTTTTAAGATTTAATTTTTTAAAATCTAATGGCAATGCTTCTGAAGCGCTGGCTTTAATTTGTTCTTATGTTGATGATCATCCGCATGATATTGAGGCTGTAAATATATTATTAACTCATGCATCCAAGATGCTTGAATTCTCAACAGTTAGTAAGTATTCTCCTTTGAGGTTTGGCCATCACGCTGTAAATTTTCCTGCTAACTCTAATAAAACCATAATTGTAATTCAAACGTATGTTAAGGCGGATACCTTAAGGGTTCTGTTTGAGGACTTGCTTCAATGTGAAATAAATGGAGGATATAAACTTCTTGTTGTTAAAGATTATCCTAAAAATGAATCATTAATTGAAAAGTCAAATGCGGTTGATAATCTAATCTGCTCTTATTATTCGAGATTGAGTGATAAATTCGGGGATGTTCGATATGTTAAGAATTCTAAAAATTCTGGAACATCCCCAACATGTTTACGAGGTATTAATAGCGCCCTTGAGGATCAGTCTATTAGTAATGTTATATTTATTGAGGATGACTGTCGGATCAGTAAGTATGCTTTTTTATGGTTTGATTTTGCATTTTCGAGTTTGGTTAGTGAATCTACTCCATTCGTGGGTGGGGAGTCTATTTTTTTTAATAATCTGACTCAAGATGCTAATGAAAGGGTGGTTGATCGAATCAAAAAATCACAAAGATTAGTTCAGTTGGAAAATAAATATATTGAGGTTGACTTTGTTCCTTCAACTTGTTTTGGCCTAAAGTCAAAATCATGGGCTGAGTATTTTATGTATCGTGGTATGCCGGAAGGCCCTGAAACACTTAATTCATATCTCATGCTTAATAATAGAAAATGCCTAATGCCTGTCGTTCCAAGGCTCAATGATTTAGGTATGTTCCATGAAGATGGTTACTCTATGATGACGCTGAAGGGTAACGTTAAAGAAATTAAAAGACCTTACCTAATGTCACAATCTTCGGTTGATGCTTTTGAATATCTACATGAAGAGCAAAATGATTTGTACAAAGCAACTTGTTTGCTGGAGGAAGAGTTCGTTAATATTTTGTTTGATATAAGTTGATTACATCAATAAGGCTCTTTCTATTGACGCAACCAACAAGCATTATTTATTTAGACTTGGAAAAATTCAAGAAAAGAAGCGCTTGGTTGAGTCCGAAAAAAATATCCGCTGATATCGGTTAAGAGATTTGAACATTATGTCTTTATTGCCTGTGATTTTGTCTGGTGGTAGTGGCTCACGCCTGTGGCCGTTGTCACGCGCGATGCGCCCCAAACAGTTTTTGGGTGTTACCGAAGATGCATCGTTGTTTCAGCTCACGCTGCAGCGCTTGCAGGGCATCACGGCTGATGCCATGCGCCCCATAGTGGTGGCCAACAACGACCACCGCTTTTTGGTAGGCGAGCAATGCCGCGAAGCAAGGGTAGAGCCGCACAGCATCGTGCTAGAGCCTGTGGCGCGCAATACCGCACCTGCCATTGCAGCCGCTGCGCTGGCCGCCCAGGCTGATGGGGCTGACCCTGTGCTGCTGGTGCTGCCATCAGACCATGTGTTTTCCAATGTGCCCGCATTTCACCATGCCGTGCGCGTGGGCCTTAAGGCCGCAGAGGGTGGGGCGCTGGTGACGTTTGGCATTGTGCCCAGGCATGCCGAAACAGGCTATGGCTACGTCAAAGCCAGCCAAGCGTTAGACGCCAATGCCGCCGTGCCCGTGCAACAGTTTGTAGAAAAGCCCGACTTAGCCACCGCACAGGCTTACCTGAAAGACGGTAGCTACACCTGGAACAGTGGCATGTTCATGTTCAAGTCTTCGGTGTTTTTAGAAGAGCTAGCCAAGGCCAACCCCGCCATGCTGCAAGCCTGCCAAGTGGCATGGACCAAGGCACAAAAAGACCTTGAGTTTGTGCGCTTAGACAAAGAAGCATTCGCCAGCAGCCCATCCGACAGCGTGGACTACGCCGTGATGGAGAAAACCAGCAAAGCCGTGGTCGTGCCGCTAGACGCAGGCTGGAACGATGTGGGCGCATGGTCTGCCGTGTGGCAGGTGCTGCCGCAAGACGCACAAGGCAATGCCACCCGTGGTGACGTTCTGCTAGAAGGCGCAACCAACAGCTATGTGCATGCCGACAGCCGCTTAGTAGCGTTGATTGGTGTGGACGATTTGGTGGTGGTTGAAACCACCGACGCCGTGCTGGTGGCCCACAAAGACAAAGCCCAAGATGTGAAAAAGGTGGTAGACCGCCTGAAGGCCCAAAAACGCCCCGAGGTAGACCTGCACCGCGAAGTGTTTAGGCCATGGGGCAGCTACGACAGCGTTGACAGTGGCGAGCGTTTTCAAGTCAAGCGCATCACCGTTAAGCCTGGGGCAAAGCTATCGCTGCAAATGCATCATCACCGTGCTGAGCATTGGGTGGTGGTGTCGGGTACGGCATCGGTGCGCTTAGGTGACGAGATCAAGTTGGTCACAGAAAACGAGTCGGTCTACATCCCCTTGGGTGTGACACATTCGCTAGAAAACCCGGGCAAAGTACCGCTGCATTTGATAGAGGTGCAGTCGGGCTCTTACTTGGGTGAGGACGATATTGTTCGGTTTGAAGACCTTTATGGTCGAGCTTAGTTTTTTCAAATGACAATTTTTGTAACAGGCTGTGCCGGCTTCATTGGCAGTAATTTCGTCCACACATGGCTGTCGTCCTCAGACGAAACCGTGGTGAATTTAGACAAGCTCACTTACGCAGGTAATTTGGCCAACTTGGATGCCCTCAAGGGCGACAAGCGCCATGTGTTTGTGCAAGGCGATATTGGTGATCGAGCCTTGGTGAGTAAGCTGTTGGCCGAACACAGGCCTCGCGCTGTGCTGAACTTTGCCGCAGAAAGCCATGTAGACCGCTCCATCCATGGCCCCGGCGACTTTATCGAAACCAACGTGGTGGGCACGTTCAATTTGCTAGAAAGCGTTCGCGCTTATTGGCAAGACCTGCCTGCGCCAGAAAAAGAAGCTTTCCGCTTTTTGCATGTGTCGACTGACGAGGTGTATGGCACGCTCCTGCCCACCGACCCGCCGTTTGCAGAAACCAAAGCGTTCGAGCCGAACAGCCCATACTCAGCCAGCAAGGCCGCGAGTGACCATTTGGTGCGCGCATGGCATCACACCTACGGCTTGCCTGTGCTCACCACCAATTGCAGCAATAACTATGGGCCGTATCACTTTCCAGAAAAGCTGATTCCTTTGGTGTTGCTCAATGCCTTGGCCGGTAAGCCACTGCCTATTTATGGTGATGGCCAGCAAGTGCGTGATTGGTTGTATGTAGAAGACCATTGCCGCGCCATTGCCCGTGTACTTGAAGCAGGCAAAGTGGGTGAGACCTACAACATAGGTGGTTGGAACGAAAAAACCAACCTAGAAGTGGTGCACACCCTGTGCGCCGTGCTGGACGAGCTACAGCCCCGCGCAGATGGCAAACGCTACGCAGAGCAAATTACCTACGTCAAAGACCGCCCCGGCCATGACCGCCGCTACGCCATTGACGCACGCAAGATAGAGCGCGACTTGGGCTGGAAGCCGCAAGAAACATTTGAAACAGGCATCCGTAAAACCGTGCAGTGGTATTTGGCCAACCAAGCTTGGGTAGAGGGTGTAACCAGTGGGGCTTACCGCCAATGGGTGAGCCAGCAGTATGCAAACAACAAGTAAAACAACAATGACCAAACAACGCAAAGGCATCATCCTCGCAGGAGGCTCAGGCTCACGCTTGTACCCCGTGACACAAGCGGTTAGCAAACAGCTGATGCCCGTGTACGACAAGCCCATGATTTACTACCCACTCACCACGCTGATGCTGAGCGGTATTCGTGAAGTGTTGATTATTTCTACGCCGAAAGACACCCCGCGTTTTACCGAGCTGTTGGGCGACGGCAGCCAGTGGGGCATGCACATTGAATACGCCGTGCAGCCCAGCCCTGACGGTTTGGCGCAAGCCTTCATCATTGGTAAGAACTTTGTGGCCGACCACCCCAGTGCGCTGGTGTTGGGCGACAACATCTTTTATGGGCACGACTTGGTCAAGCAGCTGCATAGCGCCAACGAGCGCACCGGCGGAGCCAGTGTGTTTGCCTACCATGTGCACGACCCTGAGCGCTATGGCGTGGTGGAGTTTGATGGTGCATTCAAAGCATTGAGTATTGAAGAAAAACCAGCCAAACCTAAAAGCAACTATGCCGTGACGGGTTTGTATTTTTATGACGAACAGGTGTGCAGCATTGCAGCGGATGTAAAGCCGTCGTACCGAGGCGAGCTAGAAATTACCGATGTGAACAAACGCTACTTAGAGCTGGGTCAGTTGAATGTAGAAATCATGGGTCGCGGCTATGCGTGGTTAGATACGGGCACGCACGACAGCTTGCTAGAAGCTGCCAGCTTTATTGGCACACTGCAAAAGCGCCAAGGCTTGATGGTGGCTTGCCCTGAAGAAATTGCATTCCACGAAAAATGGATTGATGCTGCAGCCCTAGAAAAGCTAGCCAAGCCGCTGGCCAAGAACGGCTACGGCCAATATTTGCTTAACCTGTTGAAGTAAACGCTATGCCTTACCAAGTCACAACAACGCCGATTGACGGCGTGCTGGTGCTAGAGCCTAAAGTGTTTGGCGATGCACGGGGTTTCTTTTTTGAAAGCTTCAATGCGCGTGACTTTGAGCAAGCTACTGGCTTGAAAGAAACATTCGTGCAAGACAACCACAGCAAGTCAGCCAAAGGTGTGCTCCGCGGTTTGCACTACCAAGTGCAGCACGCGCAGGGCAAGCTGGTGCGTGTGACGCAAGGTGCGGTGTTTGATGTGGCGGTGGACATACGCAAAGGTTCACCCACGTTTGGCCAATGGTTTGGGTTGGAACTGTCTGCTGAAAACAAAAAGCAGTTGTGGATACCCGCTGGTTTGGCGCATGGCTTTTTGGTGACGAGCGAGAGTGCAGAGTTTTTATACAAAACGACCGACTACTACCACCCTGAGTTTGAGCGCAGCATTTTGTGGAATGACCCTGCCATTGGCATTGATTGGCCCTTGCATTTGCTAGATTCCCCGCCTTTGTTGGCGGCCAAAGATCTGGCAGGATTAACACTCGATAAAGTTGCCTAAGGGATTTATGAAAATCGCAATTGCTGGTACAGGTTATGTGGGTTTGTCTAACGGCATCTTGTTTGCCCAGCACCATGAGGTGGTGGCACTTGATGTGGTGGCCGCCAAGGTAGATCAGCTCAACCGCAAGGAGCTACCAATTGAAGACGCAGAGATGGAAGACTATCTGCGCAATAAGCCGCTGAACTTCAAGGCCACGCTCAACAAAGAAGAAGCCTACAAGGGCGCAAGCTTTGTAATCATCGCCACGCCGACCGACTACGACGTCGAAACCAACTACTTCAACACCAAGTCTGTCGAAAGCGTGATTGCCGATGTGCTGGCCATCAACCCACAGGCAAAGATGGTGATCAAGTCAACTGTGCCAGTTGGCTTTACTGAGCGTATGCGTTTGAAGCACATGACGCACAACCTAATGTTCTCGCCAGAGTTTTTGCGCGAAGGCCGTGCCTTGCAAGACAACTTGCACCCCAGCCGCATTGTGGTGGGCGACCGGTCTGACAAGGGCCAAGCGTTTGCCGATTTGTTGGTAGAGGGCGCGATTAAAAAAGACATGCCCGTGCTGCTGACCGACAGCACCGAGGCCGAGGCTATCAAGCTGTTTGCCAACACCTACTTAGCCATGCGCGTGGCGTATTTCAACGAGCTAGACAGCTATGCGTCGTCGATGGGGTTGGACTCGCGCCAAGTGATTGATGGCGTGTGCCTAGACCCACGTATTGGCAACCATTACAACAACCCGTCGTTTGGCTACGGTGGCTACTGCTTGCCTAAAGACACCAAGCAAATGTTAGCCAACTACGCCGATGTGCCGCAAAACTTGATGCGCGCGATTGTGGATGCCAACAGCACACGCAAAGATTTTGTGGCGTTTGACATTTTGAAGCGCAAGCCCAAAGTGGTAGGCATTTACCGCTTGGTGATGAAGGCGGGCAGTGACAACTTTAGGGCCAGCAGCGTGCAGGGCATCATGAAGCGCCTGAAGGCCAAGGGGATTGAGGTGATCGTGTACGAACCCGTGCTGCACGAGCCGCATTTCTTTAACTCACCCGTGGTGAACGACCTAGCCGCTTTCAAGCAACGCGCCGATTTGATTGTGGCCAACCGCCAAACCGCCGACTTGGCCGATGTGACCGACAAGGTGTACACGCGGGATTTGTTTGGGTCGGATTAGGTTTGTTTTGCTGGTGTTTCCGGCATAATGGATAAAAATATACTTTTGCCGGAAACAAGATGAAGCTGCTATCTAACCAGCAAAGACTACACCAAGTTAATACAGAGCAGCTTTTTGAAAATTATCGGGCAGCTTTGGGGCATGCAGCGTCTTATACGTACGGTATGCGCTGGAAGAAGGTGCGTCAGACCGAGTATTTGTTTAAGGACAGAGACCGACATGGCAACGGCAAGTCGCTTGGGGTACGGTCGGCAGAAACCGAAGCTTTACTGGCTACATTTTTAGCGGGGCGTGCTGTTGCGCAGGAGCGTCAGGCACAGATTACCGAAAAAATTAAAGAGCAAGCTAGGTTAAACAAGGCTTTGCGGTTAAACCGCGTCCCAACTGTGGTGGCGCGTGTGCTGCGCGAGTTGGATCGCGCGGGGCTTTATGACGGGTTTACAGTCATAGGCACTCAGGCCTTGTATGCCTATGAAGCTAGTGCGGGAGCGCACTTTATTCTCGAACTGCTTGCATCGGGCGATGTGGACTTGCTTTACGACGCGCGTCAAAAAATGACGGTGGTGTCTGACAAACTTGACGGCGAAGGCTTGTTGGGGCTGCTTAAAAAAGCAGATAAGACGTTTGAATGCGTTCGAGAAAATGGTTATCGCGCCGCCAATGCGGGCCAGTTTATGGTGGATCTGGTCATTGCGCCGCGTGGCATGAAGGCGGATGGTGACGTGACTTTTGCCAAGCCTGATTTGGTAGCCACTGAGGTGCCAGGGCTTCAATGGCTGTTGAACTCGCCCAAGCTTGATGCTGTGGCTATCGATGAAGAGGGCTGGCCAGTGCCGATGCGTGTGCCTGACCCTCGTGCTTTTGCTTTGCATAAGGTATGGCTCTCAAGCTTAATCACGCGTGAGCCCCTGAAAAAACCGCGAGACTTAGACCAAGCTCGTGCAGTCGCCGCGCTAGTGCAAGCGCAAATGCCACATCTCCCATTTGAAGCCACGCTGACATCTTTGCACGGTGATGTGCGCAAGATGTTGCCCAAATTATTTTGAAATAAGGTAATGCTATGTCTGAGTCCATCGGTTTTAAACCAACGTCTGTCAATGTGCATGGCCTCACAGCCCTGATTCGTAACTTGGGCCGCGACTGCACGCCCGACCAGTTCATGCGTGAGTTTGTACAAAACTCCATCGAGGCTTGCCAGCGCACGGGCCTTGACGGGCGTCGGGTACTGATTGATTACAACCACGGTATTCAAGCGCACAGCGGTATTTTTAAGCTGTGCTTTACCGACAACGGTGACGGCATGAGCCTAGAGCAGATGAACAATTTGCTCAACAGCATTTCGTCTTCAGGCGGTGCGGGCAACACGTTTGAAAACTATGGTGTGGGGGCCAAAATTTCGTCGCTCACGCGCAACCATTTTGGGGTGCAGTACGAGTCGTGGCAGGGTGGGGTGGGGCACTCGATCATCGTGCGCTACAACCCAAAATACGATGTGTACGGCATTCAAGGGTTTCCAGATGCCGAGGGCAAGGTGCATTATTACCGCACCATTGCGCCCGCGCAAAAGCCAGAGTTGATTGACCAACACGGCACGCGCGTCACGCTGTTTGGCAACAGCCTAGAGCAAGACACGATGGCTCCGCCATGGGGCATATCGGGCGACAAGGGCGGCTGGCTGTTTGACTACCTGAACCGCCGTTATTTCGAGTTGCCCAGTGGCGTGGTCATTGAAGTGCGCCAAGGTTACGACCAAGACCGAAGCAACCCACAGCTGCACTATTTGCGCCGCCAAGTGGGGTTTAAAGACAGCCTGATGGCGCATGCCAGCCAGCACGGCACGCTGGCTTTGCGCGACGCCAAGGCGCACTGGTGGGTGCTAAAGCCCGATAGCCCTGTGAAGGGGCAAAGCGCGTTGCTGAACCAGGATGAAATTTTCAATGTGGAGGGTGATCGGTCAAACCGGCTGACGCACTTTGGCATTTTGCTGGGGCGTGACCGCGTGGTGATCATCATCGAGCCCAATGAGGCATCGCAAAACATTGCGCGTACGCAGCTTAAAAAGCCAGATGGCTCTGAGTTTTCATGGCATGCGTGGCAAGATGAATTCAGGTCCAACTTGCCACCCGAAATTCAAGCGTATTTAGAAAGCCTGCTGAGCCAGCGCAACAAGGCGAGTTCGTCGAAGGCGATTCAAAAGCGTTTGATGTCTTTGAAGTCGTTGTACGACATGTGCGGCTTTAAGCCGCTGGTGGTGAATGCACCGATTGAGAACCTCAAAGCCGACGAGCCCGTGGCGCTAGATGCCCTGCAAGACGAAAGCGCGATGGATTTGATAGCGCCGCATGCATCCGAGCCCGAGCGTGCGCCAGCAGAACAGGCTGCACCAGCGGCGCAGGTACAGGCCGAAGAGGTCGAGCCGGTAGAGAACTATTTCCCAAGGGTGGAGTGGACGACCGAGGCGCAGTCGCCCCAGCTGACGGGCCGGGCGGCAGAGTTTATTGAGTACTCCAACATCATTTTGGCGAACCAAGACTTCAAGGGTTTTCAAGATTTGTTCAAGTACTTCACCGACCGATACGACATGCCCGACGACCGCATGAAAGCGGTACGCCACAAGATCTTAGAAAACGCAGAACAGGCATTGATGGAAGCCGTGGCCGGCGTGCTGTCGCTCAAGGCCGAGCCTCACTGGGGCGGCCAATACCAACAAGCCCTGACCAAAGAAGCCTTAAGCGCCGTGGTCATGCAACGCTTTTGGTCGGTCAAGGCGATTGAGGGTGAGTTGGAGGGGGTGCTGGGGCGGTAAAAGCTTAAGCGACTTGCAAAACTAGGTTTTTGCCGCAAGCTTTCACGTATTTGCGAAGCGTTGCAATAGAGGGAGAGTGTTTGCCAGTCGCTAGAGATCTTTCAAGCCTAACCACGGCAGGCGCTTGAGTTCCCATGCGTTGCGCAACTTGTGCTTGTGTCAAGCCAGCTTCATAACGTGCCTTTAGCAGCGTATCGAGCAGCGCAGCCTCTTCACGTTCAATACGGTCAACTTCAGCTTGCACGCCTGGGCGTGACATGAGTTTGTTAACTATTTCTTGGTGTGTTGCCATGTTTGACCTCTTTCAATCGAGTTTGTGCGGTTTCAAGTTCTCGTTTAGGCGTTCGGTTGGTTTTTTTGATGAAGCTGTGAAGCATCACGATGCGTTTACCAACCAAGGTGCAATAGAAAACACGTGCAATTCCTTCTGCACCTTTGAGTCTCAATTCAAACAATCCATCACCCATTGATTTGGTATGCGGTTCTGCTAGGTGTGGGCCAATAGCCAACATTCTTCTGGTCAAAACCACATACCGAGCAGCAAGCGTGTCGGGTAACTCCAAGATTTGTTGTTCTACTGTTGGGCTGAAGTAGTCAATCGAGTAGTCCATACAGTGTATAACAAATATGTTATATCAAGTTAAGGTCTTTGAGTTTGTCTTTTATGCCATCAATTACTTAGCGGACGTGATTAAAAAGAATTTGATTGCTAAGGTGTACACGCGTGATTGGGTGCTTGATTTTTTCAATAAATTACCGATAATTCGTTTCCTTAGAAGAAACAGTCGTTTCTATTTTGAAAACACAAATGTCTGCTGCCGATCTACTTTTCCCCAACCTTTACCGCCGCAAAGTGCTGGCTTTGCTTTTGATGAGCCCGCAAAAGTGGGTGCATTTGCGAGAGCTTGCACGGTTAACGGGTGCGTCGCCCGGCACTTTGAAAAAAGAGCTTGATGCGTTGCTGGCTGCAGGCTTGTTGCGGTCGCAAAAGATGGGGAATCAAACTCAGTTCAGTGCCAATGAGGCACATCCTGTGTTTCCCGAGTTGTCAGCGTTGATTCGCAAGACGACTGGCTTGCACGATGTGTTGGCCAGCGCTTTGCAGCCCTTGGCTGATTTGCTAGAGGTGGCTTTTGTGTTTGGGTCAATGGCCAAATCAACGGAAACGTCGCACAGTGATGTGGATGTGATGCTAATTGGCAGTGTCACATTCAGCCAAGTGGTGAATGCACTTTACGATGCCCAAGCAACGTTGGGTCGCGAGATTAACCCCAAAGTCATGTCTCGCTTAGAGTGGCAAAGCAAACTGGCTGAGGGCAATACGTTTGTGAAAGAGTTGATGGAAAAGCCAAAGATTTTTGTTGTGGGCTCAATAGATGATCTCTGAGTATTTGAGTAATCTGCACCGAATTGGTCAGCTAGATGCTGTGCCATTTTCTGCACAGTTGCTCGAAAAAATGCTCCATGTTGCCCATAGCCGATTGCAAGATGCCATGCGACCAGACAACAGTACGGAAACCCGTTTTGATTGCGCTTACACAGCCATTCGTGCGGTGGCTGATGCAGCTTTGTTAAAGCAAGGTTTTCGTACATCAACGAGTAAGCCCGGGCATCACCAAACAACGCTGCAATGTTTGGTGCATACGCTGGGTGTTGAGCCTGCAACCGTTCGTGTGTTGGATAGTTTGCGAAAGCAAAGAAATTTAATCGACTATGACGGCGATCTCATCACCGATGCTCTTCTTCAAGAGTGTTTGGCCCAAGCTCAATCGTTGCTGACTGCATCAAAAGATTTATTGAAATAAAGCTCGCAGTGCGCGGTAGTTGCTGGCGTTGCTTGCTAAATGCGCTGTGCGCCAGATTCTTCTCATACTGCGATTAAACTCGGCTTAGTACTTATGTGGAGTAATCACAGTGGCGACATCTAAAACAAAAACACCAAAAGCTGCAGCGCCTAAGGCGGCGGCTAAATCAGCCCCCGCCAAAGCAGCTAAATCAAAGGCTGCACAGCCTAGCGAGGCTGTCAACGAAGCCGCGGTGGCTGCCGCTACACCCGCACCACAAGTGGTGCAAAAAATGGTGACGCCTCCTGCGGGCAGCAATGTGCGCCCCATGAAGCGCGGTGCGCCAATGGCTGCTGCCGTGGCCACGCCTGCTGTGGATTCGAAACTTGAAAAGAACCTAGCCAATAAGCCGCCCCGTGCGCTGAATTCGCCCGTGCGAATTTTTCAAATTTACTTTGAACCATGGCAGCGCGAGTTGCTGGACCCCGCTTTTTACCCACTCGACAACAGCCGTGGCAGCTCTGAACTGATGGAGTTTGCGGTGTTTGAGCAATTGCAAAAGAACGCCGCTACACAGGGCGCAACGCTGTGGGGCGCTTTGTCATGGCGCTTTGGCGAGAAAACGGGCATGCAAGGCGCTGACTGGGTGAAGCAAATTGTGGATCACCCCGGCCACGATGTGTATTTTTGCAATCCGCACATTCACAACGAAGCGATCTTTCACAACATGTGGCTGCAGGGCGAAACATCGCACCCTAACTTTGTGCAAATCGTGAAAGCGTTTTTTGCAGCAGCGGGTTTGGATGACAAAGAAATCAATGCCATGCACCCGTCTAGTAGCTATTCGGCTGCCAACTACTTTGTGGCTACACCTAAGTTTTGGGAACGATACATTGCGTTCGTACGCAAAACGCTGGTGACTGCCGATAAGAAGATGAACCCCAAGTTACGGGATTTGCTTCACTCCAAAGTGGCCGACGACAAGGGCTTGCACGCTGGCGCCACCTATGTGCCGTTTATCGTGGAGCGTTTGTTTGCCTACTTCATGCGCACCGAGGGCAAAGACCTCAAGGCGTTCAAAATTGCCTTGCCCGAGCGAGAGCGGGAGCTCAACGTGCATTTGAAGTTGTTGCGTGAAATGAAAGACGTGGCACACCGCACGCAGTCGGCGTGGCTGGCCGCATGCTGGGTGAACTACCGCAATTTGTATTTGAGCCAAACCAACACCAAGGCTTGGTGCGAGAAGTACCTGCGCTTGATCACGCCTACCGAAGTGCGCTTCGTTTAACGAGCTGCCTTGATGGACTTTGAGCAGGTTGAATCTGCAGAGCTGCTAAGCCGTCAATGGGCGGTAGATGGCCCTGTGATGGTGCTGCCCTATACCGACGCCGACATGGCCCAGCGCGCAGGCCAACACGCCGCGCAGCGGGCAGGGGCCAAGGGGCTGTTGCTGGCGGTGCACGACACCGAGCGCCAAGGCTTTGTGGCCACCGTGAACCTTGCCTTTGCTGCCACACGCAGCCCATGGTTGGGCTACATGGCCCAAGACGCCTTTGCCGGCCGCGACTGGATGGCGTTGGCCCTGCAAGCGTTGCACCGCCAACGTGGCGTGTTTTTAGGCTTCAACGACGGTAAGTGGCAGGGCGCTTTGGCGTCGTTCGGTTTGGCTAGCAGGGCTTGGGCTGCGGGCAACTATGTCAATGAGACGGGTGGCCAAGGTGCGTTTTTTCACCCCAGCTACCAACGCCACTACGCCGATGCCGAGCTCACCGTTCTAGCCATGCAAGCCAAGAACTATGTGTATGAGCCCAACAGCGTGTTGGTAGAGGTGGACTGGGCCAAAGAAGCCCAAGCCGTGCACGCCGAAGATCGCGCCTTGTACCGCCAGCGAGCTGCTCAGGGGTTTGAGGGGCGGGTGGCAGACAAGGCGCTGCAAGGGTTGTTTGCATGAGCATTACCCAATTCAACGCCACCTATGTGCAAGAGGAAGACCGCGTGATGTTTCGCTTCAACACGAGCGCATCGCAGGAGTACCGTTTGTGGTTCACCCGTTTGGTGGTGAGAGATTTGCTGCGTTTGATTGACCAAGGCAGTGTGCAGGTGTTGGCGCGTGAGCACCCCGTAGAGCAGGCCAAGGCGATTGCCGAGTTCAAGCAGCAGGCTAAGGCGGCCAACCCGCAGTTCACGACCTTTGTGCCGGCCACGCAGTTTCCGCTGGGGGCTGACCCCGTGCTGGTGCATGGCATGCGTCTGACGGTGCAGCCCGAGCACACGGCGCTGGAGCTGCTGATACCCAAGGGCCAAGTGCTGACGATGCGCCTGACCGAAGATATGTTGGGCCAGGTGCGCTTGTTGTTGCAAACCATTGAGCAACGTGCGCAGTGGGGCTTGACAGCCCCTGCCGAGCCGCAAGTCTTGCTTAGTGACACGCCTGCACCAGCGGCCAAACTCAGCGCAGAGTCTGAGGCTGATGCTGCAGTTGTGCCGCCCAAGAAGCTGCTGCACTGAGCCTTTGATACGAAACAACTGCAGTGCCACAAGAACTACTTAAAGTCGCGCAACGCGCCATGGCCGAGGGGCGCTGGCCCGAGTCGGCCCAATACTTTGGCCTAGCCGCGCAACGCAACCCCAGCCATGCCGGTGTGTGGCACAACCTCGGTGTCAGCTTGCTGGCTTTGGGCAAGGCCCAGCCTGCGCTGGCCGCCTGCGAGCGTGCGTATGCCCTCAACCCCGCGCTATGGCAAAGCCGCCTCATTCAAGGCAAGGCCTACAAGATGTTGGGCAAGTTGCTAGAGGCCGACGCCTGTTTTGCCGATGTGATGCAGGCAGACCCCACCAACGGCGCAGCCCGCGTGGCGCGTGCTGATTTAGCCATGAACACCTTTGGCTTGCCGCTACAAGCGGTGGAATGGGTCAAGCCTTTGCTAGGTAGCGCCGAGCATGGTGAAGATGCAGAGCTGACCACGTTGATGGCCAGCTTGTATGACCGCGATGAAAGCGCCGAGGCGCTGAACACACGCATCATTAGCTTCTCGCGCCGCGTGTTACGGCTTGATGCGGCGCAGGTGTTGGCGGGGCAGTCTGTTCATACGCCTAAACACCGCCAGCGCCCAAGGGTGGGGTTGTTGTCACCACTGTTTTGTGTGTCGCCGGTTTATTTCCTCACCATCGCAGGCTGGCAGCATGTGGCCAAGGGCTGCGATATTGTGGTGTTCAACCGTGGGCACAAGGCCGATTGGGCTACTGAGATTTTCAAAGGCTTGGCCAGCGAATGGCACAACGTGGCCGAGATGGATGCGGTGCGTTTGGCCCAAGCTATGCACGCAGCCGACCTTAATGTGCTGTACGACCTAGGAGGCTGGATGGACCCAGTGGGCTTGAAGGCCTTGTCGATCAAGCCCACCAAACAAATGTTCAAGTGGGTGGGCGGCCAAAGCGTGACCACTGGGCTGGACAACTTTGATGGCTGGATAGGTGACGAAGGCCAATCGCCCAAGCGCTTGCAGCACCTGTACACCGAACCGTTGGTGAACATCGACGGCGGCTACGCCACCTACACGCCCCCCGACTATTTGCCGCCCACGCCGAAGCTCAAAAGCGATGTGCCAGTGGTGTTTAGCAACCCCGCCAAAGTGTCACGCGCTTTCTTGGCCAAATTGCAAGCCATGCCGGGCAAAAAGTGCTTTGTGCATCGCCAGTTTCAATACCCGCAGGCCCGTGCGCGGGTGGAAGAAGCCTTGGGTGCAGCCAACGTGGAATTTGTGCTGCCCAACAGCCACCAAGAAGCCTTAGAGGTGCTGGGTCAGCACAAGGTGATGCTTGACACCTTCCCGTACAGCAGCGGCCTCACTGCCCGCGAAGCCCAAGCCATGGGCGTTCGAGTGCAGGCCAAGGTAGGGACGCTGTTTTGCGAGCGCCATTGCGCTAATTTGGTGGGTTAAACCACCGAATGTGTTTTAAGCCAGTCTTTCTGGGCTGCATCCACTCGGGTTTGCCTATCGTTGCTTAGTGTGTAACGATTTTTGGCATCATCGAATAGAAGCCTATCGACATCAATGCTTGGATTGATGTGTGGCGGAGGGTGAATACAGTGCGCCCGATAGAATGATCCAATGCCAACGAAAAAACCAACTCCCAAAGTCCACTTGCCCGACCGTGACGATGGCGGATCGGTCGTTTTAGAGCGCCGCACGCAGCGCACCAAGCCGCCACAAATGTTCCAAGTGGTGATGCTCAACGATGACTTCACGCCCATGGAGTTTGTCGTCTTGGTGTTGCAAGAGTTTTTCAACAAAGACCGCGAGGCGGCCACGCAAATCATGTTGCAAATCCACTTGGATGGCAAAGGCGTGTGCGGTGTGTACAGCAAAGATGTGGCTGCCACCAAAGTGACACAGGTGATGGACGCTGCGCGCAAAGCCGGCCACCCTCTGCAGTGTGTGGCCGAACCGATCTAAATATAAACAAGCCCATTGAAGAAACGGCTTTTGTTTCCATATATATTTGAATCAAAGTTGCAAGCCACGAAGGAAGACACATGATTGCCCAAGAACTCGAAGTCAGCTTGCACATGGCCTTTGTTGAGGCCCGTCAACAACGACATGAATTCATCACCGTTGAGCACCTGCTTCTCGCGTTGCTCGACAACCC
>JACCDH010022480.1_pt1 | contig 50714 bp, 39 predicted proteins | sample 7442481 | NCBI WGS metagenome assembly JACCDH01 (sample SAMN15323433, study PRJNA562643) | freshwater metagenome | isolation source: river surface water | place: USA:Blue River Watershed | collected 2017-08-15
ATATATGGGTACGAACCGCCCTAAAACAGCACTTATAAGTGCTAGGTTATTACGTGGTTGTTCTAAGTTATTTATAACTGAAAATAGCTGCGTATAAGGTAGATATTACTATTCACTTGTGAATTTTGTGATATTTATCTTCCGCAAGTTTAAAAACGTAGTGAATGGAACACCTTAGCAAAATCGAGATGATCCTTCTTCCAAGTATCAATGCTATGGATTTTTTCATACAGTGTATTAAGTTGTATTCTATAGATTTTTTGGAGGGTAACGCCCGCGCTAGAAATATACATAGCATTCTCTGACAAAATCAGTAGTCTACGAGCATTCGGCAATAATTCAAGCAACTGAAGAGCTTCTTCGTCCGTCATAGCACAATCAATTACATAGTCAACTACAGGAAGTTTACGCATTCGATCGATACGTTCTATGTATTTTAGCTTATCAGCATCGTCAAGTACGTCATGTGGAAACGTCATTCCATACGAATTGACCTTGATGCTTTTTGAAATGTTTGTGTTTTTTGAAATGTCAAGTGGAAACTCATCATCTATTATAGGAAAAACACCTATAGGAGCTTTTTCGCTAGTAATATTCGTAAAACCATTAAAGTTATCGGACAGGCAATCAATTAACTGCTTGGTGTTCTTATATCTAAGCCAATCAAACGGATACCGCGACGTCCGCAATTGGTGCTTTTGCAGTTGATACGCAACACAACAGGTATTACCTAAAGACACAAATGGAACTCGCTTTAGATGTACAATGTATAGCTTGCCATTAGATTTAAACTCATGCACATAGTAATTTATTAGGTACGATTTGTCATTAGTTAGAGCCGCAGAATCGCAGTACACGCCGATGATATCTAGAATATACGGCTGGTCCAACGCAGTAGCTAGATCTCTGCGCAACCCGTTTCTACTAATGTTTATTACGCACGTAGTGGGTTTCTGCTGTTTTATTTCCGGCGATTTTGCAAGTTTGGGATAGTCTACTAAATGTTTAGTAGCGAGGTTGTTTACATCATTCGTAAGATTGTCAGCATGAACACCAGGCGAATTCGTATAGACTACAGCCGGATCGTACATCTCCGAATTACAAAGATAATACTGGAGCGACTCGCCGCCAATTCCTAGGTAGTTTCTCTTTTTGTTTTTTGACGATGCCTCCAGCAAACATTTTATAACATGATAATGTGCAAACTCAGCATCTTCAACCGTAGTCTGAGCAAACCCATCAATCGAATAGACAAATTTTTTATTTGCTATAGTTTGCTTAAACTGAACCTGCTTATCTGAATACGTATCGTCTAAGATAGTACCATCATAACTACATTGAAAAGTAATATCAAGAGGTTTGACGGTTTCAGGAATTCTAGGAATGGTTTCGTTGATATAACGTAGAAGACTATCATGCAGATAAAGATTTATTTCTGAGTTGTATGCATGTTGCCCAGGGGCAATCGTCAACGTTATCCTACAACGCATTTCTAGTAATTTAGTAACTTAGTAACTTATAGATTTATATTCAGTTTTTTGAACAAAAAAGAAAAGCAAATCGACAAAGCATTTTAGTAATCAGGCGACATAATCTTAGCAACCAGTGACTCAGTTGCGTACGACTCCACGATACTAAAATCGTCCTCCCAGGTATCCGCAATAGCGGCACACTCGGCAACAAATGCATCGGGTAGAGACTTCAACACGAACTCTGGCGTAACCGGTTCGGTGGTAGTAGCGGAAATGCCGATAAAACCAGCATTATCATTGGCATCAACAGCACGCTGCATTGTACTAGTACGGATAACAGCCATTGTATTCATGCATTGTCCGGCAACCCACAAATTAGCATTCGCGCATTTCTGAATTCGGCAGCTCTGAATAGCCGCGTTGAGTCCACGACACTGAAGAATCTGCAGATGGTAAATAAGCCCAGTATAGCGATCGAGCTTGTAACCCTTAGCATAGAGCTTTCCGGTCCTAATCAAGCACTTACCCAGCTGCGAGCTCATTTTACCAACTGCAATCGCCGGATGACTCGGCAAGAGTACACGGCTACGAAGTAGATCCAACATCGCAGTAGTCGTAAGCCCATTGATCTTAGCGCCCGCAGTATCATTAAACGACACCGTCAAGCTATTCAGTAGTGTATCCGAGTTAGTAACGCTCGTGCCGACGTTGATGTCGTAACGCATGTACTTTGTAGTAACGCCGGCAGCGTTCGAAATCGGAATCCAAACAGCGTACGTACCGGCAGAAGCGGCTGTAATGGTCTGAGGTGTAATACGTTCACTTGATCTGTAGTACTGCTCCTCGACATACTTAGTACTGTAGAATTCGATGATACCACCACAATCCTTCACAATTGCAACCAGCGATGTCAAATCATAAGTATTCGCAGCCTTCGTATTAGTCCTCTTTTTAAGAGTAGAACGCGGCTTACCGATAAACGGAACATTAACGCACAAATCAATGTCCGAAGTCTCCATGTAATCCTTAAGATCATCCCAAGTAATTTGTCCGTTGGACTGAGATGAACAGGATTCTAGATGCCTAATCACCACCTCGCGAACAACACCGCCAAATAGTACATTCAGCAAGCCAATCTCGTAAAGCTTACGAAGGAACTCATTAGAAATAACCAGCCTGTTGAAAATCTCTTCGAGCGACGTATGAATGTACGTCAGCTTACTAGCATCCGTACCATCAATATACGGATTCGCATCGAGCGCATCACGCATCTCCCGCGTAAGACGATCATCAGGAATGCGGCTAGATCCATCTGAAGACCACCTACAGATGTTGAAAAGAGCCGCGTCGTCGAGATTTTCAATCTTCGAATTGAACCCTCCATACAGAGCACCGAGGAACTTCATTGCCGGAGTCTGATGTAGACGATAGCTTAGGTAGTTGCAATAACTAGGTCCGTAGAAAATATCCAGATTCTTAACAGGATCAGCCTTAGTCATAAAGCGAATCGCCTTAGGATTCTCCTTAAGCACTTCGGTCCAAAATTCGGGGTTGTCTGTAATCTTAGCCGGGAACTTCCTGATGTGCTCGGAAAATACACTAGCCATCATGACGTAATGCTTAAGGGTCAATTCCGGACGTCCAATAAGCTCATCCGCATGACGACTCAGAAATGAAGGGCGGTGCAGACAATCGTATGGAAGCATCGCGAGCTTACGAATCACCTTTGGGTAGTACGGAAGGCATGAGTTGGCAAACTTCGGATTCTGCCAAAGAGGATGGTCCTCGATAGGCGTAATCGAAGTAATATCGATAACATTAGCCTTGCTCTTATTATGGTCCGGCATATGCACAACTTCAGCTCCATCGGGAATCTCGACTTCGGCGATCAGCGCGTAATCATTCGATGAAATCCATCGACTAGCCTGTTCCGGCGTGCAGAAGTACAGACCGCCAGCCCCGCAATCCACCTTCGAATTGAACGGCAGCACATCCACATTGCGACCAACGCAAAATTCAAAGCCGAAGTTCTTCCTGTCAGCGCCGATAAATTTGATGTACTTAGGGTTGATGCTAGGCGGCTTAGGAGTTGCAACATCGCTAGAAACCGTCATTTCGTTCTCGATCTGGGTGATGGGTATCTTGATCTGGGCTATGGGAGTATTCGCCACAACTACAGGCGCCACAACTACAGGCGCCACAACTACAGGCGCGACGGGCACGGACGCATCTACAGGCGCGACGGGCACGGACGCATCTACGGGTTTAAAAACAAGCGGAGTAGACTGCGTGTCGCCCATGTTTTTATGTATGTTTTGTAAGGTTTGTTGTTGAGAGACGACTCTAGTGATAGTTAAAAGGGCTGTAAAATTCAATTTTTTACATATCTAAAATTGATTTAAGTTATAGATTATATAAGTTATAGATTATACTATAGGCAAAATATACAATGCCCCTATTTTGTCGTGTATGTCGTAATTTAATGACTATCGCAACTACGGCTGATGAGTTTCATTATCAATGTAGTAAATGCATGACGTTTGAAAAGCCATCCGATAAAGATACCCTTGTATATGAAGATGTTACCGGAACTAATTTAATCATCTATAAATCTATTCTAAAGAATGCGGGACTTGATCCTGTTAATCCTAAAGTTTTTAGAAAATGCAAATGCGGCAGTCGTTTTGCTAAGCAAGTCCGTCTTGGCAGTGAAATGAAGCTAATTAATACTTGTGTGTTATGTGCCGAGCAATGGCTTGATGGAACCCGCGATACAGATGTACAATTTGATTCTAAGGTAGATGAGTTTGATTCTAAAGCGGACATAGATGGTGCAGCCGAACTGTCAGATGTAGCTGACCAAAATGTAGCTGACCAAAATGAAGACACTCAACCCGCGGACTACCAAAATGAAGACGAATCTGATGTAGATGACCAAAATGAAGACGACCAAAGTGTAGATGACCAAAAACTTTTAACTTTAAGTAGCTTACCGACAAACGATAACGCATATGTCTGGTTTTTAATTAAGGGTGATCGTTATGTCCCTGGTATCATTACATCTATCTATTCGATTAAAAGATTTAAGCCAAACGCCGATTTAGTTGTTATGGTTACAGATGATGTCTCTGAAGAAGCCCGCAAGAAACTACTACAATATGCCACACATCTATTTTATGTCCCATATTTAAGTTACCCAGGCAAATTTAGAATGCAAAAAAAGATGAAAGACAAATACGCTACATGGATCGACCAATCATTTACTAAATGGAATATGCTAGCTCTACCATATAAAAAGGCATTCTTGCTAGATGCTGATATTATTGCTAGAGCACCGTTAGATGAAATCTTTGATAAACCAACCCCGGCGGGTGTATTTGCAGAACCTATGTCATCGGCAAATACGACTAAGAAGACTAAAAAATATTCATCGGCTAATTCATCGGTGACTCCTGCAGATGTTCAATCTATTTTAGCGACTAAAGATGCATTTGGCGCAGCTGCCAGTAGCATTCTATTAGCACCTAGTCTTCCGGACTACAAACTATTTATTTCTACAATGGAAGACTTTAAACCGCTGTCCCTCGTAAATGAAACAGGTTCTGACGAACAATCGATCACTTATTTCTACAGTATCGTAAAAAATCTTAACTGGCATTCACTCGGATTACGCTGGAACACTGTTCCATGGTTCGACAAATATGCAACTAAGGACCCCTTGATTATCCATTTCATGTCTAAAGAGAAGCCCTGGGAAATGAAACAATCCGAGTGGGCTGATCTTGCGGAGTGGTATGAAATGTATGAAAAAGCCAAAGCGTCTATTTTATAGAAAGACATTTTCCTTAAAACGCATCATGCGGAATTGCCATTTCGTTCGCCTGCCATTTTTCGCCGACTTTATCGGTAATCATACGGCGAATAGATAACGGGCATTTTTTGTCGAGAATCTCCTTTCTAGCAATATCAATTGGGTTTGTTAATTCGCCAACATCCGTAAAAACCTTATGCCCCTTTTCAAGTTGCTTCGCTCTAATTGATATAATTTCACATAATTCAAACCTAGTCATTACCTCTGATGTAACACGATCTTCCGGTCTACGGTATACAATCTCATTTCTTAATTCTGGCGTATATTCATACCGCTCCTTTGTTGTATTACTTACATATTCTAATGCCGGCGGTTCATCAATGTCATCGGTGTTATCGATGACATTATCTTCTTTAGTATTTACGTTAGTTTCTTCTTTAGGCGATTTACTTGACTTAGAAATCTTACTAGACTTAGAAGCTTTAGGCGGCATTTAGTTATATAAAGTATATATAAGATATATCTATATATCTATTTTCAGTTTTCTTTTTTATAAGAATTTTTTATAAAAAAAGTGAGACTTTTTAAACAAATTTTACATAGTAACGTATGCGGTACGTTGGCTGTCACCACCATAATCGACATGCTTCATAACACTTCCGCATAGACTACCAACACCGGTGCAATCTGCACCCTTCTCTCTAAATACATGCTTCCACATATGGGATTCATCGTTAGGGTCGAACTGATGCGAATTTATCTGCCCATCGCGAGTATAAACATTTAGCGCAATTTCAGCATCTGGCATCCAAAGCATCTTGTTTTCATTTCCTTTAGGTTGTTCAACATTAGCAGATGCAGGAGTTGGGCGAGTTTCGCGTCCATTTAAACCAGCGTCTTCATCTTCCTTACCGCCTTTAAAGTTTTCATTAAAATAGCTTGATCGAGCCGTATAGCTGAGAGATGGATCATTTAGCTGACCCACTGTATAACCGTCCCGTGCATTAAATGAACCGGCTTTTGGTAACGCACTGTAACCATCGCGCATATGCAGACCGGGGATTACTTTACCGTGCTTCATACCGTCTGCATCAGACGAATTAGCCTTACTTCTAGAGCAGTAAGCTAATAGGATGCAAGCAACTATCAGTATGCCCGATAGAATTTCTAAATTACTGTAAGACATAGTTTAAACAAGTATATTATTAACAATAAAAAATAAAGAATAAAATTAATATAGTTATCAGATGACGGAAATGATCGAAATGAAAGAATATAATATCCTTAATACGGTGAAACCTAAGTTTCTTCGAACCCAGTATCCGTATAATTTGTTAGATCCCAAAAAAATATTGATGACCCAAAAAAAGATAACAATACTAGCCAAATCTTTTGCAAATAAAAAAGAGGGTGGTGTTGATAAATCTTTTGCAACTAAAAAAGAAGGAGATGCACCCTCATCGAATAACCCTATTACGTTTTACGGATAATCACTTAAATTATAAGTTTTATTTTTTTCATCAAAGTATGAATTTTGAAATGTATATTAAAGATATACACCGCCATAATATAATCTATCTTTAAAAGGAAAATGAATACTATAAATATTCATAATCCGGAGGATTCAATCGAAGGTGACACTCTAGTTACACCACCTTCATCCGATAAAACCCCAAAGAAACCTATGAAATCTTTACAATCCAAGAAATCTATGAAATCCCTGCAATCCAAGAAATCTTTACAATCCGATGAAACTCTTAAAACATCCGAAACAAATAATTCTCTTAAATCCCTGCAATCCGATGAAACAATTGAAACATCCGAAATAAATAATTCTCTTAAATCCCTGCAATCCGATGAAACTCTTAAAACATCCGAAACAAATAATTCTCTTAACCCCATGGACTGGTCGGACATGTTTGACCAACTTAATGACTTAGAACCCGAAATTACGACTGACACCTTAGTTGGTGCAGCTATCTATTCTATTTCGGCAATCGAAGCATTAGAACAAATGCAATCTAGGCTCGACAACATAGATGCAAAGTCCACCGTTCAACTTAAAGCCAGTTGCTATTCCTGCGGTGGCATCTTACGTACAAAGGATAACGTTATGATTTGTCAAAGCTGCGGTTTAGAAATTCAAGGTGTTGTTGTTTCTACCCAGGAAGATGAAAGCGTTACCACGTCGCAAGATGCTAATGTTAACGATAAAGGCTTTGTCTCTATGAAAATCATCGGTAAAGGCGCATACGGACTAAACCGCAATCTCCTTAAAAACTGTGCGGATTACACCCGTTATCGTAAAATGACAACTCTTAAAGAAATGCACAATTGGAATTCGCAAAGTACCAACAATCAACTCCCAAAGAATGTTATTAACGAAGCCAATGACATGTTCGCTACAATCAAAGAACACAATTACGTTTTCCGTAAAGATGTTAAGAAAGGCGTACAAGGCGCATGCCTCTATTATACTTGCCATCTAAATGGTATCTCGCGAACCCCCAGTGAAATTGCTAAAATTGTGGGTATTGCTGAAAAGTTCCTATCAGCCGGTGATCGTCATCTACGCGATCTCAACGAACGTGGTATTATTGCCATCCCGGCGAAAGTCGACGCTATTACTAGTTATGTAAACAGATATTTTGAACTTCTTAAAATTCCTGAAATGTACAAGCAATTCGTTTTAGATATGATTCATCAAGCAGACAACGACCAACTTCACGTCCAATATGATAGTAAAAGCAATACCAAATGTATCGGCACTATCTATATGCTTATCGATCGTATCCCGACACTACGTAAAACTATCGATAAAGAGCAAATTGAAAAGGAGTGTGATATTTCTAAAACCACATTTGTAAAGTATTACACTATGCTATGTAAATTTTATAGGCGATTCGCGCATATCTTTGCTCTACATAAGATTCCGATGAAATCCGAATGGCGTGAAGATATCCATAGTTTAGAAGCACCAAAAAAGAAGCCATCTAAGATTATATATACTAAGCGAGTATATCGTACTACTGAGTCTATCCAAGATTCATTAGATCCTATTGCAGAATTAATTACTAGAGAATTAAAGACTCCGTCTGTTAATCTACCGAAAAAGAATAAGCCGCTTATTTCTACGGTTGGTGAAAAAGCCATAGAACTGAAGAAAACCGTAGAACTGAAGAAAGTAGAAGAACTTGATAAAGCTGACGTAATTCCCGTAAAAAAAAATCAGAAGTCTGCCAGACGTTTCACAAGACTATCACTTAATTAAATTTTTCTCTACGGTATATTTAAGGTTCCTTAGTCTGGTATTTCGCCCAACGATTCTTTTTTGTGTTGGCGACAACAGGTTGTACTGATGATTCAGCCCCTAGTCCGGCACCAGAATCTTTGTTAACATCTAATTTAGCACCATCAGCAGCTGACAGATCTTCTTTTTTGGGAGGTTCAGGTGTAGACACCTTCTTTTTCGCTAGCTTCATTTGTGCAAATATGCCTTCTAGATCAGCAAGCTCCGTTTCATTAGATTCGACCCTAGCAGTGTATTCTGGTGATTTCTGGTCTAGCTCTGGAAACCACGACGCGTACTGTTTGTAATTGCTGGTTTTCATAACACGATTAGCTTCAGTAATAAATGGTTCGAAGCATTGCATATATAGATCATCTGCAGCCTGTACTGTCATACCTGGGCGTTTTGCCGTCTTATACTGTTTTTCACACTCGACCCACAGTCTTGATGCTTCACCATTGTATGGTGACCCGTTGTTTGGTTCGTTAAATAGAAGTAGAATGTTTTGAATAAGCGTATCAAAGCTATTAAGCGGTGACCACTTATCCTTATCTTTAAGAATATCCAGACAAATCGAACCGCCATTCGCAGAAATGTTAACATGGAAAATATTTGTAATAAAATGGATGTACGGTGCATTAGTCGGATAGGTTGTTTGATCGGCATCTCGTCCATATGTAGTTTTCATTTCCATCATATACTTCTGCCCTTTGTAAACTCCAGCGAGCGGCTTAACTAGAATATAATAATATTCATAATTATCAGGTTCAACAAGGCGAATTTCATAGCCATACTTAGGTCCATCACGTCTAGCTTCGAGGTAGTTTTCCATCATCGCCTTTAGGCGTTTGGCTCCATTTACACCGTTAGTTGGTTTAGATGACATTTATATATTTTTTTGCTTATATTTTTTTGCTTATCTTTTTTGCTTATCTTTTTTGCTTATCTTTTTTTGCTTATCTTTTTTGCTTATCTTTTTTGCTTGTATTTTAATAGATTCTTTTTTCTAAGTAGTAAAATTTCAAATTTCAAAAAAAGAAAGATGTTTATAAATGGGGTTCGAAAGGGTACAACTATCCACTACGTTTCAAACTCAATTCATTGCAAGAATATAATCGAGTACGTCTAGCTTCACCCAACTATGCGGGACAAGTGAAACACATGTGTTGGTAGTGTAGATTTCACTAAACACACCCATATTTTTAGCAGCAGCCGCTTCAAGAGGTGCATGTGCAAATAGCGCATCAACACTAGTTGCTCCGTGTTTCAGTAGGTAATTGGCGACTTCGTTCATCGTTCCGCCGCTCCTAACCATATCGTCTAGAATAACATACCGATTGGGAGTAATATCCGCATCCGTATGTACAATACGTTTAGTTCCATCTCGAACCTTTCTAAACGTAATATACGGACGACCGCCTAGAATTTTACCGTATCTCTTAGCAGCGCCATCATCCGGGAATACAGGGATTGCATCTGTGGTTTTCGAATATATCGTCCAAAGTTTAGCAACAAGGCTATCAAATCTTAAATCATGGAATGCAAACTGGCTTTGTTCCGCGTGTAGATCGAAAGTAAGCACTTTAAACTCTCCTAGAATTTTAGCAATTGTATCAACAGCTGCGATAGATTCCCATCCTTTTCCATCATACTCGACACGATCCTGAGTACCTTGTTCAAGGAAAGGAATAACTACAGTTACATTAGTAGGATCTTTACGGTGAATAATTTTGAGAAGTTGAAGAACATCGAACGACTCCTGTGCATTGGCAAGATCCATAAATACTAGAACTTTACGTCCTTTAATATGATCCGGGTTAAACCAAATATTGGAGCTACGTGCAAAACGACCCCATTTAATAGGAACCGCCATATTGTATCGATCATACACATACATCGACGGCGGGAAAATCAAAGCTAGATCTGAACGCTTCATTTCTTCGCAAGGATCTGAAACAATCTTAGCGTTTGCGTATTCGGCTTTAATCGCCCGATCGGCTTGGTTCTGATTGCACAGATATCTACACCTAGTACTAATATCACCGCAGATAAGGTCGTTGTTTGAATCTACGATTACAAACGGCGCAACAAACGCAACAACTTCACCTCCGGCAAGTTTAACGAGGCGCTCCGCTGCACGCATGGTACCACCGGTAGCAATGACATCATCGATAATAATTACTTTATCACCAGGCTGAATTGCACCAACAGAAATACAGATTTTATCGGTTCCATATTCCTTTTCGTATTCAACCGTAAGAACTTCGCTAGGCAGCTTACCAGGTTTGCGTGCCATAATAACCGGTAGCTTCATACGCGCAAATTCGCCGATTAGCGGAAACCCGCGAGCCTCCATAGCTACTACCTTATTGAACAGTAGATTATTAGTTAGACGATGCGTAATTTCGGATAGTTCGCTGGCATGTTTCAGTAGAGGGTATTGAATATCAATAAACTTGACACCCTTAAAGTCGACGAGAGGTGCCGGAATAACTGTTAGCGGCATACTACGCATTACAGATTCATACTGTCTAACTATCTTTACAGTTGCATCAGACAGAAGCTGTGTACGAGATACGAGACCGCCATCTTGTAGGTACCAATCTTGACGATTATCATAGAATGCAAATTCACCGAATGTATCGATACCCATATCTTTAGACCATACCGCAAATTTATCTTTAGACCTGATATTATGATAAACCCAAGTTTCAAAAGTACCAACCGGAGTTCTTAGAACACAGCAAGTCCCGTCTACTGGCGAATCATTAATAGTCATAATACCCGATTCATAGGAAACTACCGGCATTACACCTACGACGCTATTAAGTCGGTTATAAGCGCCACGCTTAATTTCATGATAGCCGATAGGTTGGCTAGGTACGCCCGATGCCGCCTCGTGCTGCACGACCTCTAGAAACACAGCTTTAGCCGCATTCGTCTTAACGGCACTCTCACTGGCAAGGTGTACAATAGTACGTAGCTGCATCGTATTTTTTGTGGTTGGTGATATATCTAAAAAATAAAAATCAGTTTTTATTTTTTTTAAAGTTGCACTTTCTTTTAAAAAGTAATATTTAAGCGCAATCCACGCCTAAATGTATTAGTGTTTCCGACTAATGTATCTCTCGAATACCAAAACTGTTCTATTGGTGTGACTAATGTCTTAGGTGGGCAATAAATAAAACTTTTAAGCCTAAAACGTTGGTTGTCTCGTAACTGTATTATAACCGGCTCAGTAATTATTTTTTCGTTGATATCGGCTAAAGAAAATTCTAAAAGCTTAACTACTTCTGATAATGCAGTTGCTGCTTGTAAATTAGAACAAAACACTAATAAGTCAGAGTTTTCTATTCGGAAGATGGTCATTTTGAAAGAGCTGTGCCCTTTCGAACCCCTAACTGGTGTATATTACTTTTATAAGTTTTATTAAAAAAGAAATGGGGTTCGTAAGGGATTCTCCCTTACATAAAAAAGAAAAGCAGCAACGCGGAAGAGGTTCGTAAGGGGTTCGAAAGGCACCGCCTTTCATAGAATATCATTTACGTTATACATAGTATCATCCTCTTCGAAGAATTCATATGGGTCATCCTCCTTAGCTGCCGCTCGTAATTCTTTAACAACTTCTTTAGCAATGCGTCTAGATTGATACTGCAGAACAGCTTCATTAGCTTTGTGCTTTAATACGTTACTCTTGGGAGAATTAGGTGTAGAAGTTACATCCATAACTTCATCATCATCCATAGGTAGAAGACCTTCATAGTCGCTAATATCAAACGTCATAGTCGTTTGTCCATATGCAAACTTAGGTTCCTCCCGATCTTTTAGAATAATGCCGTTCGACAGGATTCGCCCGTTAATTTCAATATTGTCACCACGTGATTGTAGTTTCGGTGCGGTAACTGTCGGTAGAATATGAGATTCCTCTAGTTCAGCATCGCGCATGAATAGATTAGTCTGCATATCAACGTCATATTTAGGATCATCCGACAGATTAGTTTTAAATTCGTCGTATTCACGACAAACCCGCATATAATATTGTTCGGGTGACTCACATAGAACATCTTTAATAAGATCAGGTGACATCTCTAAATCAAAGATTCCCTTCATAGCGTATTCTTCACCAGCTTCAGGATTTTCACCGGCATCTAAGAATCGATGCCCTTCTAAGAATATACCGCGGGCAGTTTGTTTAATAAACTTGCCAACATTACTATTGTTTTGTAGTTGTTCAGTAATACCCTTCGCTGGAAGAATACCGCCGTTGTTTTTAGCATACCAGGTAACATACTTCTGAATTTCGTCAATCAGCGGAGTTTGCGCTGTGGAATCGGACACCTTAACCATTCTTTCGGCTAAGAATTTAGACATCACATCCTGTCTAATACGATACTTTTCTGTTTCGAATCTAACATGAGGATGCGGCACAGCCTTAACCTTACCGCGGTACTTCCTATATAGCCAATAATGCATCCAAACCATAAAACCCAAATACCTACTTTGAACTTCTGGGTTCGACGACCACTTACCAACAACATCTGGATTAGCGATTCTCTGGTAAGGATCGGATAAATCGTAATGTTCAGACGTCGTATCGACGAAGCGAATCTTAAGAGGGTTATAGATGACACGACGCCATGTACCATGATCATGAGAGATAATATCAAAATCGTTGTTACTAAGAACTAAATGGTGGCACTTAGGTTTGAAATTGATAAGATTCTCATTAAGCCTACGACCAGCTAGAGTTTCTTGACCGGTGATCTCCTTCATTCTGGCTGCATTCAGCACTTCATGCTTATCCGTCTCTGAGTAATAAGCAAAGGTTGCGTCTTTAAGTTGCATAATAGCGGGGCTCGCCGCGTCTGGTGATCCATTCTTTGCGGTTAGGAAACTTGTCTGCATCTTAACACCGTAAATTTCGCCAATCGCCGACTTATGTAGTTCAACAAGTGCAGATTTACCGTTCGAACCTTTACCTATCATGAGCATAATCATGCTTTCCTTAGGATTGCCATCTAATGTACTAGCTAAGAATGACATGGTAAATTCGAACGAGTCGGATTCCGCATCTGGGAACATGCTTCTCAGCGTAATAATAATATCCTTTGTAATCTTATCATGTGGATTAAATGGTTCATATGTAACCTCTGTGTATTTCGAAATCTTATGGGTATGATAACCTTGGATTAATTGGGCGTACCGCTGACCATCGCCAAGTTTGAGAACACCATTTTGAACACCGCGAACTAACGGATCCTTATCCAGTTGATCAGAAAAGCCGCATTGTGAAAACCTTAACGCTGCTTCTTCCATAACGTTACGTTTAAAAGTCTTGTCGCCTAGCTTACGCATAGTACCTTTTAGATTATCGAGAACTTTCTTGTAGTATTTGGAAAGACCATCGCCAGATGAGCTATCGTAGTTTTTCTTAACATTTGCAAGAACCTTCTCAAATAGCTTTGGTAGAACCATAGAAATATACAGCGACAGACCAACAGGCTGCTCAGTTTCCCACGCACGCCATTTGAATAGTTCGCCATCAACATGTTGATCTTCCTCAACCACAAATTCATACCAAACACGCTGCTTACCCTGTTTAGGGCGATCAGTAACATACTTAAATTTTAGAAGCCTAAATAGTAGGTCGGCAATATCAGAATGACTTAGAATACCTTCTTTGTATGATTCGTATACCATTGCAAGAAGTACATTCTTAACAGTATCCTTCCGGAACTCGTCGAACTTCTCAGGATTATCTACCTTAGCCCAGTGGTAAAGACTACCAATTGAGAAACCCTTACGATTCTTAGTTGGTCCTTTAAGCGCCAAACTCCAGAACTTCTCAAAATCCGGCATTTTAAAGTTTTTAGACTTTCTACTAAAATATTCTGCGAGCCCCTTATATGAAGGTGATCCATTCGCTAAAGCGCACAGCACCGGATACCATTTTTCGTACTTCTCATAGCGTTCAGGAACTAGAATGTCAAGTACGTCCTTAATCTCTTGAAGTTGAGCATCGTGCATCGAATGCATCGATAGTTCGCCAAAATTCTTTTGAAGTTCTTCATCATTCTTATTTTGTTTCTGAAGATCTCCAATTTCGGTCATGTACTTATCGATTGGCTCGTAGTTCTTTTTGTGAATTGTACCATTAGGGCATTCGTAATTGATCGAGAACTCATGGCACACATTAAAGGTTTTCTGTCTCATAAGTTTATCATTGCGCTGAATAACAATATTCTTGGCTTCCACCTGGTAAGTTACATCGTAGATATGTGTTAATACATACGGAGCATGCCCTTTCTTAGTACTCGAACCGATGAAGAAAGTCGGTACATTCGCAGACATTTGATCAAGAAAATGTTTATGTTGATATTTCTCACCGCCCACCTGAATATCAGCAGGCTTAACATCAGCCATAATTTGATCAAGGACTTCTGTTTTAAGTATTTTATTAATTAGTAACCGCTTCACTCCACGGGTAACTTTAATACTAGGAATAATCAGATGGAACCCATCCTTATAACAATCTTTCTCTTCGTTAAAAGTAATCTTTGGTCGGCGGGTAATGCCAATATGGAAAATTTCTTTTTTCGCATCTTTGAAATTTAGTATATTAGTAATGATTTCGGTAACCTTCTGGCATACAGTATGAAAGATTTCGTCATTAAGTTGATCTTCCTCAGTATCTTGATAGATATCGAAATCTAACATAATACCAGAAAAGTCTTGTTGTTTTTCGGTAAACATCATCCGTTGTTTGTTTCGTCTGCAATTTTCCATAAGTGTAAACATTTTGGGGAGTTTCTTCTCTGGTATGTTGTAGCACTTAAGCGCTTGACGATTAATAATATTTGTAGTCGGATCGTTGCTAGGATTGATCATTTTTGTATCTGAGAAGAAATCATTGAGGTCCCTCAAATCTGATGATTGAACTAATTGAATATTATAATTTACATCTGCCTCTACCGGGTCAATTTCTGACTCAATATCAACGTCTAAAACACTTGGAGTGTTTATAGTAGACCCACATTCATCGTCTGAATCATTCCGACGTGAATTTCTAGCTCCCGCAGCCTTTTTAGCGGTTTTAGGCGGCATCTTATAAATTCAATTTAGTATATATTAAATTACAGATTTTTATATCTTTAAATGGAAATTCACATTTAAACGCAGGAAGGGAAATCCCTTCCAAACCCTTTCTACTTTTTAGACTTTTTTAACTTATATCTTTTAAGAGTCTAAAATCTATAAACCAAGCAAATGTAAAAAAGAAACGTAAAAAAAGAAAAGAAAACTCACAAATGTAAAAATGGGCTGACGTCAAGAAAGGGATTCCTTTCGAACCCGCTGAAAAAATTGTTTGTACCTCCTGCCAATTTTTTACTGTATAATCCGCGATATACTTAGATTTGACGTCAGACATATGACTACCAAAATGCATTGTGTATGTAGGCGCTATGGTCGCTAAAATATCTAAACGATTGTCAATCATCACATCTACACCGCGATACGCACAAATTTCTTTCTTATACGCTCTCTTTTTAACAAAGAACAATTCGCTAAACGGATTGTTTTGTAAAGTTCTAAAGTATTTCTTCGTCTCGTTGGCACGCTTCACCCCGCAGTACGAAATTAAAATCAATGTATGACCTAAAGACTTGAGATATCTAAGTATTTCGAGGCAATCTGGTACATTAATTCCTACTTCGCCTACAAAGTTGTCGTCCTCATACTTATCTTCATTGTTAGCATCGTGCTTGCTGCAAACACCTCCGTAATCGATACCGATGGTTAACGGCATTTTTTATATATTTCAATTTTTCTTCTTACTTAAAATATAATTTTACTGTAAATGTCAGAAAGAGTTGCAAAAGCCCGTGAGCTACTTGCTAAAAAAAAGAAAGTCGACGCCGAATTAGCTGCGGCGAAGGCAGATTACGAAGCGCAAGTTGAGAAAACTAAAAAAGCTTCTAAAGATCTAGAAGCCGCAAAGAAGGCAACTGAAGCAGCGAGAGAGAAAAACGCCGCTTTACGTGAAAAGCTGGCTGCTCTCAAAAAGAAGAACGGTGGTGGTAGAAAGAGAAGTAAATCTAGAAAGTAAGTCATGTTATTAGTTTACGTAGTTTATTAGTTTCGATAAGCTGTTTCGCTAGTAAATTTTTAAGAGCTTCTATTTCTTTGTCTTTATCTTTTATTTCTTCTTGATGGATAGATGTGATGAGATCGATTTCTTCTATTTTCTCTTGAAGTAGTGTGTCTTTCTCTTGAACCTGTCCGATAAGTTTTTTAGCCTCTAACTGCATTTGCACATGTTTTTTCCGTCCAAACTGGTGTGTCATATATGTATCTAAGGACACGGTCAAATCTACATACATATTGTAATCTATGGCATAAAGTTCGTTTCGCTGCCATGCTACCATATGGCATTGCTTTAGTTTTTCTTTTATTAATAGTTCCATCGCTGATTCATTTGCGCAGATATTTAAGGCTAACAAATGGAAATCTAAATATTCGTCATCTACCGCGTGTTTTTTAAATCGACTATAGGGAGTGGAGTTTTCTGGATTAGACTTGCCAATTTTATAAATTATTTTATACATATCTTTTATAAAGTAGACGCCAATACACGCGGTGTATGTAAATGAACCAGTACAGCGGATAAATTTATCGACTATTGCGTCATCACAACATGGTTCGTTGTCTAATTCATCTGGTTCTTTTAAAGACTGGACTTTAGAATAAATGTCCGTTTGCCGTAAACTACATATACAGTAATATTCTAAAACTATATGCCAGAAATCTACTTCGATATCTAGGTCTTTTGCTAACGGATAAATTTGTTCCGGAAGATAAATCGAATACCACATTATAATTTGTTGTAGGTCTTGTTTAGTTAGCTTTTGAATATTAATTGGTCTCCGACATATTTTAGAATATAGTTCTTCTATCGATGTATAGTAGGATACCTTTGTAATTAACACACCCAAAGATTCAAACTTTTCTTTTTTACATTTAATAAAATCGGACCATAATGCTTTAGGATTATTTATTTTGTAGCCTGATTTAGTTTTACAATATTTGATACAAACATTAAGTTTATCAAAGCTTTGACTAAGAATATCAAAACTATCGGCAAATAAATCTCGACATGCTGATAAGTAGTTGTCAAACGTCGGTAATGGCTTTTCGAAGCCCTTTCTATGTTTGATATTGCTTTGTTTTTTAATAGTCCAGTATATATCATCTAGTTCTAATATTTTTTCGATGTATGCGTCTAGGGTTTCTTCCGGACTTTGGGGTTCCCTTTCTTCCGGACTTTGGGTTTCCTGGTTTGATAGGGAACCCCTTTCTTCATTTTCAATAGCAGAGTCAGACATAAATAAAGCATGTAATTTATTGGTAGATTATCTAAATAGTACATAAAAAAGAAATAATCAGTTTTTGTTTTTTAAATTACATATAGTCCGATAAACTTGATGGATTGCCTAATACACTAGCCGCGGCATCTACTTCATTATTATTTTGTGATACTATAGTTTTTGGAGGGTCCGCAACTGGTAGCTTTGCCGTAATAATGTGTTTAGCTAAAACATCATCCATCTGACTTTCGGACGGTAACACTTCTTCATTTTCTTCTTCAGAAGATTCTTCTTCAGACTCATCAGACTCATTAGACGAGTCTTCTTTTTGACTGAGATGCTGTTTGGCAAGCGCCTGTTTTTGAACGACCGCCTGCACTGTAGGTTTTGGTTGAGGGGTAGGTTTTAAGGCTGGCTGAGGTTTTTGAATACTAGCCGGTGTTGGTTTTAAGGCTGGCTGAGCTTTTAAGGTAGCTGCCGGTGTAGGCTGAGCGTTTAAGGCTGGTTGAAGTGTTGGTTTTGGCTGTGCTTTTTGAATACTAGCCTGTGTAGGTTTTAAGGCTGGCTGAGCTTTTAAGGCTGGCTTCGGTTGAGTAGGTTGCGACACCACAGCAGGCGCTATAATAGCAGGAGCTACAATAGACATAGAATTTTCATCATCGTCGATATCTTCATCATCATCCTCAAAGATGTTCGATTCTGGATCGAGAGCCGTTCGTCTAGAACGTAATGCGTCTTCAAGCCCGTTAACCTTGTCTTTACTAATACGATACTCCTGTGTAATCGCATCATATCGCATTTTAAGTTTCTTAAACCGCTGCACTACTTCTTCAGCACTAGTGCGAACAGTATCTAATTGCGTGGCTAAATGTTTGTTCTCCTGTGTCAGAGATTCATTAACAGTATTTAGACGGATCACCTCGTTTCTAAGCTTATCTAAAAACCTCTTATCAACCTTTTCATCGGGCTTACCACCCGCTCGGCAATCAATAAATTTATGGAACAGTGTCTCGCGTTGTAGAATAAACACATCTACCATCTTTTCTTTTAGAGCTTCAACATTAGCGGTTTCGCCGTGATTATCGATGATAGCGCCTAAAAATTCACCGATAACAATTTTAGTAAACTCACGAATGGAATCGATAAGCATCTGGCGTAAAATGTTACGTTTTTGCTCCTTATTAAGAGACGCAAAATAATCAGCAGGTACAAATTCGCGAACAATCTTATCGATGCACTCGCTTATAGTAAGAGACGAGAAATTAGTCCAGAAGATAAAATACTCATTGATTCCCTGTAGCAGTTTATTGTAGTTCTCTGGCTTATAGCCTTTAGCTTTATTGTCCAAAGCACTTAGAAACGCAAACGTAGCATGCCGATATCCTTCAGTAACACTAGAAGCCTTACCATCCGTCTTAAATTTTACAGCTTCCGTATAAAGATGATTATAATAAATATCAACAAAATACGCTCCAACTACTTGAAACACAGAAACGGTAGTGGATGAATATGACGATCTATCAAATAACTTAGGATTAGGTCTTTCCATGTTTATATCGTATAATTTATACTGCTTTAAATGTTTAAGAAAAAATCTAGACGTTCAGAAATTACAGTAAAAATAAAAAGTTGTAATATATATAATAGAAATGTCCATGGAGATTACCATCTTTGATGTTCCGGATCAAGAACCAGTAACAAATAAGACACAGAAACAGCTGGATTATGAAGAATTAATAAAACAAACAGGCGTTGATGCCGATCATATTTGGAGTATGTATGAAATGGATGAACTTAGTAATGTATCACAACGTCCTAGAAGTACATTACCGTCTATTATGTTAAAATATGTAATACAATATTGTATGCCCATTTTATCTAAATCGGATACATCAGGCTATACTGTTTCTTTACAAAACGAAGATAGATTATTTGTTGTTAACGGCGATAAAGTGTCCGCAATCCCTGCGAACGAACAATTTAAAGTAACAGGAATAAAGATTCCATCCTTGTTTTTAAAGAATTATAATAAATTTGCCCTAGTACACTATGATCATATTAGTGATGTAAATTTAGCGTTAAGTGGACGATATGGGCTTGTTGATCTGCAGACTATGAATTTTACCCAACAGCGATATTCTTTTACTCACCCGGGATTACCAAATATCGGCGAAGATAAAATTATATTTACTTCAGACGAACATGTTTTACGTATTTGTATAATTTTATTAGACTATATTGATTTTATAGAACAGTACTATCGTATCCATTACCCTTTATTACGCTACGATTTAGTCGAACCTTCCGTATTTGGTACGGCACCGGATAATTGGCAAATCATTAATGGTAGATTATACAATTCTAACCTAGTAGATAAGAAGCAACCTATGAAAGTAACACCTACAACAAAACCCGAAATGTTTGTTGACTTCTCTCCAGACTTACTAAAAACGTTGAACGCTGCGCAAAACTCCGAATTTGGGAGTAGCTTTTATTACGATATCCTTTATATGTTAGACGCTAACAAGCTCACAAAACTCTATAATATTAGCAATATAGCCGGCGACACTGATGAATTTAAGAAGGAGCTTGCCGCAAAAGTTGCTGACATCCAAACTAAGATATCATATCAAAAACAAGTAAATGCCGGACATAAGACACAACTACTTATTGTCAAAAAGAAAAGTATCGCATATGATAAATTTGGGATAACCAATTTAACAGATTTATCTACAGCACAATTAAAAATTGTAGAACTCGAACTTACTAAACTAGAATCTAAGGCTAACGAGTCTGGCGCAAAGAATAGATCTTTATTTTCTAAACTAAAAAGCGCCATGCTCAACCAAACCTCAGATGAATTAAAATCTCTATTAAGAGATGTGGAAAAGACAATTAGCTCAAACGAATTAAACCAAGATAATTTACTACCAGGCGGTGTTTGCCCCCATACATACCACTATGCTAAAAAAACATTTGAAACATTTGACCGCCCCGTTATGTCTGATATGCGCGATTTTCTAATTGAACGATTTGCTTTACCTGCAAATGAAAATGGATATTTCTGTAAGATTTGTGGCGAACTAATAGTAGAGTCAGATTCTACATCAGTCATGAAATTTAGCAATGAACGAGGAGTCTTAATGGATGAAAGCCCTCTACAAACTATGATTTGGAAAGAAGCGATGTATATAGTATCTACGAATGTGCGATTTATAACACCTATGCCAATTAAACCGCTAGTTAGTTCACTAGCCAGCGGGTTGCGGGAAGCAGTTGCACATGAAGAAGCTAAGCTTTATCGTAGTAAAACAACGCTTGGCGATAGCGTTAAGGATGTTCTTAATTTATATGCCGCTATTTATATTTATGCCGCGTTATGTGCATTAATGATGCAGAATCCTGGTAAATTAATGTTTGCACGAGAGCCGCCGGCTGAAAAGGCGTTTGTTCGGCATTCTCATACAAAGGCTTATAAGTCTAGCGATACAGTAGCAGACGCAGAAAAGTTAGACGACAGTGAATATCTTGAGCCCCTTAAGCCTAATGTACAAAATGTCGAAGCTGACGATGCCGAAAATGCTGATAATGAATCTAGCACTGAAAACATGGCAGATTCCGAATATCTAGAACCTCTTGATAAATCTACAAAAGGTAAATCTACAAAAGGTAAATCTACAAAAGAAAATAAGACAGCCATTGCAGCGGGTCCAAAGCGGCGCAGACTCCGCTATATCCGTGGCGGTAAAGTAGTAACTGATGTTAAACTAGCTGAAAAGTTTTATTTAACAACTGCTCTAAAGCTTATCTTCCTTACAAAGGAAACTATTATTTCGCGTCTACCTAATATGTCCGCGGATGTAATTAAACAGATATTTATTAAAAACGCATATGCGTGGGCTGTAAAACACGCAAAGCCGATTAACGTTGATTCTGAAACTAATGTCCAAACATCAGAAAACCCCGTTTATATGGATGCGTTTTATAGATATGTACAGTATATGAAATCAGTCGCATCTAATAAACATATTGATATAAATGATATTAAAACTATTCTTGGACGAGATGAAGATAAAGTTTTAGCCGATTTTAAGAATGGTATTAGTATATATTCAACGGTGGAGGTGCCAAAACAAATGAAATCATCTAAATTAGCCGGTTTCGATGAATATGCATATTTGTCGTTTATGAGTATACTTGAATATTACCAAGAAATGCTGTATACTAAAAGTAGAGTACCGCAACATGTTCAAGTCTCTGAATATCTAGATAAATATGCTAAACTACTCGATACACAAGATAGACTAACTACTTATATGAAGAAATTAGCATTACGCCCGAATATCGATATACCTATATTAAACAACATCCGTGATAAATATAACAACTTCGCACCTAACAAATTAGATTTAGCAAAGCACTTTTGCCCGAATGGTGATCAACACAAAACAGGTACATATATGTATACCGACGGCAAAAAAGAAATGGAACTATCTAAAAAGGATATAGTTGGGTGGATTACATCTAATGATACAGAAAAGATAGCCGCCTTCGCGAATATGAAGATTATAGACGAGAGATGTGAAAAATGTAAGGTACTAGTACGAACGGCAAAATCATTACAGACATCAGATTTTGCGTTACAAAAAATGTTTAATAATTTAGATGATCTTATTGCGTTCTATCAATACTATGAGACGCGATGTCCGAAAGGTAACTTACATGACATTGTAGATAACACATGCAGTAAATGCAAATTTCACACGGATTACCCTAAATCGAATGATCCAAATTATTATGAAAAAAACAAGAGTGTCTTCCAAAAAGTGCAACGTGAAAAGCAATCTATGGCTATTCGCAGCTTAGAAAAGATTGCAGAAGAAAGTCAGTTAGTGTACAATGCTCCTAAACCAGAAGAATATAAATTTTCATTACGCAAAACAGCAGAATGGAGTCAAATATCAGGTGTAAAATATAATTTAATAATCAATATCGGACTATATGAAAAAATAAAATTCGTTGATATTGAAAATGCCGTTGCCAACCCTAGTAAAACAGTAGAACCATCAAAATCTCGGGCAATGCGGTTACGTGGACATATTCATTCTATTCTACGAGACTATACTATGCTACTCAATAACGAAAATGTAGTTGATATGCCTTTAGAACTGAAAGAAATATTAGATGCGCAGAAAAAAATAGATATCAAAGGATTACGTGATTCTATGCCAGACTTTAATGATTTTCCGGACTTAGATTCTAGATACTCGGTGATTCTTGATTTACCCACTTATACAAATTTCTTACAAGAATATCTAGCGGAAATAATGACGAAACTTAACAGCGACAGTCATGAAAAGTATACAATCATGGCTAAAGCGCTAATTTTACATTTTACGAATTCCATAATTGCCAAAGAGAAATTCATTAGTAAGCCAGAACCTGTCTTTATGAAGAAGGACATCACTACTTTAGAAGACAACAGCGAAGATGAAGTAGGCGTTTCTGGTGATGAATGGGCTGGGCGTCAATCTGAACCTGAAGATGATAATGCTGAAGACGCAACTGAAACTTACGAAAATGAGATTTCACATGAAGCATTCGATGTAGAAGACGCCGATGCAATTTGGGACAATGAATGAAAGGGATTCTCCCTTTCTAGAACTTAAATCGGTCAGATTTATCTTTTTTAAACATATCTTTTACGAATGGATTAGCGGCTAAGTTATCCTCTTTCTTCGGCATCCTAGATATTAACGTTCTAATTGGACTACATCCCAGAGTAAAATCTGGATATAAATTCGCTATAATGTATTTAAACGGTTGTGGGTCTTCACGAATATAACAAAACTTTTGATGGGTCTTAATACCTTTATCGTCATCGCCAAAGATTTTAGACGCATACCGCATAGCCTCTTTCTTCTCCTTCGTTGTATAACCATTACCAGCCCGGTTGATTGAAGTTACTAACGATTGACTCGTAGTATAAATAGTGACACGCGAGTTTTTACGTAGTTCCGTATTAATAAGTTTATCGTCATGCGCGGCGAACACAAGCGTTAAGTAGTTCCATCTATTTTTATAGAAAATAGATTCAAACGGGTTGACTTCATTCTTTTTAAAGAACTTCATCCATACTTGGAATTTCTCCGAACAATCATCAATGATCAGACATATTCTAGGGTTAAAATCTAGATATTCTAACGCAATCTTTTGCTGTGTTGTTAAATCTGGGCTACGCTCAATGATATGTTTGTTTTTACGGACCGCATCACGATAAAGAATCTTTACCTTTTTTAGTTGTAATTCTTCAATCGCTGTTTTTTGTGTTTTCTTCTGTCCAAAATCTAAATTAGGCGACATATCCATAACTTTTAACATATCTGAAGCTTTACGTTTGATAGCTTCTAACAAAACGACACTTTCGCGATCGGGCGCTATGTGAAATAAAGACTCTAAAATATTAATGTCGTTAGCTGTATTATATAGCTGCGTTGCATAATATTGCCGATTCCAAAGCTTTTGAAGTCTTTCCTTTGTGAAATCTTCCTTAATACAACGAGCAGGGAGTTTTCGCCGATACGCTGCGTCGGATGTTCGAGGCGCGATAACTATGAAGTTGGGCACATGATCTTTAAGTAAATAAAGGATTTCTTCAATAACTGTAGTTTTGCCAGATCCCGTTCCCCCAAAGATTAAGGTGGTTTTATCTAAATGATTATAAGTATCTTTTGCAAGCCATGGAATAGGATCACCCTCTGAGGTATATATTGTTTTACTATCATCATTAGACATATCTATTTTTTGTCTATTTTATGTATTTATATTTTATAAGGGGTTTTCTTTTTAATTAGCTTTTTAGTAATAATCATAATATTTTTCTAAGTTGGCGATTTATAAAAAAGAAAAAAGAACAGTTAAAATAAGTAACATTAATAGGATTGGCAGGATTAAATTTCTGAATTAGTCGCAACATGGATATCTTCGTCAATCGATAGATCTTGAGTATTAGTTATAGCATCTCGTGCATCCATAAAATCTAGCAAGTCTTGTCTAGTTTTGTTGTTTGTCTGTTTAGTGTTTCGCTTTACATTAGTAAATGACACAGACCCAAACGGCACATCCTCCGGATCGGTAATCTGACTATTAACATATTTAACACATTTTTCACCATTTAGTTCGATTAGAAACCTATCAACATTCTGCCAAAAGGCATCTGGTGAAATACTACCATTTTTGTCAGTGAGCAGATAACTACAATAAAGCATAGAACAATTCATAAGACGTTGTAAACTTTGGAAACTAAATCCACCGCCAGCATCATCTTTCTCCCAATAGTATCTAAGGAATAATTTAAATTTATTAGTAATATCACGTTGACCGTCGGATGCGGTCAGAATACGCACACCTACTGGAGTATTAGTAGAAGACTGAGGCATTGCTAGCCAATTGTCGGGCATCTTTAGAATCAGTCTGAAAAAGGATTCGAATACTTTTGTTGTATAGAGTCCAGCCAAAGCCCAAAGCCATGTAATAAACATAGCAACACGAACTTTATCAATTAGCTTAAATTGATTAACTACTTGTAGGATGAAAGCGTCTACCGCTTTTACGCATTGTTTGGTATTTTGCCAGATCATTCTTTATATAAAGTATATGTTGTATATGTCGTGAGTTTATCATGAATATGCACACAATACAAACCTATGCAAACCGCCCCGTTACATATTTATTAGGCGGCTTCATCGATGTTAAATATCCACCGCCCGAAACTGTATCAGTCGCGGTGCCGGGTAAAGATGGTGGTGGTTGAGGTATTACCTGAGGTGCCTGCGCAACGGGGGCAACAGGAGCTAAAGGAGAAACAATCTTATACATACCAGAATACGATGGATCAGCTCTACGCCCTTCTAATGTTGTATTTTGCATAAAGTACTCATTGTCCTTCTCTGTATACTCTTCTTCTATTATATATTTAATTACCCCATCATGTAAAAAGACTATTAGCATAGTACCAAAGAACATATACACGAATAATTTAGCGAGTACTGAAAATGGAGTACCGGCTTTAGCCGGATACATAAACATAATTAATAGCACCATCAATAAAGCAATAACAAAAGCTACAAAAATGGAACTTCCTAATACACTATTTAGTAAAGGGCTGCCAAATGCCCATTGAGATGCTCCTTTTAAACTACTATGTAAATCAATAGGCATTTTATGATTTCTTTTATAAAGTACTATAATTATGGATCTATTTTTTCATTCGCATCTAATTTTTCTAAAAGTTTTCCACGTCTGGCAATAATGGGTTTTTTAATGGGTTTTTCTTTTTGAACTTCATTATCGCCGGAAAAATTAACTTCTTTTTGAACTTCATTATCGCCGGAAAAATTAACTTCTTTTTGAACTTCATTATCGCCGGAAAAATTAACTAGAAACTGTAAAATATTCTGCGCCGCCTTTGGTCCAACCTTGGCTTTTGGCGATTTTTCTATGTTAGCCAAAAGCTCCACATCAATAGTATTACTCATAATAAGAGAAAGTGTAGTCTGTTGAAGTATTGTCTCTGCAGTTTTCTTCGAAATAAGAGGTACTGTCGATAATATACGTACATGTACTTTAATAGATGTCTTCGCCGATGAATCAATAAGTTTCTTAGTTCCCTCTGCTAATTTACGCCCGCGATCTAACCCAATCATAGAACCACTAGGATATTTAAGTTTTGCAATTTCCGCGGCTGAATACTTTTGATGATATAAACCATACAAAGTAATACCGTTTTCGGCAAGAGTTGTTGATACTAAACTACCCACTGATGGGAGACATTGTAATAGTTGTTCATTAATATCTACAGCAACACCCATGTCAATTTGTAGTTCATCTGTATTATCCTGTTCCTTCCCGCCTAAAATCAATGTATCGATGTCTTTTAGTACTTCTTTTAGACTTAAATAATTGCTCGCTAATTCGAATAACCTCATAGCGGTGTAGTCTTCGTCCCTAGAATAAATCATGTGTACGCCATCTCTAATTGCTAGGTGATCTAAGTGAGCCCGTAGTGCTCGTACAGGGATACGTCCGAACAACTGCGTAAGTGGTGGGGTTGCCTGTCCTTCGATTAAATATGCGATTTGGCAACCTGTTCTGTTTCGTAGTTCTATTAGTTTTTGTACATTGTCCTTTCTACCATCGCGAAAGCTCGCCGACAAATCCGCCCATGTTTTACGTTCAATAATCATTAAGATATATCCCTTATAAGTGATTGCATAATCGCCTACTTCATTACGTTGAATCTTAAAGTCAATTGTGGTTTTGATTGAGTATTGTTGAAGATATGGAACGACGGCGCGTTCCCGGTCGTCAACAATGATTTCCATTTATTTTTAGTATTATATATATTCTATTTGTTCCTTTATAAACAATTTAGCATTCTTGCAATTTAGCATACCATGAACAAGAACCTAAAAAAAGAACAAGGTTCGAAAGGAATTCCTTTCAAATATAAAAAGAAAAGTAAAATTAATGTAGTTGTGTACGAGAAAACTTTTGTTTCACTAGTGTGATTTCTGTAGTTTCAGTGTTAAGAACTGCTTTTTCTAGAATCTTTAAGTTATACTTTCTAAAACTTATAATTGCAGCCATCCGCCACGGTTCAAGTTCTAAATTATAAGTACCGACTACCATAGATGTTTGTTTTGCGTCATCGATAAATGGATCAATTTTAGTAGCCAACTCTTTTTCAAACCGCCATTGTTTACCACGATCGTCTTGCGAATAACGATGCGATTCTGCACGTTTAGCCCAACTGTCTGTATTCGACATTTTCTATTTACGTATATAATATATGATACTTCTTTTTAATATACAACAATTCTATAAAAAGGAAAAATTCTATAAATAAAAAAATGTCTGATTCTACAAAAAACAAAAACCAAGTACTTATGTTTGATGAACCGATTACGGACTTATTAGAACTTACCGATCCTATTGCTGATAATAGGTACTTTCAAAATAAGTACTATGATGAACTAGAGGAATGTTACAAAGTAGTCGAGGATTTTATTAAACGAAATAATAGAATATTAGTTGGAGGCATGGCTATAGACTTTTCACTTAAAAATAAAGGCTCTTTCCTGTATAAAAAAAATAAAATCGATTATGATTTCTTATCGCCAGACTTCCACCGCGATGCATATCAGCTCGGCGAAATTCTAGCCGAAAAGTTTGGACAAATAAGTGTTATTGGTGCTATCCATGCAAGTACTATGCGTGTAAGATATAAATTTATGGCAGTTGCCGACATCACATATATGCCAAATAGTTTCTATGAAAAGATGGAGACAATCAATTATATGGGATTTCGATGTGTTCACCCACATCTACAGATGATCGATCAAATGCGATCAATCGTGTATATGGCTGAGAATCCGCCTAGGGAGTCGTTCTTCGGTGACCGTATCGTTAAAGATATAAAGCGATTCTGTATGTTAGCAAAGTTTTATCCTATTGTTTCAGATAAATCATCTAAAACTTTAAAAACTCATAATGTACCAGCTAAATTTCTCATAGGGCACTGCTTAGGCGGGGTTGCTGCCGGCGCCTATTGGCTTAATAAATTGAAGATAAAAACAGATTTATCTTTTGAAATAAAGGATAGCATAAACATAACGATACCTGAAAATGATAAAATATCAATATATTCTGATAAACCGGATGAATTAATTAAACTTATTTCGGATGAATTATCTAATGGCGAACCAGTAAAAAAATATAAAGCTATTCTAGATAAATTGCCGGAACGAACAATTATATCTCATAAAGACACTACTTATGAAATTATAGATTCAAGTACATCGCTAGTTCTCGCGGATAAAGTTAATGACTTTCATATTATGCATTTATACGGTGTAATGATGTATCTATTGATATTAGACGCATATATTGAACCGCAGCATACATTAGAAACTTTCTTTAATGTTGTTTTTAAAGACTTTATGGATAATGTACCAGCTTTACCTCGTGAAGTGCTATTTTACGGAACTAACAATTGGTCCGAACCGTACTTGTTGTCGTTAAAGAAAGGTACTCCTGGGTTTAAACCGATGCTACCGAGAAACGCTTATCCCGAAAAAAATAAGCCTGTATCTCCTGATGCTTATGCGTTTGATCCGACTACATCTGATATTTTACAGAAGGACGGAACTGAAAGGATACTCCTTTCGAACCTATGAACTTTTTTCTAGTTTTTTAAAGGCTCAAGCATCTACATTGTGTACTTCATTAGTATTTGTTTCAGTAGTATTATGAACAGGACGCGACATATTAAGCAGTGCGATTAGATGATCCTTAGCATGCGCTAGAATTACGTCTAGCGATGCTGGATGACACGTGTATTCAAAATAAGTCTTAGTTAGACTTGCGAGAGTTTGCCCACGGGTATCGATTTTGACGGTGTCCTTAAATGATTGTAGCATAGCGTTGACTAAATTAATATGCGGTGTAATAATAGAGGCATTAGGGGTAAGTGTCTTAACCGCCATGTTATTTACGATTTCGGTAATAAATGTATGATATGCAGATAGAGTTTCTTGGTAGTCAGGGAATAGCTTCTGGAATACTTCATAGTTCGGAGAATCTAGATATGCCTGTAGAGTAATGACTAGTTCCTTATCCCAATGAGATTTATGGCATAAATCGATAAGGTTATTTTCATACCAAGTCTTGCGAATAATACGCATCAAAGAGCTTTCAATAAATAGATCACTGTGTTCGAGAGTCTCAGCTACATTGACCGATCTCAGAATATATCCGTAGCATACATTGCCATTATCTAGATAATCATGTAGAGCACTGGTTGCCTTTTTGTACAGCTCCTTAAGATTACCAATTACATCTGATAGAACCTCTTGAGTTGGGATAATTGCGATAGGGCATACGTCGCTAGACCATAGATATGTAGGATCATCTTCTTTAAGACAAACGGATTGAATAAACCATAGTTTGTAAATGTATTGAGTGGCTCCTTCCCGGAACTTCTGCATAAGTGGGTGTCTAAATCCAAACGAATAGCAGTTTGTTGTCACCAGCTGCGTCGTAAAAGTTTCCCACGTTAGCCCAATACGTTCTAGGCACTCAGTGATGATTTGTTGATACGTTTTGTCTTGAGCCCACTTTACATCATTCATAGTATGCCCACGAGCTGTAGAAATAACCCACTTACCATTATAGTAATATAAGTTAAAACACGTTCCATCTTGAACTTTATAAATGTGATATAGTCCCTGGTGTAGGAATCGGTTAGACGCATCCGTGTTTATATTAAATCTTAGAGTTCTAGGAGGAACAACGAGCGGCTTCCAGGTGTTTTGTTCTAGAACAAGTCCGTTACATTCCTGAATATAGGGGTTGGTTGATACATTTTTAGCATTATGTAGAGTCGTAAAAATCATCACGTCATCAGAATAGGATGTTTTAACACCCTGTTGATAAAGTTCCCGACGGGCAGTTTCCGCTACGGGATGCGTTTGCATAAAATAGCTGGTTGCTAGTGTTTTAGACATTGTTATAAATATCAGATTTTATAGAATTATACAATATTTTACTTATCGGTTTAATACATAAATTTAATTTCAAAATTTGATAATAGAGGAGATATACACAAATGTCGAGAAGCTATACACAACAGGGGCAATCGGGGACTATTCCATATGATGAATATTTACGTAAGATTCAGCAAACCGACTTACGTGAAGACCCCGATCAGTATGAAAAATATATTCGCAAACAATTAGTAGATTTTAGACCAGATGCCCCATTCTTTGAATCTGATCAAGCCAGAGACCCTAACGATCGCGGTAGTGGTAATGGTTCACGTGAAAGACTGTCACTACGGCATAGCGGTGCCCGCAGCGAAGAAGATCCTTATCTACCAGACGGTACGTTTTTAGATCATGAATTTATGGAACGCGACCCTCGTGGTACTCAAACAGGTCCGGATATGAATGCTGCGCGCAAACAACGTGAGGCTCGTGCTAAGTTTGTTAAGTTTTACGACGATGGTGATAATTCAGTCCCCGAATCGGGTGTTAACCCAGTGCAAATGGTTGCTCTTATCCGTGGCGCGCAACAGCAATTTAAGGATCGTTGGCGGAACTTCGACGAATCTATGGATTCATGGCATAATGGTTCGGCGGCTGTTCGCGGAGATCGAAGCTCGGTCGCAATGGTAACTACAGATGGCACTATTGTAAATTTAGCAGACGCTGTTCAAAGTTTACGCCAGGATCCAGTGAATGCGTTATCTAATCGAACCGCAGCAATGCTTAGACATACGGCACCGGACCATCGCGTTAAAACTTCGAAGTATGGTATGGTTCGCCCGGTGATGGATATGGACTATAATGCGTGGAATACAAACAGATATAACTCGTATTTAGATCATCAGATTCCTATCGAAATTAACGGACAAATGGTTAACCGAGGATTGGCTATGATGATTCTAGATTTAGAAGGGCAGCGCGCTACTAAACAAATTGTAGCACAAGGTACTGATTATGATGATTCACAAGTTAACATGCTTAGGGAAATGCAACAGCGTATTAATCCAGAAGATCTATATAAGATGATTATGATCGGAATGACGTCGCAAACGCAATCTAAATCCGCAAATCAAGAGTTTTTCGAGGGGTCGCATCTAGCGAGACATGGCGGCAAATTTAAGGGAGATGTTCGTAAACTCCTCAATGCCGGTGAAATTAACCATGACATTGCTATGTCAATGGTGCAGGCGAATCGTGAACTAGGTATGCAGCGAACATCGGATTTACGTCAGACTATTAAAAAGAGTGCTGCTGATTATGGTTTATACAAAGAAGCAAGCAATCGCCCTGCTAGTATCAAGAGAGTTAAAAATACTCTAGCACGTGAAGGTTTAGATGTCCGGGATGTTGAAGATCACAAAGAAACTAAAACATATGGTGGCATCAAACCTAGCACAAAGTATAACCCGCATGAAGTTTTGGACTTTGAGGAGTATGCTAAGAACTCAAAGACAACCCAACATCGTAAGTTGAATGCTAAGAAGATGAAGAATCGGTCCGTTGACGATACTGTTAACGACGCCGATATGGATGAGTTTAACCTACCAGGAGCGCGGCATGCTAGAGATGCCAGTATAAACGATGGTCGTCGCACGCAAGCCGATTTTGGTGATATCCTCCGGAAGGATTCAGATGATGCTGCTAACCTCCATGACACTCTTTACAATATGGTTCTTAAAGGCTAAAGTGTTGTATGTTCTTAAAGGCTAACAAGAAAAAAAGAAAATATGAATTTATTTTTTATCATATATAATTTATAATACAATGGCTCAAAAAGAAATGGACGTTGACGTAGATACCGACGTAGAAATGCTTTGTTCTACGATGGAGCAACTGACAATCGAAGAAAAGCGAAATGATGCTAATGAACTATTTAAGTTCCTGTTTCAGTGGCATCCAAACCTATCTGTAAATCATACAGAACACATGACACAAGTATGGTTTAATGCTGCGTACTATTCAAGTTTTCAACAGGCAATTAAGCAATTTAATATGCAAAATATGAAATACCATGTTACATACAACCTACGTCATAACAGCGATAGCTATTATGATTGTTGTATTGATATTTATTATGATAAGCGACACGTTTAGTTTCATAGTCTACATTTTTTCGTAATCTTTATAATCTACGTCTGAATGAGAATCTATATCAGAAGGAGCATCTATATTTTTTTCATCGTCTATATTTTTTTCATCGTCTACATCCTCTAAATTACTTGACTCGTATGAAATAGACGGCTCTGGTCCAAACTCAACTTCATCATCAACTTCTTTTGGATGGAAGCATATAATGCTATTCTCTAAACTACTGCTATTATCAGTATAAACTCGCCTGTATTTATGCGGGTACAGTCCCGATTTTTGATTATCGGCAAGTTCTAGTTTGTAAGGTCTGCCGGGTACTTTAGCAAATAACACATCCCATGTTTGGCTGGTGATACTTTCTATTTGCATCCTCCATAATTTATTTACATAACTGTCGTGTTCAAACATAAGCTTAATATGTAGGTTGCCCGGGGTTGCCGGACTAGCTTCCATAAATAGATAATAATCTTCATCTGGTTTAATAGGGTATTCATCCACATTAATTAAACAAACCAGAAGCTTGTTTCCTAAGCTTTTAATATTATGTTTAGAAAGTTGCTTACGTTGGTACATAGTCGCGACTTCATGAATACTACGACCATCAGCTACAAACCAGTAGAATGGGGCACCATAGATGCTATCTACTTCGTATAGAGAGTACATTTTTATGAGATTTTTTATAAAATGAGTCTATAAATTTATAAACTTTTTACGGTTCAAATACATGTACATGCATATTTTAAGTTACTATTTTAAGTTTATAACTTAAAAAAATAAATTCATATTTTCTTTGAGAAGAGTTCGAAAGAACTTATATCTAGCGATTCTTGCCATCGGTGGGAATTTTACTGAATTCAGGTATATGTTCACAAATACTAAACCATAATCTATCGTTTTCCACAAGGGTAGCCCTGGATTGTAAATGAATACAACTGAGGATATCCTTTCTACGTTTGACATCTTTCGGATTTTTAAGTATTTGCTCTATAATTTTGTAAATGAAAAATGGGTGATACGGGCAATTTGGATCGCTTTTGATCATTATATAAATTTGAATGACGATACCAAAATACATATATACGAGCTGTATCTCATGTTCGGTTAATTGACTAGGCTCAAACCCGGTAATTAATTTTCTTATAAGCGGCACATGATTGTTGTAATTTGTCTTTTTTAGTTGTTTAAGATATAGTCGGATAGTCTCGCATGAGATTTTATCTAACCATAATTGGTCACGTTTGATACATGCTTTAACTGCATTGAGTACTTCTTTTGGAATTTCAGTCATCTCCCTAGCTTGGATGCGTTCTAACCAACACTTTGCATGTTTGATAGGATCATATTTACCATGCTTCGTACGTTGTCCCTCTTGATAAAAGAACTGTTCATCGTCAAAAACTACACCAGATAGCTTTTCTAAGTGCCCGCATAATTTACAAACATATTCGGCAGTCTTTTCTTCTATTTCATAGGGGACTTTACATTTTAGACAAATGTCAGATTTTGTGTTAGTAAATGTTTCATCTACAACGGCTATCTCATAATTACGCGTAAACTCCGCGATTTTGGGTTCTTCGAGCTTATAAATTTTCTTGAGACGATGACATAATCCATATAATCTATCAAGTTCGCCAATAATATTGTTTGCGTGAAATATTTTAATAAATTGCAAATGAGAAGACTTTTTAGATTCATCATTTGTAGCACTATAAAATACACTTAGCACTTCAAGAGTTTCCGATCGATAAATCTCTAGTAACTTATCTAATCGAGCAATAGCATTAATTAATTGTTCGGCATCATCCGAATCTAAATCATATTCATTATATATTTTGAATATATTGCTTAACGCATCAAATCTAGCATCAATATTCGCACAAATATTGTCGACGGTAGATGACATCTATAATTTTTTCTCAATTTAATCTAAACTTGATTAACCTAAAAATATATACTAACAATTCTATCTATGTCTAATAGTGTTAACAATTCTAAGAAGCTTAGAACGAAAGGGTCTACTCAGACTGCGGTACAGCCAGTTGCGACTAATATGCACGCAGAGTCTAGCTTGTCGTCCGCCAATCCCGTAGATTCGACTGCCTTTACCGATAATATGTCGACTTCGGAACGTATTGAACTGTATCTGAAGGCTCTTAGCAACGACGATCTTTCTAAGATCGATCAGGATCGTGTCCTAGAAATGCGTAAACGTCTTAACCCTTATGGACGTACAATTCAAGGATCAAATGAGTTCATGAATTTCTCTATTACCCAAATTACCCACGAATACTGGAAGAAGTTTATTACTACTGCTATGATCGGTTATCTAAACCGTATGTGCGATGAATGGAAAGTGCCGAACGGCGTTCCGGTTGTTTCCGTATATGAATATCTCGATAACCCTAGTCTAGTTGATACCCCGGCTCTAGCGATCGAAAGAAACAACACCGCGGCTATTAGAGATTATGAGTTCAACCGTAAATGGATGGAAAAGCGCATCGCCGTCAAGGAATTTCTTGAGGAGATGTTTCAATTTAACCCTGATGAACATGTTCGTTCGGCATACCGCCCGAACTACAAGGACGAAACTCGTAAGCCTCTAGATACTATGGCTGCTCGTTTAGCTATTAAGCATGCATGCAAGACCGATACTGAGCTTCGTGCTGATAAAGTTCTACATGATGCTATTCAAGGAGTTAAGACTAAGAAGGTTAAGCGTATTATTCGCGGTAAGGATGGTTCTATTCGCGAGGTTATTCGCGAGGTTCCGGTTGCCCTGCCACCTCCTGAACCTCTGGCGCCTACTGATCGCAAACCTCTAGACTCTGCTCATCCCGTCGATACTTCTGTTACTTCTACTATTACAAACATGATCCCGCCGCATGATATGTTTGGACGTTTCAAAATGTACCATACTGAAAACTATGAACAGATCCGTGAAGCAGTGCTCGCGCTATATTGTGAGAAACCTGAGTATGAGCTTGCTATTAACCCGTATGGAAACCACAAGACGCGCGAGGCTGCTGAAGCTTTTAAGAAGCAACATGCCGATGAAGTTATTGCTGAAGTATTCACTGCCGAAACTGGTAAGTGGAACTTCTTCGATACCTTTAAGAAGCAACGTGAGTCTGTCAATTTCTACAATAAGAATACTACTGTATATGAGGAGATGATTAAACAAACTGAACGCGACGAACGCCTAGGTGCCGATCTCATGGCTAAACGCGTTTCGAAAGAGAAGGCTAAGAACGTTGCTGAAGTTGGTCCGGATGCTGAGAACTTCAAAACGTGGGTCAAAGAAAACAACGACCTTACAAAGATGGGCGCTCAACATATCGGGCACATGGCTGACGGCGAGGATATGCCGGAAGACTCAATCGAAGTACCTATTTGGCGCATTGCTAAAGGAGGTCTCGAACTTACTAGAGATCAGTTCTATTCCAAGGCGGAAGCTCCTAAATTCGTGCAGGAAGCACATGATGCCGCTAAAGCCGGCGTAGTGCCCCAGGTCGAAGCTAGAGCTGACAATCTCTAAACGGGATAATCCCATCAACTACGTTTTCGAACCCACCTTCTCTTAAAAAACATATTTAACTTCTTTTTTTTGTCATAAAAAAACTTAATAAAAACTAATATACATAACAATATACTCACGAAAAAATGTCGAATGAACCATTGCCCTTACCCACAAATGCAATATTCGGTGGTGGTTCTGTTCCGGATGGGACCGCTATAGATGATATTCTTAAATGGGATGGAACGGAATGGGTGCCCGTCGTTAATGATTTACCAGCAACTCCACTTCGTATAGCTCCATACCTTGGTATTACGCCAACTATTCCTCTTATAAATGAGGGTAACTTATATAAAAAACCAGGACTTGATGGGTTATTTTGGAATACAATAGGTGGCGGTGAAATAGATTTAACTGTCGGCGGCGGTGGTGGCGACCATGGTTTATTAGCAGGTTTAGGGGATGATGACCATACACAATATTTATTAGTAAACGGCACACGCTCGATGAGCGGCACATTAAACTTAAATCTAAATGATATTACAAACGTAGGGGTGCTTTCAACTGCCGATCTTCAATTATCAGGAACATCTATAATTGGACTAAGCGCCGGTGGTATAACACTTAATCCAGCTGCCGGTGGAGAAGTGTTAATCACAGCAAATCCAATAGCGGCATTGGCGATCGCACCTAAACAATATGTTGACGCCGTTGCAAGTGGGCTTGATATAAAACAATCCGTTCGTGTTAAAACTGACACGCAACTTACATTTATAACTGCCGGTGCTGGTATCGGAAAAACGTTAACTAACAACGGTGTTCAAGCCGCATTAACTATTGATGGTATTCTTTTAAATATTGGTGATAGAGTTTTAGTTGATCAAATCGGTACAGACGGAAATGCTATGTTATCTAATATTTCTTGTGGTATTTATACTGTAACTAATGTTGGATCGGGTATAACTAACTGGGTTCTAACTAGGGCGGTAGATTTTGATGAAAATACTGACATCTCGGCTGGTTCTTTCACTTTCATTGAAGAAGGTGTTGTATTTGGAGGAAATGGATTTGTTGTAATTACACCAGATCCTATTGTTATGGATATTACTAGCACGGCATGGTCACAATTCTCCGGAGGCGGTCAAATAACCGCATCTAACGTAGGTGTTGGTGGTGTTGGTGTATTCGTAAATAAAGTTGGTAACGATCTGCAATTTAAAAACATTGCTGCGGCTGATAGTACAATAACTATTGTAAATAACGGATTACAAAATCAAATAGATCTTTCCGTTAATGTTGCTAACATAGACCATGGGCTTCTAACAGGTCTAGGTGATGATGATCATGTACAATATTTATTAATTGATGGTACTAGAGCTATGACAGGTCCATTACAATTACCGGCGGGTAATGCGGGTGCTCCGGCGATGACATTTTCGGGTGATACCAATATGGGTATATATCGATTAGGTGCCGATATATTAGGAATGGCAACAAGTGGCGTACATAGATTTACAGTGGACGCCGATGGACATATAGGTACTACGACAACACCTAGATTTATTGATCCGTCTGGTATTAATTTATCACTTCCTGGAGGTCCATTATTTGGATTAGATACTCGAGTTATTAACTTTGAAAATGTAAACTCAGCACCTGAGTTTTTAATTTTAACCGGAGATGGATCCGGAGCTGCGCCAGTATCTAGTGGTATAGTATTTGTAGATAAAGCCGGGCTCCCAAATCAAAAAATATTAGCTATGATATATGGTGCTTTAAATGGATATGGTATGTACCTTCTCGATGATACTGGTATGCCTGTATCATCACCATTTAATTTATCATTAACTACTAATGAAAATTTTACCATGAGTGATGGATTCTATTTTAATTCACAAACCGGTGGTATAAAACCTCCTAGTATGAGTACGGTAGTTCGAGATGCTATGTTAGGCGTATCGGAAGGTATGATTATATATAATGATACAACAAATCGATTAGAAGGATATGAATCGGGTGTTTGGGAAGAATTAAGCGGCGGCGGTGCAGTAGTGTTTCCTTTATATGCAGATCCTATTGGTACCGCAGTTGCACCTGCATATTCATTTATATTAGATACAGATACTGGCATGTATAGTGACGCTGCTGGCGAAATTAGCTTTTCTAGTGATGCAAATAAAGAACTATCCATTACATCGACAGGTCTTAAAATACGAAATGGTACGTCTACAAATCCATCTTATTCATTCTTAAATGAACCAACCGTCGGTATGTACGTTAGTGGAAACACCGGCGTAAATTTTGCAGCTTCTGGTTCAAAAATTGCAGAGATTACGACTGCTGGATTTAAAGGCGCAAGTGGTACAGTGAATGCCCCATCATATTCATTTAATCTTCAACCCGGTATCGGTATGTATGTTAATGGACCTAATGGTGTGAATTTTGCAGCTGGTGGTGTTGATATTACTAGCATTAACACAAGTGGTATTACAATGCCACCAAATATGATAATTCAGAATCAACCAGGAACCGTTGCTAGTCCAACATATACATTTGCGTCTGATAGTGATACTGGTATGTATAGACCCGCAGTCGGAACGATCGGGTTTACATCTAATGGCACTGCGACAGCAACGCTTGGAGCAACAGATTTAACACTAGCTAGTAATGTAGCTTTTAAATTAACAGAACCATTAGGAGGTACAAATACTATTACATTGCAGGCACCTACCGCTTTACCTGGTAGCTATATACTTACCCTTCCACTTAATGATGGTGTGGTAGGCGAAGTTTTAACAACCGATGGAAATGGCGGATTATCATGGTCTATTGGATCAGCTGATAATTTAGGTAATCATACAGCAACACAAAATCTCAATTTAGATACATTTTCTATTGTAAGTAGCATCAATGGTACTGCCGCGGCGCCTACATATACAGTCGGAGCTGCCGGAACGGAAGGTATATACAAATCTGTTTTTGGTGGATTGGCGATGGCGGTTGGTGGTGTAGAGCGATTTAATCTGGATAGCTCGCAGCTAAATTTGCCGGGTATATATCATGTTATACCAGAATATAGTTCATTTAACCCATCTTTTTCTTTCCAAACTGAATTAGGTACTGGTATGGGTTATGATGGCACATCGCTTTTCTTCAGAAGAAACAATGTTGATATCCTAACAATGAATATCGCAGGTACATCAAGATTATATACTCCTCTTATTGTACCTGATGGAACAGTATCCGCCCCTGGTATTGGGTTTGCGTCAAATAATAATAGCGGTTTATATAATACTGGCATTGGCTCCGGGTTACGAATTGCTATAGAGGGTACGGCTCGTGTTGGAATTAATGGAAATGGAATGTTCTTCATGAATGGAACTGAGGGGCTTAGCGGTATTAAACCCGGAGATGCGACCAATCGAGCTATTACATTTTCTAGTAACGTCGGTGTATATGCTCCATTGAATCAATTTATAATAAGTCTTGCATCTAATCAGGCTGATTATGAATTTTTAAGTGATTCATTACGTGGAAAACCCGGAACTTTTGCAGCACCTGGCTATTCATTTACGGCAGACACTAATACCGGTATGTATAGAATAGGGGCGGATCGTCTTGGATTTTCAACGGGTGGGTTCCATGCATTAGAAATCGCATCGGATCAAGGTATAGTTGTTGGTGCACCGGTCGGCGGATCTCTAGGTTCAGGTACTATAAATGCACAGGCAGTCTATGACGACAATGTTTTATTAACAGATTATGTATTTGAAAAATATTATGACGGTAAAGTTGTAGATCTAGATCACATAGACTATACTATGAAGACACTCGATGAAGAAATCGAATATACAAAAAATAATAAACATTTAAGTACGATCATGGGTCGTAATGAATGGAATGTCGATGGCAAACCCTCTATTGGTAAATTGGCACAACAACTGTGGGAAACTATCGAAACCCAGTTTTTATATATTGCGGAATTAAAAGCCGAATTGACTGAATTAAAAGCTAGTATAAAATCTAAGTAGATATTTAACTTCTTTTTTTGTCATAAAAACTTAAACTAGTTTATAAATATAGGATGGATGAACTTGATGAACTTGATGCCTTTGATGAACTTGATGCCTTCGAAACTAATTTAGATAACTTAGACCGCTCTGGTTTTTTAGATTTCTTATTATTTAGGATGTCTAATTTAAATACGTTGGATGAATTTCAAAATCAAATATCTACCGAAGCTATTAATGTATCTACCGAACCTGTTACGCCTACCAAAAGTCTAAACACTGCTATAAATTACAACCAATACGTGCCATACGATTTCGGATTAACTAATAAAAATCTCAACTATAAGTTAGGTTCATTTCTACCGTTAGATTTAGTAAATAAACTACCATTAAATTATAAACAGATTGATGCGTTTGCTGATGTTCTTGACTGGAATATTATATCTAATGACGAAATACCCGGACCGTTAATGGTTGCACATAAAGATAAAATCAACTGGGAAGTTTTTCTTAGAAACGGCAAACCAAAAGAAATAAACTATTTAATAAATGTACGCGATAAACTTGTCGAATATCATCATGTATTCTTCCATTCAAGAGTTAAGAAACGCTACTACAATACATCATTTATTTTAGTATTTCACGAGTTGATCGATTACAAATGGCTAGGGAAACATATTAAAATGGATGAATATGTATTGCTAAAATTCTGGGATAAATTTAAACCTAATGATATTGCCAGATATCAAAATATAACTTATTCAGTAGCTAAAGAGAAACTTAACAAAATCAATTGGTTTATTGCCAGTCGTAAACAATTAAGCGAAGAAACTATAACATTAGCGAGTGATTATGTTAATTGGCAGGTTATATGCAGGCGACAGAAGAATTTGTCGGAAGGATTTCTTATCAAGTTTGTACATCGATTACATTGGGAGAACGTCGCTAAGTATCAGAGTTTAAGTGGTATGTTTATTAGCAAATATCGCAAAAAATTAAATATGGTATTTATCAGCGAATACCAAAATATGTCTATAGATACTATTAGGGAGTTAGAAGACTATTTAGACTTTGCTAAATTGCTAAAAAATAAACATTACAATAAACCGGATAAAATACAGATTACTACGAATGGGAGTTCATACTTTGTTATTGAACCGCCATCAATTGGCAAACTGCCTAGGGTTAATTACATATCTAGTATTGAGGGGGATTTATAGAAAGGATGATATTATTTCAAATTTTATATAGATTTTATTGCGGAGCCATAGCTCCTTGGAAGACAGTCTTATACAACCGTTTGACTAACGTAAATACCTTTTTAAGGTCGGCATCTAGTCTTTCGATACTAACCTCCATAGCATCCACTTTTTGTTTCAACATATCGTTATCGCTAAATAGCATCTTATTACCTAATTGACTAATAATTTGATCTTCTTCGGTTGTTAACGTTGGTGTATTAGGTATATCTGTGTTAGCCGTGTTAGCTGTAGAAGTAGATTGCTTAGATTGCACACTGGGCATCTCGTGCGAGTCGCCATCCTTCACATATCTAAAAATCTTAGATATCTCGTTAAGCTTCACATTCCACAAATAGTACTTCTTCGTTGATACATTGAAATTGCTTAAATTTAGAATCGGTTCGCCGTCATTGTTCTGCCCTAGCGATCGGAATTTACCGCCTCCTGGCTTAAGATTCCCCTCTGTATCTATATATCGTAGATATGTATCCGTCGACAACTCACCAAGATTAGCTTTATTGACCTCTACATAGTTTTTTGATAGCTTTGCAGTAGCCTTGTTGGCGCCACCACTTTTGCCTGGCTTTCTGGCGTTTAGATTTCCGCCAGATGCTGTTGGTAATTTATCGATTATTTTATCTAAATCAAATAGTTGTCGCGTGGACGGTTTCTTCGTCGACATGGTTATATAAATAAACTTATATAAAGTTGTAAATATAGTTCCATACTAAAAATGGCGAATAAGCTTATCCTTGAAATGGATAAATTTAAGAAAGATATTAAAACGGAAAGCGATCAAACTAAAGAACAAGTTATAGGGCAAATACCATTCGATAAATATTTTGAATGGGCTCATGATTCATATACTGAGCAAATACCTAAACTCGACACTAAAACTAACGCAAAAACGGAGGATTACAGTGATGGAATGATGAAGCGAATTTTTAATATATCAAGTATGAAATACTCGGTATTGCCCAATATGTTATACGGTAATACTGTAGTTTTTAAGTTGTATGATATTACAACTAGAAAGGAAATAAACTTTGCTACGTTGTTTTGTGAAAATAGCAGCGATATCCCAAGTCAGTTAGAGAAAAATTTATTTGACGAACAACGTGTTGGAAATATTGTATTACAGCATTATAGCGTTTCGTCAAGTTTCATTTCATGTGATGGCGAATACCGTGGTAGATTTAGCACATATTCGGATTTTATCAAAGCTAAAATGGACTATCCCGAAATTTGGAATGAGATTGAAGCGTATGTAAATAAAATTATAGAACGCAGACAATGGACAATATACGCAAGTTATTTTCATGGACGCGAAAATGAGAATAACGTTGAACTAGAACGAATTATTAAATCAAATCTGATTGCACAAAGTTTCTTAGCGCTTTCATGGTTTCACACAATCTATGCGGAATATTTAGGGCTAACCGAATCGCATATGAACGAAACGTTTAAGGAGATCTTCTTTAGTAATTTAAAGGTAGATCTTGAATTTATCAAAGAGCTTATTAAAAAATATAGTGAGGCAGATATTGAAATGCTTAAAGTTCGTACTAGCCATATAGTACACCCCATTCTTGGCAGTAAGGCAATCCGATATATTCCCCTAGGCTATAAGATGATTCCGCTAAATTTAAGAGAAGTGCAGTATCCACTTAAATTAAAGTATAAGCCATGGCGTGAATTTTTAATAGCTAATAGATGCAACGATTTAATTATTAATCAAATAGCACCAGGGTTTCCGGTTACGCTTGATTGGTTCTTAATTAAAAAATCGCACAAGGGGTTATTTGATAACAAATCACAGTATGAACGGTTAAAACACAGCGAATTAGCTAAAGGAGTTCTTAATCTATTATACGAGGCGCAACGTAGTACGTATTTCGCAACTACTGATTTTGGCAAAGCACCTAAGTCCGACGAACATATAAAGCAATGGATTAGTACAAAATTTAAGCGTCTTAACGATAAAATGCGTGATCCTATTGATTATTCGGTAGAAGAAATTATTATGTCAGACGTAACGCTTGCATTTCCATCCGAATTTGTAGGTCGAACTTTTGCCGATACTGTTCAATTAGTTAGTAAATCAAAAATCTACGACGCTAAAATTGGTCATCCATTTAGTAATTATGAAGTTTTTAGTAAGTACATATTTGAAATCTGTTATAATTTACTAGCTGCTAATAAACGGCTAGGTGTTATGCATGGTGACTTCCATTTAAATAACGCAACTATTGGATTTTTATATTCTTCTGATAAACCAAACGCTAGTATCATATACCAAATAGACGAAGAACATAAATTTATATTCCCAAATAATGGATACTTTGCATGTGTAATTGATTTCAGTAGGGCGCTAGTTAATCCGGAAGAACATGAGAATTTGATTGATTTGAGTCTTCCGGAAAGTTTTAAACCTATCAGCGATTATGATAAATTCGAAGCTACAGAAATTCAAAACATACTCCACTGGTATCTACAGTTATTTCCAAATAAGGTAAAACAAAAAGAAGAACTAATTGTTATGTTTAAAAACAACTTTTCCGCGTCGTTTAAGTTACTGACTTGTATGGATTTATATATGTTTACCGCTAGACTAAACGTACTGTTACAGCAACAAAGCCTACCAGTAAATAAAAAGTGCATTTTATTACTCGAAAAAATTAATAAACTGGCGGAAATGTACATTACTACGGAGATAAACAGCTTATTAGCGGATCCAAATTATGCTAAAAAAATCATCCTTGATGACTTTCCAATTCAAACTATTATCAAAAAGTGTTTTGCAGAGTTTATTGTTGCAGATTTATCTAAGTCAGACAACTCTAAAAAAGAAAAAATAGTTGTAACCGACTATTATAATTTAGATAACCCCATGGCTAAATCTTTAAGTAAGTATGAATTATTCCCAGATGTTCTTAAATATAGTAGATATTATGGTTCAAAACACGAAACGATTGATATCGAACAAATTAATCGGATCAAACAAAATACTCGCGAAACTTATGAAAGGCGTAAATCACATAGTTTGGAACATCTCAAATTTTTAGCGCACAAATATTTAGATTCTTCTTAAATTTATGAAGAAGTGGATCATCCTTCCAAATAAAACTTTTCAATAAACTTTACTAAATGATCATTCAGCAAACAAATAAAGGAACCATCTCGCGAATTGCTTAAATAGCTTAATAAATTAAGTGGATCATCCTTCCAAATAAAACTTTTCAATAAACTTTACTAAATGATCATTCAGCAAACAAATAAAGGAACCATCTTTTGTTATTTTATGTGTAATATTTTCTAAATCAGATTCTGGTATCTCGAGTTCTTCTAAGAAATCGATAACCACTGTTGTCCTTGTTTTCAATGCGGCTATCCTAATTACCATATTAGTAGATGTTAATTCACACACGAACTTTTCATTAACGTCATTATCAATCTCGTCCCATTTAAGATTTAGAAGTTCTATGTATGTAGAACGATCCGACTTACAAATTTTATGTAAGTTTGCAAGGTTATCTTTTTTTTCTAGAGTATTCGTTTTTAGATGGTTTGTTTCTAAAGTAATAGACGGATCTAAAACAACAGGCGATTCTAGAATACTGGTATTCGATTCTAGAATACTGGTAGGCGATTCTACTTTGATCGACGGGTCTGTATTGTCATCACGAGATTCGATGTAAGGCACATGTTCCATTACTCGATTAACCATCACCTTTGAAACGCAACTGGACATCTCTTTAACAGCTCGCTTTACGTGTGCTTCGTGTGTTACCAGATTTTCTTGACATTTCTGAATACTTTTTGCAATACTTGTTTGTAGCTCTGACAGTAATCTACGAACATCTGCCGAATTAGTTAATGCACTATTGATGTGTTCGATTAACGATTCGATGCGATCGATATTGATATCTTTCGCTTGTTGTATGATCGATTTCGCAATAATCAGCTCAATTGATTGTAAAACCAATTCTTCATCATTACTTACTAAATACATCACGGGTATTTTACCAGATGGTAAACACGACTCTTCAATATACACATGATCAGCAATTCCAACAAATTTAGATTTGTAAGAGATAATAAGCCCCGCATCATATGAACCAAACGTCAGATCCTCATAGAACTTATCAATCTCTTTTTTGGGAACTGTAGACGAGTAGTTTTTGATATCAACGAGACAGCGTTTTACAGTTCCAGTATTTGAATATGTAATAATAAAATCACCCTTCTTTCCTTGTTTCGACGTATCCTGAACTTGATAGTTAGACGGTAAGCCCCGGCAAATATCAGCAAATTTTACTTCACCAACCTTGCCGATATTCGCAGCAACGCCATCGATGCTTTGTATAGTTATATTTGGGATAGTTATATTTTGCACTGGATTATACTTAAGCGTCTCAAGCAACCCCGGCAGTTTATATACAGATTGTAGTAACTTAGCAATATCATCAAGTGTCAAATTTGAAGCCCATTGTCTTGTATATACATCTAATTTAGATAGGATTTCTTCCATAGTTATTTTAAGCTTAGATTATTATATCGATTATTTACATAGATGGCTACTTCAAATTTCACGCTAACCGAACTTAAAGGCGATCTATTCGATTCTACTGAAAGCATTGCCCATTGTGTTAGTAGAGATCTACATATGGGTAAAGGCATCGCTGTCCAATTTAAAAAACGGTTTAAGTGTGTAGATGAACTTATAGCTCAAAATAAGCAGATTGGCGAGGTCGCGTATTTATCTTCCGCATCTAGATATATATTTTATCTGATTACCAAAGAAAAATACTATGGAAAACCAACAATAGAAACGCTAAAAAATAGTTTACGCGATTTAGTTAAAGTATGTATATCACTTGATATCAAAAAAATAGCTATCCCGCGGATAGGATGCGGGCTCGATGGTCTTAACTGGAAGGATGTACTTAAAGTGCTACATGAGGAGCTGCTGCCTTTTATGGATGTGGATGTTTATGTTCTTTGATAGTTCTTTGATAATTCTTTGATAGTTCTTTGATAGTTCTTTAAATTTGATTCTTAAAATTTGAAAATAAACGATAAAGTAAAAACGCTATACTTTAAAATCCTTTCTTTAAAAATGTCCGAATGGCGCGGCTACGGCTTAGAATCTATAAACGTCAGTAATCTAATACAAGAGATTATCGGCATTAGCGCCTTAGTTCTATCGCTACTGTATAGGATACCTCAGATATATGACATTTATAAATCAAAAAAAGCTAATGACATCAGTACTATGATGTTGATCGTTCAAAACCTCAGCTACGTATTATATGTATCATATGGCATATTCGTACATGACTGGATTTATATTGCATCAAGTGTAATCAGTTTTATCCAAAACATTATTATCTACTTTATGAAACGACATTATTCCCGATATGCAAGATATTCATCCGAAAAACAAAAAATTGGTGAACTCAGCATTAGCCAACAATCTATACAAAGAATCTATGAATCATAGATTTATTTTATTTTTTGTGAAATTTGTAAAAATTATGGCGTCGTCTACAAATTATAGAATAGCCACCTGCGTTTGAGCCGCGGTCAACACTTGAGACTTAATAACTTTGTTATTAGCATCCTTTAGACTGACCACGGCGCCTGCAAGACGCGATTGGCAGCAATTATGTCTATTAAGGATCTCTACTTTAGTAATAACTTGTGGGATCTTAAGTGTTAAAGTTAATGCGTGTACCTTCTCAATACCATGTGTATGTGTAAAAGTATAAGTCTTACCATCAATGGCGTTGCTCGCCGGATATGAAAGCGCGTATCCTGCATTACCAGATGCAGTATATACGGCAGATGAGTAATCAGCAGCGGTCAGGAGGTTTCCAGTTGCACCGTAAGCGCGAATCTCTCCAATTTGAAAAGTGTTAGCATCGCTACCGGTAACGGCAACCGCAGGAGAATTTTTCGATACTTCGATTACCTTTACGTTATTGGTAACGGTATGAGTTGTCGAAGCGAGTGTTACAGGCGTACCAGGCGCAGGCGGGGGTGCGGGCGTTGAAGAAGTACCGGCAGTGCCAGCCGCAGGGTTATCTTTAGATGTTACACCACCTGTGGGTGTATCTACAGGGACGGCGGGGTTAAACTGCTTTGAAATCCAATCATTAACTTCTTGTCTATACGCAACGTACGCGATTACCAATACAACTAATATTCCAATCCATAACTTATTTCTGGAAAAAAACCCGGGACCTGCTGGTTGAGGGGTGACTGGTATGTACGACTGCTGCATTGACTGCGCATACTGGATAGGTTGCATAAATTGCGACATGTTGATTAAAAATCGCGTATATTATTGGATATGTTTTTTACTGACCAATTTAAAAATTATTAAAAAACATATCCAATAATATACGCGATTTTTAATCAACATGTTCGCTACGATCTTGGCAAATACACCATCTCCCGCGTCGCGATCATACATCCGATGGTATGCAGAGTCTCCGGACAAATCAGACTTAATAGCCCGCCCATCAAAATAGTCAATATATTTGACTACCGCATTAGAAGCGCCAACGCTGTTGAAGTTCGCACCATTCAACATTCCGCGAAAGACACTGTAGTCTTCTGGTTTTGCCAAAGCCTCTTAAGAAGCTCAACCTTGTCAAGATTAGAAATATCGATGGACATTCTTTTCGGAGATAAAGTGTGTAAAGATTATAAACACATAAAAAATTAATTTTTTAGTAATAAGATTCTTCTAACTGCGACCGCTGATTTGCGGCAAAAGCCTTAACAAAAGGCATTACTGAAAGGCTAGCGAGATAATTAAAAGGTGTTTCTGAGTTATCTCTACGTAGCACTACTCGGCAAGCCGCAAAAACATCGGCAATATTAACTGTACTTGAATATCCAGGCACCTGCATGATAGGTTTACGGTATTTCATATTGAAATATTTTAGCCATTCTTGTTCGGACACCGCGAAAATTTCTGAACGCAGCTCTTTGCAAGACGCAAGTCCATCAAATATAATAGCTAGCTGTGCCATTTTATTAAGGTATTCTTTTACTTGGTATATCTTAATTATATATTTCATTTTTTGAAAGCATAGTGAATTTTAACTATAGCGACTTAAGAATTGCCGCCTCAATACTACTCGCCGACAGCTTATTAGAAACTGCTGATTTAACATCCGACACACATAATTGACCACTAGATAAAGTTAGATATCCAAAGACAGCGGGTAAATCATCACCGACTTTAGCGTATTTGGCTTGCGAAAAATCTTTAACCCCCTTTTTTAGCTTAGCCGCTAAAGTATCCCACTGCGACGATTTAATAGGAAGAAGCAAATGCTTATCACAAAGCATAGGATCTAGACCTCTAACCTTCGACCGGATGTAATCAGCCAAAACGGCAGACTGCCAACCTGCAACTTTAACTTCAGTATGCTCAGGGTGATCACAAGCTACATGTTCTGATGGCTTTGTTTTAGTTCCTTTGACGGCGGAAGGATCATGCTTTTTCGCGAGTACTTCGAGCATTGCGTCAAGACCTTCTTTGTTAACCTTGGTATTTCCCAATATACCAACCGTTAAGCTAGACTTCACTGATTTCGACGCGACATCTGCAATATATGCAAATGTTTCTTTACTAGGTGATCCGCCTAAATGTTTTACACAACGGGTATATGCTGGAAACACTCTAGCAGGATCCAATGCTTTAATTGCTAAACCGATCGATTTGCGAATAGCGGATCCGGTGCCTTTTACTTTCCAATTAATACCAATCATACCATTATGAGCTACTCCCTCAACTGAGCCAACCTTTGATTTAGCCACTGCTAATGGATCGCCGCACAAAGCTTGCCGAACAGCAAGCACTAGCGAATATCCCAAAGCGGCTTCTTCCGCACCAACTGGATAGCATTGGTTAGGACAACCAGCATTGCCGCATAATCTGTTAAACGCACATCCATTGCAGTTAAGCGGAAAACAGATTCCAACTGCAACATCACCTACTAATTTTGTTGGTTCTATAAAAATAGATAATCCTTCCTTTTTACTTTCAATCATTTCTTTTTATGTTTCTTTCTGATATATTTCCATTTATATATTTTTTTCTATTGTTTTTGTTTTTTAGATTTACTTCAAAACTATAAAAACCAATAAAAAGCAGAAACATAAAAATAAAGTAGACGGGTTTGAAAAAAAGAGTTCAAAAAAATAAAGTAAAATAAGTTTGAATGGTGATTTTCCATTTCATGAAAATTGAATTTTTATGTTGAACTTATACGATTAAAGATTAAATAATCTCCTTACAACCTACTTAAAAACCTCCTCACAACCTACTTAAAACCTACTTAAAAATGTCTACCAAAACTACTAAGAAAGCTGCCGTTGTTGCCGAGCCCGTTAAGACTACTAAGGTCCCCGCGAAACCTAAGGTTGCCGCTAAAGTTGCGCCTACGAAAACTAGTGCTAAGCCTGCAGCTAAAGGTGGTAAGAAAGTTGCTAATCCCAAGAATGCATCCAAGAATGCGGAGGCTGCCGCTAAGAAGAAGGCTGAGCAGCAGCGTTACGACGCCGCGCTCCTAGTTGCTGCTGAACGCGGTCTAGTTACAATTATTGATGAACTAACGGCGACTGGAGCTCAAGATCATTGGGCTGCTGCTGTTAATATGCACATTCTAGAAGTTATTAACAACATCCAGCAAAACGAAGCTTGTAAGGATGGTGATTATAACCCGTTCCCTTCAAAGAACTTTGTTCTTCTGGAAGACAAGGTTGTTTCTGGTGGAAAGAAGAAGACACCCGTTAAAAGCGGCAAGTCTGATACTTCAACGGCTGCTGCTTCTAAAAAGAAGAAGGCTCCTATTCGTCGTGGTACTAAACCTGTAGTCGAAGAGCCTGAGGAAGAGCCTGAGGAAGATGTAGAGGTTACCCTTGATGATACTCCCGATGATGAATCAGCTGAGGCTTCTGAAGAAGTCAAGGAAGAAGTCAAAGAAAAGAAGAAGGTTAATATTACCACCTTTACCCGCGATGCTAAGAACTATCTTGGATTTGTTGTTATGCGGTATGTCGATGATTACTTCTCGTCGCCGGGTGGCAAGAATGTTAAGAATCGCGATGATTTTACTAACTTTACTTATACTGGTGTTACTAAGGATATTACATCCCATGTTTCTAGAAGTGTTGTGACTACGGTTAACCGTATGCATGACCTTGTTTCTAACCTTCAGGATCGCGGTGTTTCTGAGAATCTCTCTAAACTAGTGAGCGCTCATCTGCCTGACCGTAACTCGGTTATGAAGTTTATGGG
>JACCDH010182199.1_pt1 | contig 50559 bp, 45 predicted proteins | sample 7442481 | NCBI WGS metagenome assembly JACCDH01 (sample SAMN15323433, study PRJNA562643) | freshwater metagenome | isolation source: river surface water | place: USA:Blue River Watershed | collected 2017-08-15
TAACGTATTTTACGATAGCACTTGAAGTCGCATTAATTGAGTCAAGGCTATCACCACATTCAATCAATACGCATGAGCTAAATTGACGTGTTGGTGTACGTACACCAGACATAATCGGCGTTGGTAACGAAATTTTGAATAAAGATACCGCATCATAAAAGCGTTTGATGTAACTCAAACGGGTAGCGGCTGGGTATTTAGAAAACAGGCAAGCAGCCACTAAAATGTAAAGAAATTGCGCGCTTTCATAAATCTCGCCAGTAACCCGGTTTTGCACCAGATACTTACCTTCCAGCTGCTTCACAGCTGCGTAAGAAAAATGCATATCGCGATTATGGTCGATAAAAGAATCGATAGTGTCTAATTCTGCTTTGGTGTAGTCCGCGAGGATGTGCGCATCATAACGATGGCTTTCAACCATGCGCACCACATGATCATAAAGTTTTGGCGGTTCAAACTGACCGTAAGCTTTTTTCCGTAAGTGGAAAACAGCAAGGCGTGCAGCCATGTACTGATAATCCGGAGTCTCTTTAGAAATAAGATCAGCGGCAGCCTTGATAATCGTTTCATGAATATCTTCGGTCTTAATACCGTCGTAAAATTGGATGTGCGAGCGTAATTCAACCTGAGACACAGAGACGTTCTGTAACCCCTCGGCGGCCCAATCAATCACGCGGTGGATTTTATCCAGGTCGAGTGGTTCGCGATTGCCGTCTCTTTTGGTTACGTGTAATGGCTGATTCATTGCTGAAGAGTTCCGTTTCAATTTTAGTTGTTAGTATTTTTTGCTTTAGCGCCCGAGTAACGCAAACCGTCACCCCAGAAACCCTGATGTTTTATGCCCTAGCGCTTAGGATTGACCATTTCCGCCGTTGGCACTAGATATAGGGTTTTATATAGAACGAATCACAAGATAAGGTGGATCAATTTCATTTGCAAGCGTTTCGCACTAGCAAAAAAACACTGAATTTTTAAGAGTTAGTGCTCACTAACTTGTCAGGCTAAGTACATAAAACGGCTGCACAGATGCAAGCCCTAACTTGGGATTTTCTGAAAAAATTTAATCGCTTATTTTTTGAAAAACCCGTTCAAAAAATAAGCGCTTAGCAATTATACAATGTAAATTTGATGAGAATTTTTTCAGATCAGAGTGGTAACAACTGCTGACAACTCGGCAAAAGAATCGAGCATAAAATCGGCCTGCCAAGTTTCCGGACAATCAGTTGTGTCGATAAAACCAAAGCCTGCGATAAAGGTATGCATACCGGCACGATTACCAGCTTCGATATCACGCTCTGCGTCTCCGATATACCAACATCGATTACGCGTTACCGATAATTGATGACTAGCTATTAATAGAGGCGTGGGGTCTGGCTTACGTTGCAACAAGCTATCGCCGCCGAGCAATATTTTGCAGTCTTGCAATTCAGGCATTTCCCGTAGCATTTGCGCAGCAAGCTTGTAAGGCTTATTGGTAACAATACCCCATGGAATATTCGCTTGCGCAAGCTGTTGCAACAGCTGTTCACCACCGGCAAATACATGGCTATGCACTGTTAAATGCTGTTGGTAATAGTCCAGTAACTGTTGACGTAACTTACCAAAATCAAATTTTGCTAATTTATCAGCGAAGCCGAGCTGCAATAACCCTTTTGCCCCATGAGACGCCATAGGCCGATATTGCGCTGCTTGCTTTTCCGGAAAACCGTGCAGCCGCAAAACATGATTAAGCGCTGCACCAAGGTCATCTGCGGTATCAACTAAGGTACCATCTAAGTCAAATAAAACTGCCGACGGTCGTTGCTGAATACTGGCTAGTGGTCGCCAAGGAAAAACTCGACTCATGGTTTTTTTGCGACCACTAAGTAATTCACATCAACACCAGCACCGATCCGGAAGCTTTCGGTAAGCGGGTTATAATGCAGACCTGTAGCGTCGGTAACAATTAAACCAGCGTCTTCAATCCAGCGCATTAACTGCGAAGGACGAATAAACTTGGCAAAATCGTGGGTGCCTTTAGGGACCAGGCGTAATACGTGTTCAGCCCCTAAAATCGCCATAACATAACTTTTTGCGGTTTTATTGAGGGTTGAGAATACCAAGGTTGCGCCAGGCGCCGCTAAGTCCGCGCAAGCTTGCACGACAGACGCTGGCGTTGGTACGTGTTCCAGCATCTCCATACAAGTTACCAACTCAAAACTACCGGCATATTGCTCAGCAAATTCCTCGGCGGTGCTTTGAATGTAATTAACCTTTGCACCTGTCTCTAGCGCATGCAGACGAGCCACCATGAGTGCTTCATCTGCCATGTCGATACCCGTGACATCAGCTCCAGCATGCGCCATTGATTCTGCCAAAATACCGCCGCCGCATCCCACATCCAGAGTCTTTTTTGCGAAAAGGCCACCGACAACGTCGCTAACAAAACTTAAGCGAACAGGGTTTAACTGATGTAATGGCTTAAACTCACCAGTTAAGTCCCACCAACGGGAAGCAATTTCGTTAAACTTAGCGATTTCTGCGTTATCTATATTTGGCGTTGTCATGCTCAGATCCGTGCTTATATGCAAATTTTTCGCGTCATTATAGAGTGTTACGCTTAACAAGCAATCGACGCAAAAGCTGACATTTTGAAACTAGTTGCACAGAGACATGGCAAGCTGCGACTAATGTGTTAGAATCCGTGGTTCTCGCCGCGCGGACATAACAAATACACGCGAGTCATCTATCTGATTTTAAGGGAAAAAAAGCTTTTTATGACGAATCTGGCCAAAGAAATTGTTCCCATCAATATTGAAGAAGAATTAAAGAATTCTTACTTAGATTATGCAATGAGCGTCATCGTAGGTCGGGCATTGCCCGATGTTCGGGACGGTTTAAAGCCGGTTCACCGTCGCGTTTTGTTTGCGATGAAAGAATTAGGCAATGACTGGAACCGCGCCTACAAGAAATCAGCCCGTGTGGTTGGTGACGTCATCGGTAAATACCACCCGCATGGTGATATTGCTGTTTATGACACTATAGTCCGGATGGCTCAGCCGTTTTCTCTGCGTTATATGCTGGTTGATGGCCAAGGTAACTTCGGTTCAGTCGACGGTGATTCTGCAGCAGCAATGCGTTACACCGAAGTGCGGATGGCCAAAATCACTCAAGAATTGTTGGCTGATTTGGATAAAGAAACTGTTGATTTCGTGCCAAACTACGACGGTACTGAACAAATTCCAGCAGTATTACCAACCAAAATTCCTAACTTACTGATTAACGGTTCTAGCGGTATCGCTGTTGGTATGGCGACTAACATTCCGCCACACAATATCACTGAAGTTATTGATGCATGTTTGGCAATTATCGCTAATCCAGACATCACTATTCCTGAATTAATGGAATACATTCCAGGTCCAGACTTCCCAACTGCTGCCATCATTAATGGTCGTCGTGGCATCGAAGAAGCCTATCGTACTGGCCGTGGCAAGGTGTATATCCGAGCTAAAACTCATATCGAAACCGACGATAAAACTGGTCGTGAGACGATTATCGTTGATGAAATTCCATACCAAGTAAACAAAGCGCGTTTAATTGAGAAAATCGCCGAACTGGTGAAAGAGAAACGCATTGAGGGCATCTCCGCGCTGCGTGATGAGTCTGATAAAGACGGCATGCGTATTGTGATTGAACTCAAACGCGGTGAGTCTTCAGACGTCATGCTGAACCATTTGTATACGCAAACACAGATGCAAACTGTGTTTGGTATTAACATGGTTGCGCTTGACCAAGGTCAACCGAAGTTACTGGGATTAAAAGAAATCCTCGAGTGCTTCGTATTGCACCGTCGCGAAGTAGTCACACGTCGTACAGTTTACGATTTGAAGAAAGCTCGTGATCGCGCGCACATTTTAGAAGGTTTAGCTATTGCGCTGACCAACATCGATGAAATTATTGAACTCATCAAAAATTCGCAAAGCCCAAGCGATGCCAAGGCTGGTTTAGTTGCCCGCGGTTGGAAACTAGGCAACGTTCAAGAAATGTTAGAGCGTGCAGGCGAAAGCGCAGCACGCCCTGAGTGGCTAGAAGAACATTTTGGCATTCGTGAAGGTTACTACTACTTAACTGAGCAACAAGCCCAAGCCATCCTTGATTTACGTTTACATAAATTGACTGGCCTTGAGCACGAAAAAATCTTAGCTGAATACAAAGAGCTGTTAGATTTGATTGCTGAGTTACTGCACATTTTAAGCAGCTCTGCTCGATTGATGGAAGTTATCTGCGAAGAATTGGAAGCGGCGAAAGCCCAATACGGCGATGCTCGCCGTACTGAAATTCAAACTGATGCGCTTGATATCAATATGGAAGATTTAATTGCGGAAGAAGACGTCGTCGTCACACTTTCGCATTTAGGTTATGCCAAATATCAACCGTTAACTGACTACGAAGCGCAGCGTCGTGGTGGTCGCGGTAAAGCCGCAACAACAGTTAAAGATGAAGACTTTGTTGACCAGCTGTTGGTTGCAAGTACTCACGACACCATTTTGTGCTTCTCGAACCGTGGTCGTTTGTACTGGATGAAAGTTTACCAGTTACCGCTAGCTTCACGCCAAGCACGTGGTAAACCTATCGTGAACTTGTTGCCATTAGAAGATGGCGAACGCATCACCGCAATTTTGCCAGTTCGTGTTTATGAAGAAGGTAAGTACGTGTTTATGGCGACAGCCAACGGCACTGTGAAGAAAACTTCATTAACTGAATACTCACGGCCACGCGCTAACGGTATCATCGCGGTCAATCTGAATGAAGGCGACCAATTAATTGGTGTCGACATCACGGACGGCAGTAACCAAATCATGTTGTTCTCTGACGACGGTAAAGTTGTCCGTTTCCATGAAGAACAGGTGCGTGGTATGGGTCGTACCGCCACTGGTGTTCGCGGTATCAAACTACGCGAAAATGGTTCAGTAGTGTCATTAATTGTTCCTAAATCAGATGGCGCGATCCTGACGGTTACTGAAAACGGTTATGGCAAACGTACGGCATTAGCTGAATACCCAGAAAAGAGCCGTGCCACACAAGGCGTAGTCTCAATCAAAGTTTCAGAGCGTAACGGTTTAGTAGTCGGCGCGGTGCAGGTGAATGCACTTGATGAAATCATGTTGATTTCTAACAAGGGCACCTTAGTGCGGACTCGCGTGAAAGAAGTTTCACAAGTAGGCCGTAACACTTCTGGTGTTATTCTGATCCGTACTCAAGAACAAGAGAAAGTGGTCGGCGTACAACGGATTGATGAGATCCAGGATCAAGAAGAGTTGGCGGCAGCTGAAGCTGAAGTGCAACAACTTGATGCGCAACAGCCAGTGCTTGTTGAAGGCGAAGTCGACGATTCAGAAGAATAATCGAACGACGCATTAGCTAGATAATAGCTATACCAAAAAAACGAGCGCTATTGCGCTCGTTTTTTGTTTCTAGCGAATCGAAAATGCGGTAAAGTGTTTTTTAACAAATATGAGCCATCCAGATGGCGACAAACATAATAAAAATAAGCGGAAAAACCGCACTCTGTCCGTCCACGCCCAATTCAAATTGTTGATGAAGAGAAAGAGGTAAAAATGACCACCTATAATTTTTGTGCCGGCCCAGCGATGTTACCAACTGAAGTTATGTTGCAGGCACAGGAAGAATTGATCAATTGGCACGGGCGCGGCTGTTCCATTATGGAAATGAGCCATCGCGGCAAAGAGTTTATTAAAGTGGCTGCTGATGCAGAACAGGACTTACGTGATCTGTTAAAAGTTCCGGCAAATTATAAAGTGCTTTTTATGCATGGTGGCGGTCGCGGTCAGTTTGCTGCGGTGCCATTAAACTTATTAAAAGCCGGGCAGAGTGCCGACTACATCGTATCCGGTGCTTGGTCAAAAGCGGCAGCTGAAGAAGCGCATAAATTTGGCACAATTGCTGTGCAAGGGATCAACCAAAAGATCAATGGTGTTCGCAGCCTGCTCGCGGCCAAAGATTGGCAAATTAATCCAAATTCGGCTTTTGTCCACTTTTGCCCAAATGAAACTGTTGATGGTCTGGAATTCACTGATTTACCACAAACCAACGTACCTTTAGTTTCAGATCTGTCATCGACAATTTTGTCACGGCCAATTGAGGTCGCTAAGCATGGTGTTATTTACGCTGGCGCACAAAAGAACATCGGTCCGTCCGGCCTGACTTTAGCCATAGTACGAGAAGATTTGTTACCAGCGGCAGGTGCGAATATCCCAGCAGTTCTGGATTATCGTTTAGCTGCTGAAAACGACAGCATGTTCAACACGCCACCGACTTATGCTTGGTATCTCGCGGGTTTAGTCTTTAAATGGTTAAAACAACAAGGCGGCGTAGAGGCAATGGCCGTGCGTAACCTTGAGAAAGCCAACACCTTGTATCAATTCATCGACCAAAGCGCTTTCTATAGCAATGACGTGGATCCAATTTACCGCTCTTGGATGAATGTGCCATTCTTCTTAGCTGACGAGCGTTTAAACGATTTATTCGTTAGCAATGCTGAAGCTGAAGGTTTATTGGCTCTGAAAGGGCATCGGATGGTAGGCGGCATGCGCGCGAGCATTTACAACGCAATGCCACTTGAAGGTGTGCAAACCCTAGTGAGTTTTATGCGTGAATTCGAACGGGTGCATGGCTGATGAAGACACTGACGTTAAATCATGTGAATAAAATTGACGGGACAGTGCATTTACCTGGTTCTAAAAGTATTTCTAATCGAGTGTTGCTCTTGGCTGCACTGGCTGAGGGTGAGACGAAAATCCACAACTTGCTGCATAGTGACGATGTCGAGCATATGTTAAATGCGCTAACGCAGTTAGGCGTAAGTTATCAACTTTCAGCTGATAAAACTCAATGTGCTGTGCAAGGACTTGGCGGCTTGTTCAACGTTGCACAGCCTCTGGAACTTTTTCTAGGTAACGCTGGCACGGCAATGCGGCCGCTTACCGCGGCCTTGGCTGCGTCTAATGTCGATGTCACCTTAACTGGCGAGCCAAGAATGTATGAGCGTCCAATCGGCCATTTGGTCGATGCGTTAGCGCAATGGCAAGCCGATATCGAATACTTAGGGGCGGCAGATTTTCCGCCGTTACGGATCCGAGGTCACGAATTAACTGCTGGCGTGCTGAAAATTGACGGTAGCGTCTCCAGTCAGTTTTTAACTGCGGTATTAATGATAGCGCCGTTATTGTCTGGTGATTCAACAATAGAAATCATTGGCGACTTGGTATCAAAACCTTATATCGATATTACCTTGGCCTTGATGTCGCGTTTCGGTGTTGAAGTCGAAAATCAGCAATATCAACGATTTGTTGTTAAAGGTCAGCAGCAATATGTTTCGCCTGGTTATTGGCTAGTTGAAGGTGATGCGTCCTCGGCAAGTTATTTCCTTGCTGCAGCGGCAATTGCCGGAGGCACTATTAAAGTCACTGGTATCGGCAAAGATGCCGTGCAAGGTGACATTCGTTTTGCCGACGCATTAGAAGCAATGGGTGCAGAAGTTACTTGGGGTCAGGATTTTATTTCGGTAACACGTAACGAATTAAATGGTATTGACCGTGACTACAACGCAATCCCAGATGCCGCCATGACCATAGCGACTGCAGCATTGTTTGCTAAAGGTCCAACGATCATTCGTAACGTCTACAACTGGCGGGTGAAGGAGACTGACCGTCTCAACGCGATGGCTACAGAGCTTCGAAAAGTAGGTGCTGAAGTTGAAGAAGGATATGACTATTTAAAAGTAGTTCCACCAGCTGAAATTCAACACGCAAGTATCGCGACCTATAACGACCATCGGATGGCGATGTGCTTCTCGATGCTGGCATTTGCCAAGTGTGGGGTTACCATCGAAGATCCTGATTGCACCAGAAAAACATTTCCTCAATACTTTGAAGTGTTTAACTCGCTGGTAAGCAGTCACGCGTAACTTTTATTAGCATTCTGTTAAGTCGCGGTTTTTCAAAGGAAAGCCGCGCATTTTGCAACAATTGTCTGTATAATGCCGCCACTTTGGTTTTATAAGTAATTTGGAGGCAGAATGCAGCAGTCCCCAGTCATGACGATTGATGGCCCAGGTGGTTCCGGTAAAGGAACTATTTGTCGTTTAGTCGCACAAAAACTTGGTTGGCATCTTCTCGATAGCGGTGCGATTTACCGCGTATTGGCGCTGGCCGCTCTGCATCACGATATTGCCGCTGAAGATGAAGAAGCGCTGCAACCTCTGGCTGCGCACCTTGATGTACAATTTAACGCAGACGATCAAGGTAACGTTCGTATCACTTTGGAAGGCGAAAATGTTACTCATACTATTCGCACAGAAGAAGTTGGTTCAGCTGCATCGAAAATCGCCTCATTACCACGGGTACGCGAAGCACTTCTGCGTAGACAACGCGCATTTCGCGAGACGCCAGGCTTAGTTGCAGATGGTCGCGATATGGGGACTGTGGTTTTCCCTACAGCCGAAGTCAAGATTTTCCTAACTGCGGACGCTGAAGAGCGGGCGCGCCGCCGTTATTTAGAGTTGAAACAAAAGGGACATGATGTTAACATCGGCGACCTTTTGCACGAAATTCAGGCACGTGACGAGCGAGATATGAATCGCGCAGTTGCACCGCTGAAGCCAGCGGACGATGCTTATATTCTGGATTCGACAAATAAATCAATTGAACAAGTGCTGGATGAAGTTTTAAGTGTTTACAAAAAACGCTTAGAAACCAAATAACAACACTTTGGGCAGCTGCAGACAAGGATAGCCTGCGGTAAATTAAGCAACCCCACTTTATTTGGATTGAGAGTGGCGCAACTAACTGAAACAGTGAAAAATGACTGAAAATTTTGCACAATTATTTGAGGAAAGCCTCAAGACTATCGAAACACGCCCAGGCGCCATCGTTAAAGGCCGTGTTGTTGCTATTCAGAAAGACGTCGTCTTAGTTGACGCAGGTCTGAAATCTGAAGCTGCCATTCCGGTAGAGCAATTCAAAAACTTAGCTGGTGAAATTGAAGTTGAAGTAGGTGACTTCATCGACGTAGCATTAGACGCAGTAGAAGATGGTTTCGGTGAAACCTTATTATCTCGCGAAAAAGCTAAACGTCACGAAAGCTGGGTACGCCTGGAAAAAGCTTGTGAAGATAAAGTCACCGTTATCGGTGTTATCACTGGCAAAGTTAAAGGCGGTTTCACCGTTGAAGTTGACGGTATCCGTGCCTTCCTGCCAGGTTCACTGGTTGACGTACGTCCAGTACGCGACACTCTGCACTTAGAACACAAAGAACTTGAGTTCAAAGTCATCAAATTAGATCAGAAGCGTAACAACGTTGTGGTTTCACGTCGTGCTGTTATCGAATCTGAGAGCTCAGCTGAGCGCGATTCTCTGTTGCAAAACTTAGAAGAAGGCATGGAAGTTAAAGGTATCGTTAAGAACCTGACTGACTACGGTGCATTCGTTGATTTAGGTGGCGTTGACGGTTTACTGCATATCACTGATATGGCATGGAAACGCGTTAAGCACCCAAGCGAAATCGTCAATGTTGGCGACGAAATCCCAGTGAAAGTTCTGAAGTTCGACCGTGAGAAGCAACGTGTTTCTTTAGGTCTGAAACAGATGGGCGAAGATCCATGGGCAGCTATCGCTTCTCGTTACCCAGAAGGTGCTCGCATCACTGGTCGCGTGACTAACCTGACTGACTACGGTTGCTTCGTTGAAATCGAAGAAGGCGTTGAAGGCTTAGTACACGTTTCAGAAATGGACTGGACTAACAAAAACATCCACCCATCTAAAGTTGTTAACTTAGGTGATTCAGTGGAAGTGATGGTTCTGGAAATCGATGAAGAACGTCGTCGTATTTCTTTAGGTCTGAAACAATGTAAAGCTAACCCATGGGAAGAGTTCGCGAAGGGCTTCAACAAGGGTGACCGCGTATCTGGTAAGATCAAGTCAATCACTGACTTCGGTATCTTCATCGGTTTAGACGGTGGCATCGATGGTCTGGTTCACTTATCAGACATCAGCTGGAATTCAACTGGCGAAGACGCTGTACGTGAATTCAAGAAAGGCGACGAAGTTTCTGCAGTTGTATTACAAGTTGACCCAGAGCGCGAGCGTATTTCTTTAGGCATCAAACAATTAGATGAAGATCCATTCAACGGTTACCTTGCTGATAACAAAAAAGGTGCTATCGTTAAAGGGAAAGTCACTGCAGTTGATGCAAAAGGCGCTACAGTTGAACTTGAAGGCGGCGTAGAAGGTTATGTTCGCGTTTCTGATATCGCTCGTGAGCGTATCGAAGATGCAACAACTGCGCTGAAAGTAGGCGAAGAAGTTGAAGCTCGTTTGATGGGTGTTGATCGCAAAAACCGCGTAATCAGCCTGTCAATCAAAGCCAAGTTCGAAGCTGAAGAAAAAGAAGCGTTAGAATCAATCAAAAAGCAAGATGATGCTGATTTTGGTGGTAACGCAATGGCTGAAGCATTCAAAGCTGCTCAAAAAGCTGACTAATTGAATGTTTGCCTGTTGGTTGGGGCAGTTGCCCCAACCAATATTTCTGATCCCAGTGAAAGCGGAGTTTCTATGACCAAATCTGAATTGATCGAAAAATTAGCAAGCGATTTTCCACATATCCAGATCAAAGACGTTGAATCCTCAGTGAAAGAAATTCTCGAACAAATGGCGGGTTCTTTAGCCAATAACGAGCGCATTGAGATCCGTGGTTTCGGTAGTTTTTCACTCCATTACCGTGCACCTCGTGTTGGTCGTAATCCAAAAACTGGCGATAAAGTTGAATTAGACGGTAAATACGTCCCACATTTTAAACCAGGTAAAGAATTGCGCGATCGCGTAAAAGAAAATACCTGAGTTTTATTTTAATAGGTAAGCGGCAGCGGAGTTGAGTTTGAGAAAACTGGTTTTTTTCTTAGGTTTTTCTGTTCTCATTGTGATTGGCCTGTTTTTTGGCTCTATCAATCAACAAGTTGCTGAACTTAATTATTTCATTGCCAAAGCGCAACTTCGTGTTGTCGATATTGCGCTATTGTTCCTTTTGCTAGGCTTTGCTCTGGGGTTAAGTTTATCCCTGACATTGTTGTTCAAAGCTAAATCAAGACGCTGGTTGACCAGATCCAACAACAAGACCTGACACTATGGAATTGCTTTTTCTGTTATTACCTATTGCCGCCGCGTATGGCTGGTTTTATGGTCGTAACAGTTTGCGGCAACAGGAGCTGAAGGGTAGAGCCAATGTCGCAAAAAATTTATCTTCTGGTCTTAATTTTCTTCTAACAGATCAGGAAGACAAAGCCATCGAACAGTTATTGCAACTGCTCGACATTGAGGCTGCCTCAATCGACACTTATCTGGCATTGGCTAATCTGTTTCGTCGTCGTGGCGATTGGGACAAAGCAATCCATATTCATGAAAAACTTCATCAGTTAAAACTTCCTAAATCCCAAGCGCAAGCCATCCAGCTCGAACTTGCCAAAGATTATTTTTCTGCGGGTTTGTACGATAGAGCTGAAGATTTACTGAGGCCGCTGGTTAAATCAGAACAACTGAAAGATACAGTATTAAAGCAACTATTTAATCTCTTTACTGTAACTCATGATTGGCATAAAGCAGCAGAATTTCAAGCCGATGTGCTTGAAACAGAATCTAAATCTCTGCGGATCATCTTGGCTAATTTACGCTGTGAAGACAAACAACATCCGTTAGATTTGATCTCTTTACGTATCTTGAGTCAACAATATCCGCAAGCTATTCGGCCGAAAATTGAACTAGCCAGACGGTTACACATCGATGGGCTTGATGAGGAGGCGGCAGTCGCATTTAAAGCCGTTTTGGCGCAAAAACCGCAATGGGCTGCAGACGTATTACCTCAGCTTCGCAGTTGTCAACTTCCTGCAGAAGAGTGGTATCAATTGCTCAGTTCATTGGTACACAAACAGAAAAATATAACCGCGACGTTGTTCCTAGCTGATTGGTACACGGATACAGGTGCTGCGATAGCTGCCGAGCAATTATTGCTAGATAAATTACAGCAACAACCGAACATCCGCCTTTTTCAAAGGTTGTTACAAATTCGGCAAATCACTCAACCCGAACAGCGCGATGCTTTGCAAGGTATCGAACAATTGGTACAAGCCTACCTTGAGACTAAAATTTTATATAATTGCCGTAATTGCGGTTTTAAAACACGCCAGGCTTACTGGCTATGTCCTTCATGCAAGCAATGGGAAACAGTTGAACCTATCAGCGGCATCGATGGTCGATAAATTTATACAGGAATTTTCATGAACTCCAATCCTATTATTGTTGCCTTAGATTTTGACCAACAAAGCAGTGCACTGAACTTGGTCAGTCAATTAGACCCAAGCATGTGTCGGTTGAAAGTTGGCAAAGAGATGTTCACTTTATTTGGTCCTGAATTTGTAAAAGAACTCCACCGTCGTGGGTTTGATGTTTTTCTTGATCTTAAATTTCATGACATTCCAAATACGGTCGCTAAAGCGGTCAAGGCTGCAGCTGATTTGGGCGTTTGGATGGTGAATGTGCATGCCAGTGGCGGTTCAAAAATGATGAATGCTGCTCGTGAAGCGTTGCAAAGTTATGGCTCAAATAAACCCGCTCTGATAGCCGTTACTGTGCTGACATCGATGGAGCAGTCAGATTTAACCGAATTGGGTATTCATTTAACGCCCGCAGAGCAGGTCTTAAAATTAGCCCAGTTGACCTCGCAAAGTGGTCTCGATGGTGTGGTTTGTTCAGCCCATGAAGCGAGTTTGTTGAAACAACAATTTGGCCAGAATTTTTGTCTAGTCACGCCAGGTATTCGCCCAAGTTTTGCGACGACGGATGATCAGAAAAGGATCATGACGCCTTCAGAAGCCGTCATTGCTGGCGTCGATTTCATGGTGATTGGACGTCCAATTACCAAAGCAGCAGATCCACTGGCAGCTTTGAAGGCTATTCACCAAGAACTCAATATTACTTAACACGGAGCAATTTCTTTGGATGCGGTGAACCTTAATATACTGCTGGTTGGTGCATTATTTTCAGTCAGTATTATTGCAACTCTGATATCTGCTCGGTTTGGTGCACCGCTCTTATTGATTTTCCTTGTGGTGGGAATGCTAGCCGGGGAAAACGGCGTTCTCGGTATTCAATTTTCCAATCCAGATATCGCTTTGTTGATTGGTTCAGTCGCTTTAGTGATCATTCTTTTTGATGGGGGGATGAGAACCCATCCTGATCGAGTGAAAGTTGTACTCGCTCCTTCTGCCATGCTTGCGACTGTTGGCGTCGTCATTACCTGTTTATTGATTGGCTTGGCGGCCATGTGGTTATTTAATTTAAGCTTGCTTGAAGGCCTATTGTTAGGTGCAATTTTAAGTTCCACTGATGCTGCAGCTGTATTCTCTATTTTCCAGTCAGCAGGGCTCAATATCAAGGAGCGGGTTGCATCGACCTTAGAAATAGAGTCGGGGAGCAATGACCCGATGGCGGTGATGTTAACCTTTGCTTTAGTAAGCGTCCTTGCAGGTCATTCTGAACCGAACTGGCAACTCGGTTTAATCTTTATTCAACAAGCCATTGTAGGCATTCTTTTTGGTTTTTTAGGGGGTAAGTCATTCATATTTCTTTGTAAAAAATTACCTCTGAGCGCTGCATTTTTCCCGTTATTTGCTGTTTCCTATGCATTATTCGTGTTTGGATTGACGAACCAATTTGGCGGCAGCGGCTTCTTGGCAGTGTATTTGGCCGGTTTTTTAATTGGCAATGCGCGCCTGCCACAAATTCAATACATCCTTCGAATGCATGATGGTCTTGCTTGGGTAAGCCAAATCGTCATGTTCTTGATGCTAGGTCTACTGGTAACCCCTGTAAAGTTACTTGACTATGCTCTACCGGCGCTGGGTTTAGCTATGGTCATGATTTTCATCGCAAGACCTATCGCGGTCATGCTCAGTTTAATTCCATTCCATTTCCCAAAACGCGATCAAATGTTCATCAGTTGGGTTGGCTTAAGAGGAGCTGTTCCTATCATTCTTGCCTTGATCCCATGGCTCGCTGGTGTCGACAACAAAGATTTATATTTTAATGTGGCCTTCTTCGTGGTCATTACGTCGTTGTTAATTCAGGGGTGGTCAATTGCGCCTGTGGCAAGGTTATTAAAACTTGAAGTGCCGAAAGAACCTGGTCCAGATCAAACAATGTCGTTAGAAGGCATTGATTCTAACGATGTTTTGCAAGTGTTGGCATTCAAAGTAAATAATGATTCGCCAATTATTGATTCTGACTGGCAACAACTGCCGATCAAAGCACCGGTACAATTTTTAGGCTTAATGCGACACGGGGAGTGGTTGCAAAGCAGCGATTGCAGCCGATTTAGAGTCGATGACACTTTAATGGTGTTGGCAAAGCAACAAGACAGTCAACATTTAAGCGAAGTGCTCTCAAGCTTTGCGGCAGAAGCAAATCAAAGCAAACAAGATTTCTTCGGCGAATTCGTTTTGAACGGTCAAATTCGTTTAATGGACCTCGCTGCATTCTATACCATCGATCTTACAGGGATAAATGCAGAGCAAACTTTATCCGAGTACATAACTACAAGATTCCATCGTCGAGTTGTAGTCGGGGATAGTGAGCAACTTGATCAATTATTACTTACCGTGCGACAAATCGATGAATCTGGCGAAATCATTCAAGTCGGCATTAAGTCTGCGAGCTAATGAATATCATAAAAGGGAAAAGCATGGTTAAGCTCTTGAAAACTCTTTACATCCAAGTGCTTATTGCCATTTCCCTCGGCATTTTATTAGGTCATTTTTACCCTGATCTCGGTAGTGCGATGCAGCCACTGGCGACAGCATTTATTAAACTGATCAAAATGATCATTGCCCCCATTATTTTCTGCACTGTGGTGCTGGGCATCGCAGGCATGGAAAATATGAAGAAAGTAGGGCGCACAGGCGGTTTCGCCTTACTCTATTTCGAGATTGTCTCCACTATCGCTTTGGTTATCGGCTTAGTTGTGGTTAATTGGGTAAAACCTGGGCAAGGGATGCATATTGATGTCGCGAGCCTGGATCAGAGTGGCATCAGTAAATATACCGAGCCTGGTCAAATGCAATCCACAGTGGATTTTTTACTCAATATCATCCCAACAAGTGTATTTGATGCTTTTGCTCGTGGTGACATGTTGCAAGTGTTGTTTTTCTCGATCCTTTTTGGTTTCGCCCTGCAACGCTTAGGAGGCCGCGATAATCTTCTGTTTAGCTATGTTGAAAAAAGTTCTGAAGTGCTATTCGCAATTGTTGCGATGTTGATGAAAGTCGCGCCAATCGGTGCATTTGGGGCAATGGCTTTTACCATCGGTAAATACGGTATTGCAACGTTATGGTCTTTAGCGGGCTTAATGGCGACATTTTATTTAACTTGCCTGGTGTTTATCTTTGTCATTTTAGGCGGAATATGTAGATATCACGGATTTTCCATTACCAAATTTATATACTATATTCGCGATGAATTACTGATTGTTCTTGGTACTTCATCCTCAGAATCAGTCCTCCCAAGGATCATGGATAAACTTGAACGCGCGGGTGCGGGTAAATCGACGGTCGGTTTAGTGATCCCAACAGGTTATTCATTTAATTTAGATGGCACAGCAATCTATCTGACCATGGCGGCAGTGTTCATTGCGCAAGCGCTAGATATTGAAATGACACTCACGCAACAACTGACTTTACTGGCAGTATTGTTGATTACCTCCAAAGGTGCTGCAGGAGTTACTGGCAGCGGTTTTATCGTGCTTGCGGCTACTTTAGCTTCAATTGGTGATATTCCAGTGGCTGGCATTGCTTTAATCCTAGGGATTGATCGCTTTATGTCAGAAGCGCGCGCTTTAACCAATTTAATTGGCAATGGAGTAGCCACCTTAGTCGTTGCGAAATGGAGCGGCGAATTAGACAACCAGCAACTCCATCGGACCCTAGATAGTAAGAGTCAGCAAGATGCTGAATAGTAAAAGTTTATATCTATTTAACAACATGAGCGCTAAACAGCGTTTTATAGCAATGATTCAAACGTCGGAGCGATAGCTGATAAATCATAACATCACCCGACACATACAATTTAACATAATATACATTATGGGCTATTCCATGCATCCAGTAATTACCGCTTTAAAACACTGCGTTGCCTACGATAACAATGGATCATCACAACGGATTCGTTATTTTTAGAACGTGTCCGCTCAATAAAGGCTGCAAGCCCTTAAATTTATAAAATGATGTAATCATTGGCCTGCATCGGCTTTTGGTGATGCCCGACTGATAGATGTAAATAACGGCCCTCAACTTCATCAAGTACGACGCAATCATCTACATCGAGTACTGCATCTGCATGCGGTTTTTGCCAAGATGAATCGATTTTTGCTTTTGCTAAAGCTTTCGCTGATTTTGCATCGGCAGCTACGACTAACAAGTATTGATGCGCTTCACCAAATACACCTTCCGTATAACCGCCAAGATTGATAAAGAATAGCTTTAGCTGACCTGGTGCCGGCGCAACATTTGACCATTCAAATCGGTAGCCTTCATAACCATCTAACGCCAACCAAGAATCGATATGCACGTTTTTAGAGTCACCAAACCATTGGGCTTTTAAACTTGGGTAACAATCTTCTAATGAATCGCCAACCGCAAAAACCACATCATGGACTTCAATTTTTGCCTTTGGGTGCTTACCGCCCAGCATCACAATGTAAAGCATAAAATCTCATATCATTTAGAAAATTTAAAAATAAAAGGCACAGATGAACTGTGCCTCAAACTGAAATTTTATTTAAGCACTGACGCGTTTGTATTGACGATATTCAGGACGCCAGTAATTGGCACTAATTTTCGCTTTTAAAACATCATCATCCATTTCTAACGCATGACCTTGTGCCATCGCCACCTTGGCGACAGCAAAAGCAATTTCTTTCGATAAATCAGAAAGTTGCGTCAGTGGTGGCAGTAATCCACCTGAACCAGTATTTGCTAGAGGCGACGCTGCAGCCAAGGTTTCACTGGCTACTCGCAGCATATCATCACTAATTCGCTTCGCACGTGAGGCAATGACACCTAAACCGATACCCGGAAAAATATAGCTATTGTTACACTGCGCAATTGGATAAATATTGCCACGATATTCAATAGGTTTAAATGGGCTGCCGGTTGCAATAATCACTTGCCCTTCTGTCCATTCGATGATTTTTTCTGGCCGCGCTTCGATTTGCTTAATTGGATTACTCAACGGCATGATAATTGGTAATTCACAGTGCTTCTTCATTGCTTTAATGACGGCTTCTGTAAATAGACCGGCAACACCTGAAACACCAATCAAAATATCTGGTTTGGCGCAGTTCATCACATCTCTTAAAGAGGCATATTCTCCACTATAAGACCAGCCGTTCAAATCAGCCGATTTTTGCACGAGGGCTTGTTGGAAATCCCTTAAATCCTCCATGCCTTCAGTCAACAGACCATGACGATCTACCATGAATATTTGTCGACGGGCTTGCTCATCTGTAATACCCTCAGCGACCATCTGACTAATCACTTGCTCTGCAATACCACAACCAGCAGATCCTGCACCAACAAACACCACTTTTTGTGCAGATAAGGCCACACCTTTAGAGCGACAAGCCGCGAGTAAAGTGCCTACAGTCACTGCAGCAGTGCCTTGGATATCATCATTAAAACAGCAAATATTGTCACGATAGCGCTTCAAAAGCGGCATCGCATTGGGCTGAGCAAAGTCTTCAAATTGCACCAAAGCTTCAGGCCAACGGCGTTTCACTGCTTTAATAAACTTATCAACAAACTCATAATAATCATCGCCCGTGATCCTACGATGCCGATTGCCCATGTAAAACGGGTCGTTCAGTAGTTTTTCGTTGTTGGTACCAACATCTAAACAAACCGGCAAAGTATAAGCTGGGCTAATACCACCACACGCTGTGTAGAGCGAGAGCTTCCCTATCGAAATCCCCATGCCGCCGATGCCTTGATCGCCTAGACCGAGAACTCGCTCGCCATCGGTTACAACAATCACTTTCACTTTTTTCTTGGTAGCACTACGAAGCACATCATCAAGTGAATCACGGTCCGCATAAGAAATGAATAAACCACGTGCACTGCGGTAGATATCAGAAAAACGCTCACAGGCATCGCCGACCGTTGGCGTATAAATGATGGGAAGCATTTCTTCTAAATGATTTTGTAGCAAGCGATGAAACAAGGTTTCGTTGTTATCTTGCACGACACGCAGATAGATATGTTTATTAATAGGCTCATCAAATGACGAATATTGCATATATGCCCTCGCCGCTTGCTCCTCAATCGTCTCATAACGGGGAGGTAATAGACCTGACAAATTAAATGCAGCACGCTCTTCACGGGTAAAAGCACTCCCTTTATTTAGAAGTGGCGTTTCCAACAATGCAGGACCCGCATAATGGGTATATAAGGGGGTGTTATCACTTTGGCTCATAAGGTTCTCAGAAAATGCGGCCATTTGGCCTGAAAATTAGTTAAATTCTAGCTGTTTTCACAGCAAGTAGTAAATTTACATCCAACTGCTCAGACCATGCTGCTTAATTGAGCAATTATTTAGTCTTTTAAATCAATATCAATAAAAGGAACCGATACTTAAGGATTGACTATGTTTTATTACGATCATCGGCGAAATTTAGTTTCCAAAATGACTGAAGAATTTGTCCGCTCGACCCCCTCGAGGTTGCCGATTTCATCGAGTAAATGGCTCAGTTGCTCAGTGCTTTGTGCTTGGACAACGGCAATTAAATCGTACTCGCCACTAATTGCATATAGATCAGTAATTTGCGAAATCTGTTTTAATTCAAGATTGGTTTTTGTTGTGAGTTTTTGTCGTACTTTGATCGATACATGGGCAGAGACTAAATGACGGGTAAAAGAATCACCAAATTGTACGGAATATCCTTTAATCACCCCTAACTGTTCAAGCCTTGCAATTCGGGTTTGTACCGTTGATCGTGATAAATTCAGACTCCTGGCAAGATCTGACACACTAGCACGGGCATCTTGACGCAACATCGCAAGTAAACGCTCATCTTCTTTACTTAGCATCTTGATAAATCACTCCGTCATTTTGAGATTTATTCTCTGCAAATTGCTTAAAATGCTACTGCATTTTGACAGCAAACGCCAATATAATTGAGTCTTACCCAGAAAAGCTTTGTCTAAACAAAGTGACTAATTAAAAGCCCTTATTGCATTTCCAGAGGTTCACATGCAACTGACCAGAAGTTTATTCGACGACGTTATGGTGCCAAACTATGCGCCATCTCCAATTATCCCTGTAAAAGGCTTAGGTTCACGTCTTTGGGATCAATCGGGTAAAGAATTTATCGATTTTGCCGGCGGCATTGCAGTGAATTGTTTAGGTCATTGTCATCCAGTATTGGTGAATGCACTGACAGAACAAGCCAATAAATTATGGCATTTATCAAACACCATGACTAATGAACCTGCACTTGCACTCGCGCAGCGTTTGGTGGATACCACTTTTGCTGAGAAAGTTTACTTTGCAAACTCAGGGGCGGAAGCCAATGAAGCCGCTTTAAAATTAGTGCGCCGTGTGGCATTAAATAAATTTGGCCCAGAAAAATCACAAATTATTGCCTTCAAAATGGGTTTCCATGGCCGGACTTTGTTCACAGTGACAGTGGGTGGACAGCCTGCGTATTCTGATGGCTTTGGACCTAAACCAGCGGATGTAGATCACGCTGAATATAACAATCTTGAAAGCTTAAAAGCCTTAATCTCAGACCGGACTTGTGCTGTGGTGTTAGAGCCATTGCAAGGTGAAGGCGGGATCATCAGCCCTACCGTTGATTTCATCAAAGGTGTGCGTGAGTTATGTGACCAACATAATGCGTTACTGGTGTTTGATGAAGTGCAATCAGGGGTCGGTCGTACCGGTGAATTGTATGCATACATGGGCTTAGGTGTGACCCCTGATGTGTTAACAACTGCAAAAGCATTAGGCGGCGGTTTCCCAATCGGCGCCATGCTAACCACCACTGAAATCGCGAAACACTTAGTCGTTGGTACGCATGGCAGTACCTATGGCGGTAACCCATTAGCCTGTGCTGTTGCTTTAGCTGCCTACGATACTGTGAATACCCCTGAAGTGTTGAATGGTGTGAAAGCCCGCGAAAAATTATTTAAAGATGCTCTGCATCAAATCAATGCCAAGTATGACGTTTTTAGCGAAGTGCGTGGTCAAGGGTTGTTAGTGGGTGCTGCGCTGAATGCAAAATGGGCAGGTAAATCTCGTGATTTCATGTTAGCAGCCGCCGCAGAAGGCCTGTTAGTGCTGATGGCAGGTTACAACGTGGTCCGTTTTGCGCCATCGTTAATTATTCCTGAGCAAGACATTGCAGAAGGCATGGCACGTTTTGATGCGGCAATTGCAAAATTAGTTGCACAACACGCTTAATGGTCCTCAGCAAACGGTGGGCTGTTCCCACCGTTTGTTTTGCGTTTAAAGGAATCTTTGCATGTTATTGATCCGCCCTATTCAGCAATCTGATTACCCTGCCTTGATGCAAATTGCAATCGAGTCTGGGGCTGGCTTTACTTCCTTGCCAGTCAATGAGCAGAAATTAAAACAAAAAATTGCTCATTCAGAGCATAGTTTTGCTATTGATGCAGACCGTCCTGGTAACCAAGGTTACCTATTTGTGCTTGAAGATACTGAAACTAAAGAAATTTTAGGGACTTCAGGCATCGAGGCATCGGTGGGTTTGAGCACCCCACTCTATCATTTCCATAAAAGCACCGTGGTTCATCACTCTAACGAGCTGAATGTGTATAACCCTGTGGAAGTGCTGACCATGTGTAATGATTACACAGGCGTCACTGAAATTTGTACCTTGTTTCTCCGTGAACCTTATCGCACAGGCTTAAGTGGGCGCTTTCTTTCCAAAGTCAGATTTATGTTTATGGCAGAACATCCAAAACGTTTTGCTAAAATCGTCATTGCTGAAATGCGCGGCGTAGCTGATGACAATGCCTTACCGCCCTTCTGGCAATGGCTGCAATCCTATTTTTTCAGTATTGACTTCCCAACTGCCGATCATTTGATTGGCATTGGCAATAAAGGGTTTATTGCTGATCTGATGCCACGCCATCCGATTTACGTAAGCTTATTGCCTCCTTCGGCTCAAGCTGTGATTGGTGAAGTGCATGAAAATACCAAACCAGCCCTCAAATTATTAGAAAATGAAGGCTTCATCCATCGGGGTTATGTTGATTTATTCGACGCAGGCCCAACGGTTGAAGCGCAATTAAAACAAATTAAATCGGTCCGCAGCTCACACAAAGTCACCGTTAAAATTGGCGAAGTTGAGGCTGGCCCTCATTTTGCGATTGCCAATACCAGCGTGATGAATTTCCGCGCAGTGATTAGTGAGTTCGTTAGTATCGAAGGCCATGAAATCACCATCAATCAAGCCACTGCGGATGCCTTGAATGTGCATGCAGGCGATGAAGTCCGCTACTTAAATTTAGATAGAGGTGTGAAATGAGCGCATTAATTTCCGGTGGATTATTTATTAATGGTCAATGGCAACTTGGCTTAGGCTCTGCTTTTGATTCTGTAAATCCAGCCAATAACCAAGTTATCTGGCAAGGACAAGGCGCTGATGCAACTCAAGTTGACGAAGCAATTTTAAGTGCTAGAACAGCATTTAAAAGCTGGTCACGCTTAGCACTTAGCGAACGCATTCTAATGGTTGAAAAATTTGCTGAGTTACTCAAAACCAACACTGAGCAAATGGCACAAACGATTGCCGAAGAGACTGGCAAAGCCTTATGGGAGAGCCGCACAGAAGTTGGTGCTATGATTGGCAAAATTGCCATTTCAATCAAAGCGCATGCGGAACGAACTGGCACAGTCGAAAATCCAATGCCTGGCGCTCGGGCATTTATTCGCCACAAGCCTCATGGCGTTGTGGCTGTATTTGGGCCCTACAATTTCCCTGGACATTTACCCAATGGTCATATTGTCCCGGCATTAATTGCTGGCAATACCGTCTTGTTCAAACCTTCTGAATTAACGCCGAAGGTTGCCGAATTCACTGTACACCTGTGGCAACAAGCCGGATTACCTGCAGGTGTTATTAACCTGCTGCAAGGTGAAGTATTAACCGGGAAAGCCATTGCAGGACACCCTGGGATCGACGGTTTATTTTTTACTGGCAGCTCGAATACCGGGCACTTACTGCATAAACAATATGCGGGGCACCCTGGTAAAATTCTGGCTTTAGAGATGGGCGGCAATAACCCCCTAATCGTCAAAGATGTTCAGAACATCAATGCTGCAGTTCATGACATTATCCAGTCTGCCTTTATCACCAGTGGTCAACGTTGTACTTGCGCTCGTCGTCTGTTTATTGAGCGCAGCAGCAATGGTGATGCGATTTTAACTGCATTAATCAATGCGGTGAAACAAATCAAAGTCGGTCAACCTTTTGCTGAAGATCAACCATTTTATGGCGCGATGATCAGTGAAAAAGCAGCGCTCGGCATGGTCAAAGCGCAAGCAGATATTGAAGCGCTGGGTGGCGTGCCATTAGTTCGTCTAGAACATTTGGCGCCGTCCACTGGTTTTGTTAGCCCAGGCATTATTGATGTGACCAATGCAGCAGCATTGCCTGATGAGGAGCATTTTGGCCCACTCTTGAAAGTATATCGCTACGATAACTTTGCTGAAGCTATCGAAGAAGCAAATAACACTGCTTTTGGTTTATCTGCCGGTTTACTGGCGGACCATGAAGCTGACTATCAAGTATTCTTCAGTGAAATTCGGGCAGGTATCGTCAATTGGAATAAGCCAATTACAGGTGCTTCAAGTAGCGCTCCATTTGGTGGAATTGGTGCGAGCGGTAATCATCGCGCCAGCGCTTATTATGCGGCTGACTATTGTGCATATCCTGTGGCATCAGTGGAAGCAACTGAAGTAACGCTTCCAGCAGCGCTGAGCCCAGGCCTCACTATAAGCTAACTTTACAGCCCTTTGGTCTAGATCAAAGGGCATACAAAACCAGTCTAGTAAAATAGGCTGGTAATTTAATAACATTGTGATTTATCTGAACCCTGTAGGAAGTTGTAAATGCACCAAGATGTAAACCAATTATTCAGCCATATTTGGCAAGATTATTTAACAGTGACACCATCTGCGAAAAAAGTGCACGCGCTGCTCGGTTCTGGTCAGCAAGATGATGTGATTAATGATCACGTTGCTTATCGTACTTTTAATATCGAGAAAGTTGGTTTGGCTAAACTCGCCGCCCATTTATTAGCACTTGGCTACAAAGAATGTGGTGAGTACCACTTTGAAGCGAAAAAGCTTTATGCAAAACACTTTGAGCATACCGATCCAACTGCACCTAAGGTATTCATTTCAGAACTGTTGCTGGAAAAATGTTCACCAGAATTGCAAGCCATTGTGCACAAGCTGGTTGACCAAATGGATGCTGATGCTGTCACTGCAGAAAATTTCTTGTATTCAGGTCGTCATTGGAATATTGACCAAGCGACTTACCAGACATTACTGAAAGAAAGTGAATATGCGGCATGGTTAGCTGTTTGGGGTTACCGCGCCAACCATTTCACAGTGTCTGTGAACCATCTGCAAAACTTTGACACTCTTGTCGCGGTGAACAACGCGCTAAAAGCTGCAGGCTTCCCTTTAAATACTTCGGGTGGCGAAATTAAAGGCTCTCCAGCGGTATATTTAGAACAGTCTTCGACCTTAGCTGATGCAGCGCCTGTCGAATTCACAGACGGCACTCAACAGATCCCAAGTTGTTTCTATGAATTTGCCTTACGTTACCCAATGGCCAATGGCGAGTTGTACACTGGGTTTGTTGCTGAATCGGCAGACAAAATTTTCGAGAGCACCAACGCTCGTTAATACTGTTCTACCAACAACGAGTTGAATACTGAAAAGGACAGTTCGCTGTCCTTTTGTTTTGGTGAACGGGCATACTTTTTAAATCAAGGTCAAGGTCAAAAGCAAAACAAAGTCAACGGCTTACTTTGATTGCAACCATTCCATCCAGTTAGACCCAATTCTTATCACTGATTTCTTTATGTAGCGCGAGTTTGGTATTCAATTTGCTTTCATTGCATTTAGCTGCTGTAAAACATCAAACCAAAAATCAGTGGCGGCATGTGCTATGAATCCTTTGGCTTGAGGATTTATAAAACCATGAGAATACGGCAGAATTTGTGAAGCCACATTAGGTTTAGATAACATCTGCTGATGACATTCTAGGACATTGAAATGGCTTTCTGCCGTCCAGTAAACCTGCGTGTTTATTTGCGGCTGTTTAGCAAGTGCTTGGCGAATTTGGCCACCATAAAATAGCCAAGCTAAACTATCCCTATGCACGCGACTCACCTGCTCTGAACATATAAAATGCCAAAGCGCCGCTGCTCCCGCACTAAATCCAATCAGCAACACTGGCTTTTCCGGCGATAGTGAACTGAGCTTTTCAACCAGCAAATCCACATAAGAAGCGACCCCACCTTGCTGGTTAAATGCCTCATAGGCGCTCGCTTCTTGATTAAAGTAAGTCTCTGCAGCATAAGGACTACAAATCACAGCATCGAGTTTTAAGTTATTCAACGTTTCTTGCAGCTGAGGGGTATGGCCAAAAATATCAGTCACTAAAACCAGTTGTTGCATAGATTACCTGCGGTTAATCAAAACCGCAGACTATTTTTTACAAAATAAATTCAGCGGTAATTTAAGGTAACAGATCCCATTCTCATCGGGTTCTGGAAAATGCCCTGCTCGCATATTTACTTGCACGGCCGGTAAAATAAGTTTGGGCATTGAGAGTGTCGCGTCTCGTTGCTGGCGCATTTGCACAAAACTCGACAAATCTTTACCTGCCCCGACGTGAATATTTTGTGTTTTCTGCGCCAACACTGTCGTTTCGAATGCAAATTCAGACCGAGTTTTAGTGCCGTAATCATGGCACATCAAAAGCTTGGTCTGTTCAGGCAAGGCAAAAATTCGTTGGATAGACCGATACAAAACCTCAGCATCGCCGCCAGGGAAATCACAGCGGGCAGTGCCATAATCTGGCATGAACAGGGTATCTCCGACAAACAATAAATCACCCAGCAAGTAGCTGACACAAGCTGGCGTATGACCCGGTGTATGCAAGACCTGAATAGTGAAATTGCCCAGCGGCAGCTCAGCATTATCAGTTAACAACAAATCAAATTGTCGGCCATCACAAGCAAAATTTGCCTCAACCCCAAATGTTTTGGCGAAAGTGCATTGTACTTGGGTTATCGCACTACCAATTCCTGTTTTTCCGCCGCATTGCTGCTGAATAAAAGGTGCAGCTGTTAAATGATCGGCGTGAACATGAGTTTCAAGAATATAACGAAGCTGCAGTTCTCTTGCTTTGATCCATCGCACGATTTGCTCGGCTTGTTCAGTCGAAGTGCAACCTGAAGCCAAATCAAAATCAAGCACAGGATCAATGACAACTGCGTCTTTAGTCACTGAGTCATAGACAACATAACTGTAGGTATTTGAGTTTGAATCGAAAAAATGCTGAAGAATTAGACTTGCCATGCCGCCCCCACTTTTATTTAAGCGATTGCTACTATAGCAAATCACTTAAAGAACAAAAATAGCTAAGCTTATGCCATTAACTTATAAAAGCATAAAAAAACCTGCAGAAGCAGGTTTTATCGCTTAGCAACGCTCGCTAGTGTGACTGCAGCTCTCTTTGCAGATCACTAATAATCTCAGTCACTTGCTGGCTTGCTTCTTCCATTTGTTTCAGCGCTTTTGTCATCGCTTGGCTGTCACTTTGCGCGCCAGCACTGAGGGCATCACGGCCACTTTGATGGACCTGCCGATGAGGTGCATCCAATAATTTATAACTCCGTAAATGGCTATAGTACTGCTTACCATCACCCTCTGCATACCATTTACCTAAACGGCACTCAGCATGGGAATTTACAGATTCCGTAAAACGGCCTTGTTGGATTTGGCTATAAACTTGATGCTTCCAAACGGCATGATCCAATTTGACGGTATTTAAAAAGGCCAATGTTGCAGAATTTGCGATCACTTGTTGCATATGAGCAGAAGTACCGATGACATCATTAACGACAGAATCAATTTGTGAGGAAGACGCTGCGACATCTGCAGCACTTTGTTGACTTTGACCAACCATGGCACGAATTCGGGCCGTTTGCTCAATCACTTGACGAATAAGTTGTTCGATTTGACTACTGGCATTGTGGGCTTTGCCAGCTAATTGGCGAACCTCATCAGCCACAACTGCAAAACCGCGACCTGCTTCGCCAGCTCGCGCAGCTTCAATTGCAGCGTTTAAAGCCAATAAATTAGTTTGATCAGATATTTCCTGAATGCTGGAAATTAACTGATTGATTGACGACGCTGTACCATCGAGCACCGCTGTCACTTGCGCACTTTGTTCTGCATCTTTGGTGATTTGGTTGGCACGAACATCGAGATGATGGATCGCATCTTTAGTTTGACCAAAGACTTCATCTAATTTTCGTAAACGTTGATGCTCTGTCGCAAGCTCAGTGGCATTTGCAGCTAAATCCTCGCGAATTTTATGAAGCATGCTACCACCCATTAGCATCGCGTCACAAACAGCATCAAATTGATTCGCTTCATCAAATTGCGATTGTAGGCTTTTGAGTTCATTCGCATGTCGAGCTTGCAATTGGGCCATTTCACGTTCATGTTCAACGCGTTGCTGCTGTAGTTCTTTTTGCAAATCGGCTATTTGTTGTTTCAGTGCTGCATTAAAAAACATTGGGAGCCTCAAAATTAATTCATAACTTATCCAGTTTTCAGCATTACTACATCAGGCAGTTGCAATATCCTGTTGTAACCGCTCGATGATTTGCACAATCAACTGGCTCTGTTGCTCAAGATCAGCCACACATTGCGTGAGCTTGCTAACGTCTGAAAGTTTAGCGGCTTCTGCAGCTTGGCGAGCAACGCTGTGAAAAGCGCGATGCGGACGTTCAAGCGCTTGAAAGCTAGCTAATTGCGAAAAATGTTTCGTCCCATAACCGCCCGTTCCAAACCATTGCTGATATTTTTGCTCTGCTGCAGAAACTGGTAGCTCTTTTGATTGACTAATTGCTTGGTAGACTACCGCTTTCCAAGTGGCATAATCAAGTTTGAGTCCATGTAAGTAGGTCAGAGTCGTGGTCGCTCGGATTAATTTTTTCATTAAATCAGAGCGATTGATCACCTCATTGACGACAGTATCAATTTGCTGCGAAGACTGAGACACTTCCGCTGCACTTTGCTGGCTCTGTGAAACCATATTCTTGATATTACTGGTTTGTTCAATCACTTTACGGATCAGCGATTCGATTTGCTTACTGGCATCATTCGCCTTGCTGGCAAGCTGGCGAACTTCATCTGCAACCACCGCAAAACCACGGCCTGCTTCACCAGCACGTGCGGCTTCAATTGCCGCATTAAGCGCCAATAAATTGGTTTGATCGGATATTTCCTGAATACTCGAAATAAGCTGATTAATAGAACTGGCAGTCCCCTCAAGCACTGAAGCGGTCGCTGCACTTTGGTCGGCATGCTCGGTAATCAACATAGCGCGATTTTCTAACGTTTTAATCGCACTTTGCGTTTGGCCAAAAATATCTTCTAATTTTGCTAAAGCAGTCCGTTCATCTATCAAATGATCGGCATGTTGGCAAACATATTGGCGAATACCATCCAGCATCGATACACTTTGCAATTGTTGTTGCTGCAGTTGCTGGTGGAGTTGTAAGTTTTGATTTCTTTCCGCTAATTCTTGATTGAGCAGTGCAACCTGCTGTTGCAACTGAGAGATCTGTGTGGATTTTTCTTGTTGCTGATCTTTGAGTTGTTCTTTTAGTTGCTGAATTTCAGCTTTTAATGCACCAGTGAAAAACATCGGAGTTCCTCTATGCCCACTTCTTATCAATTCATCCTATGTCAGGATTTCGCGATAAAAAAGTAATTATTGAGGAAAAAATGAAATATTTCGAGATTTCTGGATCTTAAATACAAATTTGATAAAAAAAATACTTATTTAGAACAACAACGCGCCCGAAGGCGCGCTGTATTTTTAACAATAGAGTTGTTAAGTCCCTAGTTTAGTTGGCAAGGGCTAATTGCTGCGCCAAGTAATCGTCATAAGAACCTACGAAGTTTCGTAAATCATTGTCAGTGATTTCGATAATCCGCGTAGCCAAAGAAGAAACGAACTCGCGATCATGTGACACAAACAACAATGTTCCTTTGTACATTTCAAGCGCCATGTTCAAAGATTCGATAGATTCCATATCTAAGTGGTTCGTTGGCTCATCCATCACCAAAATGTTTGGCCGTTGCAGCATCAATTTCCCGAACAGCATGCGACCTTTTTCCCCTCCTGAGAGCACTTTGACTTTCTTTTTAATGTCATCTTGGCTGAATAATAAACGGCCTAAAATACCCCGAATGGCTTGTTCATCATCTGAAGGCTGTTTCCACTGGCTCATCCAATCAAATAGACTCAAGTCTTTATCAGCAAATTCATATTCATGGTCTTGCGCGTAATAACCAATATTGACGTTTTCAGACCATTTGATTAAACCAGAATCTGCTTGTTCATGCCCAACTAAGCATTTTAAGAACGTCGACTTACCGATGCCGTTCGCGCCAAGAATTGCGACTTTTTCACCGACTTCAATCGTCATCCCCAAGCCTTTTAACACCGCTTGGTCACCGTAGGATTTTTTAACATCATCAACTTCAAGTGCTAAACGATACAGCTGTTTTTGTTGATCAAAGCGAATGAATGGGTTCACTCGGCTTGATGCTTTCACTTCTTCAAGTTTAATTTTTTCAATTTGCTTAGCCCGTGAAGTGGCTTGTCTTGCTTTAGAAGCGTTGGCTGAGAATCGAGCAACGAACTGTTTCAAATCGTCAATTTGGGCTTTTTTCTTGGCGTTGTCAGACAGCAAACGTTCACGTGCTTGCGTCGCCGCAAACATGTATTCGTCATAGTTACCTGGGTAAACACGCAACTCACCGTAATCCAAATCAGCCATATGAGTACAAACGCTATTTAAGAAATGGCGGTCATGCGAAATGATAATCATGGTTGAATTGCGTTCAGCCAAGACATCTTCTAACCAACGAATGGTATTGATATCCAAGTTGTTGGTCGGTTCGTCCAACAACATAATGTCAGGATCGGCAAACAATACTTGGGCTAATAACACCCGTAATTTCCAACCTGGCGCAACAGCGGACATCGGACCATAATGCTGTTCAACAGGGATACCAACCCCCAATAATAATTCGCCTGCTCGAGATTCAGCGGTGTAACCGTCCATCTCACCAAATGCAACTTCTAAATCGGCGACTTTCATGCCATCTTCTTCTGACATTTCAGCAGATGCATAAATCCGATCACGCTCTGCTTTGACCTGCCATAATTCAGCGTGCCCCATAATCACAGTATCGATGACGCTATATTGCTCAAAGGCAAATTGGTCTTGATGAAGCTTTGCCACGCGCCGATTCGGCTCCACCATGACAATACCGCCACTGGGATCGAGTTCGCGGCTTAAAATTTTCATAAAGGTGGATTTACCGCAGCCATTTGCACCGATGAGGCCGTAACGATTGCCTTCGCCAAATTTAATTGAAATATTTTCAAAAAGCGGTTTGGAACCAAACTGCATGGTAATGTTTGCGGTAGATATCACGTTGTTTATGTCCGATATGCTGGGGCGATCGCTCGCCAAGATTAAATAAACAGCTGCCGTTGCGGCGAGTGCTGGAAAATGCGTCGGTATTATACGCACTTCAAGCCCGAGTTACCATGACTGGACGACATTCGCACTTGAAATGATCAGAGATGACCAAATTTGTCTGTTGAATTATCAGAGTTCAATGAATTTTACATTAAAAAAGCCCATGGCAACACCATGGGCTTTTGCTAGAAAATAGAATTGGTTATGCGCCTTGCGCTTTACTCACTGCATCTTGACACAATTGGGTGATACGCTGCCAATCGCCACTTGCAACAGCATCATCTGGCACAATCCAAGAGCCACCGACACAACGCACATTGGGAAGTGCTAAATACTCCAGGAAATTCTTTTCATTAATCCCGCCTGTTGGGCAAAAGCGGATATCTGAAAACGGCCCATGGATCGACTTTAATGTTTTAACACCACCGGCAGCTTCAGCTGGGAAAAACTTGAAGTGCGTGTAACCAAGGCCTGTGCCTTCCATCAATTCAGAAATCGATGCAATACCAGGGATAAGCGGAATTGATGCAGCTTTACCAGCTTCCAACAGTTCACGTGTTAAGCCTGGACTTATGGCAAATTTCGCACCCGCAGCAACCACTTTATGCAATTGTTCTGCAGTTGTGACTGTCCCTGCACCGACGATGGCCTCAGGCACTTCGGCGGCTAAAAGTTTGATTGCATCAAGCGCGACAGGTGTCCTTAAAGTTACTTCCAGAACTTTAATACCGCCAGCAATAAGCGCTTTAGCCATAGGCACTGCGGTGGCGAGATCTTTGATCACAATGACCGGCACGACGGGGCCTTGTGCGAATAAATTATCTGGTTGTAATTGCCAGTTTGTAAAAGACATAGTGATTAACCCGCCATTTTTTGTTTTAAATAAACCGCACAACCCAGCAGTCCCGGTTGTTCTGCAGTGACGATGTAAGTTGCGATTTGACGATTGAATGAAGCGAAACGTCCTTTGGCTTCAAAACGTTGACGAAACTCGCTATTTTCAAGCAGTGGTAGCAGTCGCGGAGTGATACCACCCGCAACATAAACGCCACCAAAAGTACTGAGTGTCAGGGCTAAGTCACCCGCTAGGCCACCTAATGAGGCTAGAAATTGGCTCACTACGGCCTGACATAATTCACAGCGACCTTCAAGTGCAGCCTGACTGATCTCGGCAGCACTCAAGGGGGCAACTTCTTTCGACTGATAAGCTGCAATTGCTAAATAGAGGCTTTCCAAGCCAGGACCTGACAATAATCGCTCTGGAGAAACATGGCCAAAGTGTGCGGCTAGGTAACGTTGAATGAACCATTCTTGTTCAGTTTGTGCAGTCCAGTCGGTATGACCACCTTCACCAGGTAACGGAATAAAGCCATGCTGTGTTGGCACAAGATGAGCAACCCCTAGCCCTGTGCCAGCCCCCAATACTGCCATAGGTTTTGAGCTATCTCGGGTGCCCGCTCCGACTTGAACTAACTCAGCTTCTGTCAAGGCAGGCAAAGACATGGCTACTGCAGTGAAGTCATTCAACACCACAAACTCAGTCAAGCCCAATTCGGCTTTAACTGCACTGATTGAAAATTCCCAGTGAAAATTAGTCATTTTTACAAGATCACCTGTGACTGGACAGGCAATGGCGATCGCTACATGGTCGAGATCTAACAACTGATGTTCTGTGCGGTAATAATTCAGCGCCAATGATAGAGTCGCAAAATCCGCACAAGGATAGACTTTGACACAATCCAATTGATTGGTCGTTAAATCTACCCGGCTAAACCGAGCATTGGTGCCCCCGATGTCGGCAACAATTGCAAAGTTAGCCATTTAAATGTTCCTCTGTGACAAACAAGCTGCAAGCGCCCTGCTCTGCACCCGTTAATACGGTTCTGAGCCCGCCAAAAATTTCACGGCCCATGCCATAGTAACTTTCGCTCATATCTTGCGTTGCAACTGGACGAGCAGCCATTTCTTCATCTGAAACAAACACGCGTAATTCGCCAGTTTCGCCGTTGACTAAAATCATGTCGCCATTTTGGATCTTCGCAATAGCGCCACCATCAACGGCTTCGGGAGTCACATGGATAGCTGCAGGCACTTTGCCCGATGCACCTGACATCCGACCGTCCGTAACTAAAGCGACCTTAAAGCCACGGTCTTGCAACACGCCGAGCGGCGGCGTTAATTTGTGAAGTTCTGGCATACCACAGGCTTTCGGGCCTTGGAAACGCACTACAACGACACAGTCTTTATCCAATTCACCCGCTTTGAATGCAGCATCTAATTCATGTTGACTAGAAAACACCACCGCAGGGGCTTGGACAATTTCAGTACCTGCGCGTAATGCAGAGGTTTTGATAACACCACGGCCAATGTTGCCAGAGAGAACTTGCAAACCACCATGGTCTTTGAATGGCTTCGCTGCTGAAGTCATGACAGTGTCATCGCCGGAAACTGTAGGTCCTTCAACCCAAACAAGTTTACCGTCTTGGATAACTGGAGTTTGGGTGTAACGACGCAGTCCAAAACCTGCAACCGTATTGACGTCTTCGTGTAATAAACCTGCATCCAACAATTCGCGAATTAAATACGCCATGCCACCGGCTTGTTGGAAATGGTTAATATCAGCTTGGCCATTCGGATAAATTTTTGTTAATAATGGCGTTGCATTCGATAAATCGGCAAAATCGTCCCAATTGACAATAAAACCAGCTGAACGTGCCACAGCGACTAAATGCATTGTGTGATTCGTTGAACCACCAGTGGCCAGCAAACCAACAATCCCGTTCACAACCGCTTTGGCGTCAACGATGTGCGAAATGGGCATGTAGTCAGTGCCTAAATCAGTCAACCGTGTAACTTGGCGCGCTGCCGCTTTGGTCAATTCATCGCGCAACACTGTGCCTGGATTAACAAACGAAGATCCCGGCAAATGCAAGCCCATCATCTCAACAACGAGTTGATTCGAGTTTGCAGTACCATAGAAAGTACAAGTGCCAGCAGAATGGTAAGAGGCTGACTCTGAATCTAACAGTTCAGCTTTCCCCACTTTACCTTCAGCATAAAGCTGACGAACCCGCGCTTTTTCTTTATTCGGAATGCCTGAAGGCATTGGGCCTGCAGGAACAAACAAGAATGGTAAATGACCAAAACTGAGTGCAGCCATTAATAAACCTGGGACAATTTTGTCACAGATCCCAAGCATCAAACCGCCATCAAACATGTTGTGAGACAAACCAACTGCAGCTGACATTGCAATGACGTCTCGGCTTAACAAGCTCAATTCCATGCCGGGTTGACCTTGGGTAACGCCATCACACATCGCAGGGACGCCGCCGGCGAACTGTGCAACGCTGCCAACTTCAGCGACTGCCTGTTTGATAATTGCCGGATAACTTTCATAGGGCTGATGAGCAGACAACATGTCGTTATAGCTTGAAATGATGCCGATATTCGCCTTGGTTAAACTGCGCAAATCAGATTTTTCTTGGGCACTACACGCAGCAAAACCATGCGCTAAGTTACCGCAGTTTAATGCACCACGGTGCGGCCCTTTGATCCGAGCTTTTTCAACGCGTTCAAGGTAAATTGCCCGACTCTTTTGGCTGCGTGCAATAATTCGATCTGTAACCTGTTGTATTACCGGGTGCATAAAAACCTCTAGTTTGCTGTGTACATCACCGAAAGTTCAGGTTCGGTGAGTTGTATAAAAGCGCGAATTGGCATTGCAGATACGTCGTCACTGCTTTGAGCTTTGTGCAACACTGCTAGTTTGGCGGCGCCAACTAAATGCAAGAATATTGCTCGGCTATTTTGCAACCGCCGAAGACTGAAACTGATACGTTGATAAGGTGCAGTTGTTGGATTTACCGCTAATAAATCATCGGCATCCGCTGCGAGTCCTTTTTGCAGCTCTGCGCTGCATGGAAATAGCGAAGCAGTGTGACCGTCTTCCCCCATACCCAAAATTACAACATCAAAGGTAGGCAGGTTTTTCACCCGTGCCAATAATTCAGGTACCGCAGCTTCTGCAGTTGCCTGAGCGGCATATAAACTCACAAATTGCGCAGCCGCCGCATGATTTTGTAATAAACTGGCTTTGACTAAGCGCTCATTGCTGTCATTTTCAGTCATCGGCAAGAAACGATCATCTGCAAGGGTAATAGTGACTTTATCCCAAGCTAACGGCATTGACGATAAAGCTTGGAAAAGCCCCTGCGGTGTACGTCCGCCTGAAACCACCAAATATGCATGGTTTCGCTTGGCAATTGCATCCACTAAAATTTCATGGATTTGCTGTGCGAATTGTAGGTTAAGCGCTGCTGCAGATGCGAATTCAAAGACTTTCATATTATTCGTCCCAATTCCGATCATCGCGAGCAAGCAGAGAAATTGCGGCAACAGGACCCCAAGTCCCCGCAGGATATGCTTTTGGCGGTTCGTTGTTCATTCGCCAAGCATCTAAAATCCCATCAACCCATTTCCATGCTTGTTCTACTTCGTCACGACGAACGAACAAATACTGATTGCCTAACATGGCTTCTAACAATAAACGTTCATAAGCATCGGCGATGCGTTGGGCTTGGAAAGTTTCATCAAAACTTAAGTCCAACTTGCTTTGCTGCAGTTGCATCGTTTCGCCAAGACCCGGAATTTTATTCATAATTTGAATTTCAACCCCTTCATCCGGTTGCAATCGAATGATGAGTTTATTGGCGGGTAACTGTTTGTATGTTTCGCGGAAAATATTGTGCGGCTGCGGCTTAAAGCAAATGACAACCTCACTGACTTTATTCGGCATACGCTTACCGGTTCTTAAATAAAACGGCACGCCAGCCCAGCGCCAGTTATCAATATCAACTTTGATAGCCACAAAAGTTTCTGTTTTGCTATTAGGTCGAGCATCGTCTTCTTCCAGATAACCTGGAACTGCTTTACCAGCGACAAAACCTGAGGTGTACTGGCCACGCACTGTTTTTTCTTGCACGTTTTGCAAGTTAATTGGCCTCAGTGCTTTTAATACTTTCAGTTTTTCATCACGAATACTGTCAGCGTCTAGACGTGCGGGTGGTTCCATCGCAATGAGTGACAAGACTTGTAATAAGTGGTTTTGCACCATATCACGCATCTGTCCTGCGTCATCATAATAACCCCAGCGCCCTTCGACACCAACTTCTTCGGCGACAGAAATTTGCACATGGTCAATTGCATTGTGATCCCAGTTTGAGGCAAAAATAGCATTGGCAAACCGCAGTGCAAGCAAGTTCAATACTGTTTCTTTACCTAAATAATGGTCAATGCGATAAATCTGGCTTTCTTGGAAGAACTCAGCAACTTGGTTATTGATGACTTTAGACGATTCAAGGCAGTGGCCAATCGGTTTTTCAAGCACGACTCGTGATGGCACTGCGGATAAGCCAGCTAAGTGCAGCCCTTTTGAGATATTGCCGAATAAAGAAGGAGCAGTCGCAAAATAACTCACCGGAATCCGTTTGGAGATATCCGTCACTTCTTTCAGTTTGAGATAATCCTGCTCTTTGGAGAGATCGATCTGCACATAATGCAATTTGTTTTTGAGCGATAATAAAACTTTTTCATCCAATGGCTCTTTAACAAATTTTTGCAAGTTGGTCTCTACCAACTCAGCATAACCTTCGGCAGATAACTCGTCGCGTGCAACACCAACGATACGGCTATCCGGATGCAGTAAACCCGCACGTTCAAGTTGATATAAGGCTGGGAGCAATTTACGACGTGCTAAATCGCCTTTGGTGCCAAACAAAATTAAATCACAAGCTTTATTAGATTGTGCTGCTGTTGTCATGCGAATGACCCTTGATTAGATGTAATTTTACAACACTTAGCCGCATACTAGCTGAGCATTTTCGCCTTGTAAACCAGATTTGATGTAATTAAATTACAATAAATCTATTTTCTCGCTTTCCGACGTTATCTTATGTCACTCTATGCCACATGACATCATAAATGTGGTAATTTAATCTCTTTTGTTGTATTAACCTTAGTTGGGCTACATAATAAATTACAAAATAGGTCGACCAACTGACCACCATCCTAAGAGCAGGTAACATCGGATGAATGTGCTAGAAAAAATTGTCAATAGTGTGAATAGTTTCAGTAAGTCAGAGCGTAAGGTTGCTGACATTATTCTGGCAAACCCACAAACCACTATTCATAGCAGTATAGCCGCACTGGCAAAAATGGCTGATGTGTCAGAACCGACCGTCAACCGATTCTGTCGTCGTCTTGATACCAAGGGCTTCCCAGATTTTAAACTCCACTTAGCTCAGAGCTTGGCGAATGGCACGCCTTATGTGAACCGCCATGTCGAAGAAGATGATGGTCCTGAAGCTTATACTGCGAAAATTTTCGAATCGACTATGGCTGCGCTTGATGCTGCAAGACAAAATGTCGACATTCAGACCATTAATCGTGCGGTAGATGTGTTAACCCAAGCTAAGAAAATATCATTTTTTGGCTTGGGGGCTTCGGCGTCTGTTGCGCATGATGCCCAAAATAAATTCTTTCGATTTAACGTGCCTGTCGTTTGTTTCGACGATATCGTGATGCAAAGAATGAGCGCGATTAACAGCAGCGAAGGCGATGTCGTGGTTTGTATCAGTCACACTGGCCGTACAAAAAATCTCTGTGATATCGCTGCAATCGCTCGAGAAAACGATGCGACCGTGATCGGGATCACCGCCTACGACAGCCCGTTGGCAAAAGAATGTACTCTGGTGCTTTCTTTAGATGTTCCTGAAGACACCGATATGTACATGCCGATGGCTTCCCGAGTCGCGCAATTGGTGCTCATCGATATTCTGGCCACTGGTTTTACGTTACGCCGCGGCACTAAATTCAGAGAAAACTTGAAGAAAGTGAAAGACAGTTTACGTGGCTCACGCTTTGATAAAAAGGATTTTGGCGGCTGATCGGAGCAGTTGAAATGCTTGTTTTGTAGTTTTTTTTCAATTTCACGCTGTATTCTGTAATTTAATTACATTAAACTATCGACGTAAGAAACGGACAGAAGTCCGTTTCCAACTCATCAACAGGCAGGAGCAGCCAATGCCAAGAAGAACCAAAATAGTTGCAACACTCGGTCCAGCCACAAATACACAAGCCGCCATTGAAAAATTAATTCTAGCCGGCGCTACAGTCTTTCGTTTTAACTTTTCTCACGGAACTGCCGATGATCACAAACAACGGGCAGAGATGGTGAGAGCAGCAGCGCAAGCGACCAATGCGCATGTTGCGATCCTGGGTGATTTGCAAGGCCCGAAAATCCGTGTTTCTACCTTCAAAAACAACAGCGTTGAGCTAGTCGAAGGTCAACCATTTATTCTCGATGCTGAGCTTGCAAAAGGCTTAGGCGATGAAACGCAAGTTGGTATTGATTACAAAGAATTACCAGGTGATGTGCATCCTGGCGATGTGCTGCTGCTGGATGATGGCCGCATTCAACTAATTGTCTCCCATGTTGACGGCGCAAAAATCCACACTCACGTTTCGGTTGCAGGCAAATTAAGTAACAACAAAGGGATCAATCGCCAAGGCGGTGGTCTTTCTGCCCCTGCCCTTACCGATAAAGATAAAAATGATATTGCTCTTGCCGCATATATCGATGTGGATTATTTGGCAGTGTCTTTCCCACGGTGTGGTGACGATTTACGTTTAGCACGGAATTTGGCTCGGGAAGCAGGTTCTGAAGCATTGATTGTTTCTAAAGTCGAACGTGCAGAAGCCGTAGCTGATGACGCCACACTCGATGATATTATTCGCGCTTCTGATGCCGTCATGGTTGCCCGGGGCGACTTAGGGGTAGAAATTGGAGATGCTGAATTAGTCGGTCAGCAAAAACGAATTATTGCCCGTTCACGTCAACTGAATCGCGTGGTGATCACTGCCACACAGATGATGGAAACGATGATTGAGAACCCGATGCCAACTCGGGCTGAAGTCATGGATGTTGCCAACGCAGTGCTTGATGGCACCGATGCAGTCATGCTCTCAGCCGAAACTGCTGCCGGCAAATATCCTACCGAAACAGTCAAAGCCATGGCTCGCGTTTGTGATGGTGCAGAAAAGCACCCTCGTGTACAAAGCTCTAAACATCGGATGGATGTTACCTTTACAGAGATCAGCGAAACTATCGCCTTGTCTGCCATGTATGCCGCCAATCACCTAGAAGGCATCAAAGCGATTGTTGCTTTAACTGAATCTGGTTACACAGCTAAATTAATGTCGCGTATCACTTCATCTCATGCAATTTATGCACTGTCTCGTCATCAAAAAGCCTTAAACAAAATGGCGCTGTATCGCGGCGTTTATCCAGTATTTTTTGATAGCCATGGCATCAGTAATGATCATTTAGCGGACGATGCGATTGCTGCGGTGAAAAAAGCTGCAGGGTTAAAAACGGGTGATTTAGTGATCCTGACCCACGGTGATGTGATGGAAACCGTCGGTGCATCCAACACATGTAAGATTGTGACCGTCAAATAAATCACAATCATCTATAAAAAAACCCGCTTAATGCGGGTTTTTTATTTATTGAATCAACAGATTATCAAAATTAATACTAATAAAAACAGATCTGCGCCAAGGCTGCAGCTTATGGCAATAACCTCAGACTTTGCCAGCCTGCTTTTGTCGATACTGTTTAAAAAGTGGAGCAAGTGCAGTGACTGCAGAGCCAACGACCACAATACAAGCACCGAGGATTGACCACGCATTGAGCGGCTGAGCGGCTGGTGCATCAGGCCATAGCCAACTGACTAAGTTAGCAAAAAGAATGGTTAAAAGTGGGGTTACCGCAAGTACAGCGCTCACTTTTGAAGCTTCCCAATGTTGCAAGGCTTCAGCAAATGAACCGTAAGCAACTATGGTATTCAAACAGCAAAAAAGTAATAAACCTAAATGTAACCAACTCATTTCTGCGATCGGTTGCCAGTCAGCAAGTGGGAAAAAACATAACGCACCAGCGACATAAATGAACAGCATGATTTGTTGTGAATTGTAGGTCAACAACAGCTGTTTTTGCGCTAAGGCATAAGCGGCCCAAGTGATGGCTGCAATTACCACCAACAAAACACCATAACTATCTTGACCAAACTGGGTCAACAAGCCGACTAAGCGATCATTAAAAAACAACAATAAACCGATGACCAATAACACTGCCCCAACTCGTTGCCAAAACAGCATGTGTTCTTTAAAAATAAAAATACCGCCAAGCATCATCAAAAATGGCGCCAGTTGGATCACCACTTGCGCAGTTTCGGCGGTTAGTTTTGATAAGCCGACTAGATACAAAATGTAATTTGATAACAAACCAAGGACTGCAATCACCATTAACTTCAGAGGTTTACCCTGTAACTTTTTCAGAGATGGCAAACTTTGGTGTTTATAAAGAACAAAAGCCACAAATAAGGCAGCCGCTAAAAAACGAACCCAAGTAATGGTGTTGGCTGTTAAATCTGTCAGCACTATTTTGAGGGCTATGGGCAACATGCCCCACAATACTGCAGTCGTAAGGGCAAGCGAAAAACCATAGAGGGCACGTCCGGAAGCTTGATGCATGAATAAACCTGATATTGAACATGAGCAAAGGCTTATTTTCGCTTTTTTTTTGCCAAATGTCGCTGGCTTTGTCAGCTTTTGCGGTAAATTAAAAAAACAGACGATAATTTGTCACATATCAAAGGCTTCTATTGAGAAACTGACATCATGGGGCAGTCAACATGCACAAGGAAACCAGATGAAACGTATTGGCATCTTAACCTCAGGCGGTGATGCGCCCGGCATGAACGCTGCCATCAGGGCTTTAGTACTAACCGCTTCGCAGCATCAGCTGGAAGTTATTGGCTTTTCCCATGGTTACAACGGCATCTTTAACCGTGAATATCGACAATTAACGCCCATAGATGTCATGCATATTATTCAACTGGGTGGCACTATCTTAAAAAGTGCGCGTTGTGCTGCTTTACAACAAGAAGATGGCCCGCAAACAGCTGCTGAAATTCTTCATGAATTACAGATTGATGCCTTAATTGTGATTGGTGGAGATGGCAGTTTTCGCGGCTGCATGGCGCTCAGTCAATACTATCAAGGTCAATTAGTTGGTTTACCAGGCACCATTGATAACGACGTTGACGGTACCGACTACACCATAGGTTTTGCTACTGCGGTTGAAACCTCATTAAATGCGATTGATAAGATCCGCGACACAGCAGATGCGTTTGAGCGCACATTCCTCATTGAAGTGATGGGGCGTCATACCGGATATTTAGCACTAGCCGCTGGCATCGCGGGCGCGGCGGAACAAATCATCTGCCCAGAATATGGCGCCATTGATTTAGCCGATTTAGCTCAAGATATCAAAAAGTATCAGCAAGATTTCGGTCGTGGCAGTTATATTATCGTCATGGCTGAGACCATGTATCCAGCTGGTGCAACGGCTTTGGCACAAGAGCTTTCAAAATTAAGTGCGACAGAGTGCCGTGCTGTGGTTTTGGGCCATTTACAACGAGGCGGGAGTCCTGTCAGTAGCGATCGCATCCTCGCCACTAAATTGGCCGCCTACGCGCTTGAGCAGTTATTAGCTGGTCGCGCTCATCTGATGATGGCTGGTGAGCAAGCGGGACATCTTGGACTATATCCTCTTGCAACGACTGGTGAAAAACATAAAAAAGCGGATCCGTATTTACTAGCTTGGCAGCAGCGGACGCTGCAACAGTAAAACTAATCGTTTGAGGCGCCGTTTAAAATGACAAAAAGGGGCAAAAGCCCCTTTTTGATATCTGTAGTTTCGATTTGAAACACTGCTCGCGATCTGATTATTCGCAGTGATAATTTCGATTAAGCACCAAAAACAGTTTTCACTCTGTCTTTGTAGCTTCGGCTTACTTTGACGGATTGGCCATTGGTCAACATTAATTGATGTTCACCATTGGTCAACATTTGCAATTTAGCAATGGTATTCACATTGACAATGGCAGACCGATGCACCCGAACAAAAAGCCGCGGATCTAAATCATTTTCTAATTCTTTCATGGTCCGTCGCAGAATGTGCGTTTGCCCGTCGTTGGTATGGATGCACATATAGTCACCAGCTGCATCGACCCAATCGATGTTATTGACCAGCACTCGGGTGATTTCGCCACTATCCTTGATTGAAATTGCATCGGGATATTTGTCGTGCATGACTAAAGAACCATCGTCATCGAGGCGCTGCAAAATTTGTTCAGTCTGTTCGCCTGTCAGTTTAGCGACCACTTCAGCGAGTTGACCTTTGTGTTTGTGATCATCTTTGGCTTCAAAAGCCTTCAGAAGTTTGTCTACGGCAGCTTGTAAACGAGACGTTTCGACAGGTTTTAATACATAATCGACTGCACTAACATCAAATGCGTTCAAAGCGTAATGATCAAAGGCAGTCACAAAAATCACGTAGGGCAATTGCACCTGCTGAGCCTGCAATTGTTTAATGACTGCAAAACCATCAAGAATAGGCATTTCAACATCGAGAAAAATCACATCAGGCGACAATTCTTGCACAGCTTGCACCGCCTCTGCACCATTGGCACATTCTGCCACGATGGTTAACTCAGGGAATTGTGCCAGTCGCATCAACATGCCTTTACGAGCTAAGGGTTCATCATCTACAACGACTACTTTTAAATTATGCTTCATCGACTACTTCCACCTCAAACGGGATCCGGATATTTACCAATACGCCCTGGGGCTGATTATGGGTTAATACCAGTGAAAAATTTTGATCGTACAACGCAGCCAAACGTTCACGAGTGTTCACTAAACCTAGGCCGCCAGGACCTTTGGTCAGCTGTTCATCAATGGTCATGCCAGGACCATTATCTGCCACTTCAATTAATAAATCATGACCGAACTTACGTGATTTAATACTGATAAAGCCCCCTGTCGATTGCCGGGCCACGGCGTATTTGATGGCATTTTCGACCAAAGGTTGCAAAATCAAACTTGGCACCAACGCATTTTCAGTGTTGGCAGCAATGTCGTATTCGATGGTTAGCCGCTCGGCAAAACGAACTTTTTCGATTTCTAAATATAAAGATGCGGCATAAATTTCTTGTGACAAAGCCACTTTTTTGATCGGATCTTTATAAAGCGAATAACGCAAAAAATCGCTCAGTCTAGTCAGCATTTTATTAGCGGTGTCCGCTTCGTTAATCATTACGAGCGTTGAAATTGCGTTCAGTGTGTTGAACAAAAAATGTGGATTCAATTGATAACGCAACATCTTTAACTGCGCTTCATGAGCCTGATTAGTGGCAGTTAAAGATTTTTGCTTCTCTAATTGCAAAATTTGGTAGTAGCGGATCCCGAAATACAAACCGCACCAACTCAACATTACATAAAAGCCCACGGTTGCTTGGCGGAAATACTGCAACCAATCATCAGGGGTATAACCGTGCTTATAAATTTGCCAATAGTTGAAATTTTTAATGACAGACCAAACCAGCGCCAAAATAAACGCTGAAACCAGCACTGTCAGCACCATAGCTGCAGGTTTCCAATTCCAAACGCGTTGAAACAAATAACGTAGTGGGAGTGATAGCAACCAGCCCGCATAGGCATCAAGCGCTACAACTAGCAAATAAGCGTTACGCATTTCTTGGAATAAAGCACCAAGGTAGGCTGCGATAGCAAAGCCCAACCAACCTAAAGTGTGCAGGATCCAAAATTGGCGTTGTCTATCTTCAAATAACCTGTCCAACGGTGTCTCGCAAATGGGGTTCAAGCGCTATTTCAGAGCATTATAACAAAGCAATGATTCGAATGGCGGGCGCTAAACCTATCAACGCCTCCATTAGTCGCACTAATAACGGATCCCGCATTTATTCAGTAGATAACCTAAAATCCAGACTGGGCCGACCAATAAAAACTGTAAATCTTTTAAAAAGGCAGGCTTCTTCCCTTCAATGGCATGGCCAATAAATTGCAAAAACCAGCCAAAGATAAACAGACCAAGCGAGACCAGTGTTAAATTGGTTTGAAACTCACTCTCAAACCAACGAATGAAGAGCACTACAAAAGCAGTGAAAATCGTCATCCCAACGCATAAAACCCGGGATAAATTTAGATAAAACAACAGTACAGGAATTGCTAGCACTAAAGGCCAAGTAATTTGCTCTGCTTCAAGCGACTGCAGAGGCATTGGAACTTGCCAAAGCAACCCAAAAACACTGATGTAAATCAGCGGTACGGCCACAAAATGTAGCTTTTTATTAATCGGATGCTGATGAGTAATGGAATATTCGGCAAACCACTCTTGCACTTTTTTCATAAAAACTCCGTGGGAAAAATCCAAATGCTTAGAACATCTTGAGTTTTTCAAGCTTGCTCTCGTGGTTTACCTATTCAATTTCCTATCAAATTATGAGTTATGGATCAACCTAAGACAGGTGTAGGTTTGCGATCGGGCCCTAATGCGACAAAGGTAAAAGTGCCAGAAATCGCTTTATGTTGGTCATCGCTATACATATTTTCTACGAAAATATCGACATTGACCCGGATACTGGTGCGTCCGACATGTTCAATACGAGCGACCAATTCAATGATAGTTCCGGCAGGGATAGATTCTTTAAAATCAACACGATCGGACGACACCGTCACTAAAGGCTTGCGACAAAACCGTGTTGCCGCAATAAACGCCGCTTCATCCATCCAAGCCAAAGCTTCACCACCAAATAAGGTATTATGATGATTGGTCCGTCCTGGAAATACCGTTTTGGTCACTCGGGTGACCGCATATTCAGTGCGGATCGCTTTTAGTGCGTCTAAGTCCATCGTCAAGCCTCTGTTAAAAAGATGCGGATTTTAGAGAGTTTTACAAAAAATACTATCGCCCTGCCCGTTTATTTTAAGAAAGTTAGTCTTAACGTGCCAACATCGCGCCTAGCGCTCTACCGCCGACTAAATGCATGTGAATATGATAGACCTCTTGCCCACCATGCTCGTTGCAATTCATGATTAAGCGGTAGCCATTTTCGGCAATCCCCGCTTCTTTGGCTAACCGGCGTGCAACCGTAAACAATCGACCTAACGCGGCTTCGTGTTCAACCTCGACATCATTGACTGTCGGGATCAGCACATTGGGTACAATCAAAATATGGGTTGGCGCCCGAGGATTGATATCACGAAATGCGGTCACTAATTCGTCCTGATACAGGATATCTGCTGGAATTTCTTTACGTATGATTTTACTGAAAATGGTTTCTACGCTCATAGTGTCTCCGCTGACAAGATATAGTTATAATCGAAAAATCAACTGCTTCGAGTATAAGTGAAGATTATGGTCCGTTACCACATTCAACTTTTAGATTTATCTGCGCATTTATTAAAGATCGATGTTTATTTTACAGCCACTGAATCTGGCGATTTAAGGTTACCAACTTGGATCCCAGGGTCTTACATGGTCCGCGATTTTGCAAAACACATCATGCAAATCAGTGCGAAAGCTGCGGATACCCCTTGTGAACTTCTGCAGTTAGACAAACAACGTTGGCGCTATGAAATTCCTGCGCACTGCTCATCAGGCATTGAGATTTGTGTCAGTTATACCCTCTATGCATTTGATCTCTCGGTACGAGCAAATTATTTGTCATCGGATTTGTTGGTGTTGAATCCTGCAGCTGCTTGCTTAGAGGTTGTCGCACTGTCCAATCAACCTCATCAAGTTTGTATAGAGCAGCCTCAAAGCAAACCGCAATGGCAATTGGCCTGCGCCCTTTCGCCTGTCAGCATAACGCCGAAACTCGACTTTAGCCCATTACTGGCCGAGAGTTATCAGCATTTGATTGATAATCCAATCATTGCGGGTGAATTAGCGATTGAAAGTTTCGTGATTAACGACATTCCTCACCATCTCGTTTTTGTCGATACCTATCAGGCAGACTTGGCTCGGATAGCGCGAGATTTGGAGCCTATCTGTAAACAGCAAATTGCGGTTTTTGGCGGTTTGCCTGCGGATTTAAATCACTATTGGTTTTTAAATTGGGCGGTCGATCAAGGATACGGCGGGCTTGAACATCTCAACTCAACATTGTTGATGTTGGAAAGGTTTGATTTGCCTAATCCAAATGCCCCCACCGAAATGAGCGAAGGCTACCAAAATTATTTAGCGCTTTGTAGCCATGAGTATTTTCATTTGTGGTGGGTCAAAAGAGCAAAACCCAGTGAGTTTTTACCTTACGAACTTTCGCAAGAACAGTACACCCGTCAGTTATGGCTTTATGAAGGGTTCACGTCCTATTTTGATGATTTAAGCTTGGTTAGAGCGCAAAAAATTTCTATCGAACAGTATCTGACAACCCTCAGTAAAACAATTTCAAGGCTGAAAAGAAGCCCGGCCAACAGGCTACAAAGTTTGGTGGATAGTAGCTTCAATGCTTGGACCAAATTTTATAAACAAGATGAAAATGCCACTAATGCCGTGGTGAGTTATTACGCAAAAGGCAGTTTAGTTGCACTTTGTTTGGATGCAGCCCTTCGCCAGCGTGGTTTTATGCTGGAGGATTTGATGCGCAGCTACTATCGCGAATTTAACCAAGTCGGCAGTACTGACCCACGTATTCTTGAGCTTTTGTTTCAACTTTGTCATGACTCAGAGCTAGTCGCTTCGTTGAAGGCATGGATCCAAGATGAAATTGAATTACCTCTGACAGAGTCGCTCGAGATCCTTGGCATCGAACTGTGCTATCGCGAAAGTAGTGGCCAACAGGATCTGGCTGGAACCAAAGATTTTGAAGTACAACCTCGAGATTTAGGCTTTAGTTATGAGGCAAAAACCGAAGGACTTATCGTCAAATCTGTAGTGTTAGGAACAGCTGCCCACCGTGCTGGCATTGCCTGCAAAGATCAAATTGTTGCAATTGATTGGTTAAAAGCCAGCGAACAAAATTTGCAGCAGGTTTTAAATCGAAAACCACTGGGAAGCCAGATACACATTCATTTATTTCGTGCGCAACGACTGCTGCAATTGCCATTTGAACTGGTAGCGGCAGCAAAAACCACAGCAGTTTTATCGCTAAAACAAGGTGAAAACTTAACGTGGCTGCAAGGCAATTAAGCTGAACATTTGGATATTTATCAGGCCGCTATTTGCCATGTTTTGAGTGTTTTGAGTGTTTTGAGTGTTTTGAGTGTTTTGAGTGTTTTGCAAACCAACAGATTGGCATTCAATCTAAAAAAATTGCACCCTCAGTGCAGTTCGAAATTGTCATTTGCAGGATAAGAAAAAGCCAAGCGGAAACTACGCTTGGCTTTTTGATGAGACTAATTACTGCCCCAAAATTAACGAAGGGATCAACCCTGACTAAAAGCAATAGCACCTTTGCCAACACCTTCATAAGCCACGACTTTGTAATCAGCGCGTTCAATACTTACCAATGTGTCAGCAATGAACTGGGCTAAGCATTCCACAGTCGTGTCACAAGGAACAATCTCACAATGCGCTTTGGGCAAACTAATTTGAAACTCACCTTGCGCGGCCTGATAACGGAAATAGAGCTGTTCAGGTTTGACACTCAGGGCAAAGCAATCCTCGGCTTGGCATAAATCTTCTTGAGTGGCTAAATAAATATCTTGCCAGCGTTCACACCACATTTTATTTAAGCGTGGAGCCAACATGCCGTTTTGATAGATCTCGATGGTCGAACGATGTCCATGGGCTATGCGCTGACAATTGCCATCATGTTTCTTCAGGCCATGGGTGTAGTGGTAATAGAAACCATTTGATTTTTCAGGTCTAAGTTGAAAAACCACCTTCGCCACATTATTTGGCAATAATGGTTTAATTGCCGTGGTCAAAAAATCGCGGACCGTTTGTTCATCAATTTGACAGCCAGGGACCGCTACATGCGCTTGTGCCGGAGAGGCCACTTGGATAAAGCCGCGAGCGCTTGCCAAACTTAGCACATGCAAATCAGCATGATTTGATACGGTAAGATCAGGCGTTTCTGTTGCATAAGCCAGTTTATGATCGATAAGCCCATCAATTGCCCGCTTAATCACTTTTTTCACATGAGCAAAATCAAACACCATGGAAGTTGCGTCCAAATCCCCATGTAATTCGACATCAACAATAAAACTTTCCCCCAGCACACCGCGCTGTTGGCACAAATAGGAAAAATCAATCACTGTTAAATCACGAACAAAAAGGATCATAGCATGCTCACCACAATTAAATTGCCAGCATTATACGGCAACATGCAGGATTGGTTAAGTAAATGCGATTAACGTTTATGTTCAGTCAGCCAACTATTTAAAAGCCCCACTTGTCCGAGTTTGTGCGCGGCATACATCAAGCGGATCGCATTACTGAGCATTTGGCTGTCATTCCATTCGGTCTTTGCTTGGAGCTCTTCAAAACATAATTTGGCTTCTGGTGAGAGGTAACCCCGTAATTCACGACGACCTGAATTGCGCTGGCGCTCGCGATAACGCTGCTGTTTTTCGGCGTTGGTTAAAGGTTTTTTCTCAGTTTCACTCATGACAATTTACCTTGATGCTGTAAAGTCATACTTCTGTCGTCAATTTGCCGCAAAATAGCATAGATTGGCGGTAAATCCACTAATCGGACTTGTCTAGCGTACAGCTGTTCGCTAAAGTGACTCGGCATTTTCAATGGATCTAACATACATGACTAAGAATAGCTTTACAAAACAAGATTTAATCGCTTGTGGTCAAGGTGAATTATTTGGCCCGGGTAACAGCCAACTCCCAATCGACAATATGTTGATGATTGATCGGATCATTCATATTTCTGAAGAAGGTGGAAAATACGGCAAAGGTCAAATTATTGCTGAATTTGATATCAACCCTGATTTATGGTTTTTTGCTTGCCACTTCAAAGGCGACCCAGTCATGCCAGGTTGTTTAGGTCTTGATGCAATGTGGCAATTAGTTGGCTTTTTCTTAGGCTGGGCTGGCGGTCCGGGCAAAGGACGTGCTTTAGGTGTCGGTGAAGTTAAATTCACGGGCCAAATTTTACCAACTGCGAAAAAAGTTACTTATACCATCGACATGAAACGTGTCATCAAGCGCAAATTGTTTATGGGCATTGGTGATGGTGTGGTCAGCGTTGATGGCCGTGATATCTACAGTGCCGAAGAACTCAAAGTGGGTTTATTCCAAGATACTTCGAGCTTTTAACAGATCACTTTGAAGTATTCGCTAAGTCTTTAAACAACAAACCTCACATTTCAGTGAGGTTTGTGCTTTTAGAGATGATGATAAAATCAATAAGTTAGTCAGATAAATGCGCTAAAACGCTCACTCAACTTATTGCCCTTTGCTAAACAAACCGACGCCGCGGTCCTCCATCGCTTCACGATAACCACCCAACCACTGTGAGCGAGCATCTAAATTTTGGTATGGGCAAATTTCTTTTGAGCGGCCAGTAACACCAGCACGATAACCTTGGGCATGAGCACGCTCGAGACGATCACGTTTTTGTCTTTTCATACGGCAGTCTTCCTCAACTCTAAGATTTAAATACGCCTCTGCAACAGTAATTGTTACAAGGCGTACTTAATAGATAGTCCTGTTAGAGGAAAGGTTCAACTCTGAAAAATTGGGATTTGCTATTGACTTTCCCTAAAGCCATGACATTTATTACAATTTAGCGAAAAAATAAATTAATTTTTTTTTGCGGAACTTTCACACCTCCCTAGAGTTCTGTTGGCACCCTAGAATTATGTTGACTGAAAACGCTTGTTCAAATCTCTAGAAAAACAAAAGGCCTCATCAAGAGGCCTTCGAATCAATATTTCAATAGAACTAGCGAGTGACTCGACGACGTAGGCCAAGCAACATCAGCAGTGCAGCCCAAGTGATATGGATTGCTCCGCCCTGACGCTCATAACCTTGGCTGATTTCAGTAGTACAATTATCAATTGTGCCATTGGCAATCGGATTCAACTGCACAGCAATCGCTACAGGCTCTTTGATGACGTTTCCACGATCATCCAGCATCAACTCACCTTTAACATCTCTTTTTTCGATTTGCTTGATGGCTGTGGCCACAATGACATTTTTCTCATTGATGTCTTCCGCAGAGACAATACTGTAGGCTGAATTACATTGTAACAACGAATTGATGTCTTTAAAGGTATTGGTTGGAATGTCGTAGATAAAACCAACATTACTGCGAGAGCTAGTCCCTGGAGTAAAGGTTTCTGTGATCCCTACAACTTTACCATTGTCATTTATTTTCTTAGGCTTTGTAGTCGCAGTTGCAAACAAATCGGTCGGGAAAGTCAATTTCCCAGTGTTATAGTCAAAAATAAAGAACCGACTGCGCAATGCGCTGTTAATTACTTTTTCAGCATGGCCAGTCACAATCCCTTTGTTGTTCACACTCGTTGCGGTACTTCCCAGCCACTCTAGATGATCGATGAAAGGTTTGACCTCCTCACCATCAAAAATGGCGGCTTGCGTTGAGGTAAAAATTTCAGTCCTGCCTGTATATTCGTTATAACGCAAATCAACACTATCAGACATCACTGAAGTGCCAACAATCAAGCCTTGGTCATTTAAGTCATAAGGAGTACTGACGTAAGGAATTGCTGAATAACCTGCTAAAGTATGCGGCTTGCCAGTATAGCGATCGCCAAACACATTCAACACTCTCGGCTCACCTGGACGACCAAAACTATCTAACTGCCAAACCAAACCACCACTGGTAAATGGATTGTTTAACGCCGAATTATATAAACATAAATTTTCTGGTCGCGCATTACCATCACATGAATTACGGATATTCTCGGCAAGGGTTTCTTCAAGTCCTATACTACCGAATCCGATGATTGTGCCCGTATTATTTAACCCGCGACTGACTGCAAAACCACCATTAATGTCATTGTAATAGGGCTGTAATTGGAAACGCCCTTTTTCAGTAATGACGATTGCGCTTAAATGCGACTTTGTTGGCACCCACAGCGTTTGTTCAACTGGGTTGGGCTCTTCAGAGGTTGCCGCTGGTGTGAATTTCTGCTGCACAAATGGTGACGTAGCATGACCAGTTAAGTGGTTAAGATCGTTAATCCCAATCAGGTACTCATTGTTGGTTTGTACTTCTGCAGTTTCACGTATTTTCACCATTTCCTTGGTATCTAGGCGAACCGGGAAAGTCCGAGCGTACCGTTGTACCGTGAAATCATTGCCTGAGGACGCAAGATACTCGAGTAACACAGACAACACTTTTGCCGAAATATTGCCCTTTTTAGCTTCTTCAATTTCTTCAGGCGTTAAATTCTGAGAAATTGCTGCAGCTTCAAAATTAATTTCATCTAAATCAATTGGATAATTATATAAATCGGAAGCATTTCCAATTGATTGGTTATTGTTGTTGATTGCTTGGGCAAAAGTCGATTTATGAGTTGATAGTGGCCCTAATTCAACAACTTGGTATGTGGCAGCCTGACTCGCAAATACCGTTAGCGCTGGCAATAATGCGACAAACATCGGCGTAAATTTCATTCAAATCCCCTGCTACTGCTGGTTTAATGCTTCTAATTGTTCCCATCGCTCATAAGCGTGTGCCAGCTTCGACTCAGTCTGCTGTAATTGGTTCA